>Ga0209515_10004012_pt1 | contig 20305 bp, 14 predicted proteins | sample Subgroupgradi54m_FD_187454 | JGI IMG/M metagenome (GOLD analysis project Ga0209515, IMG submission 187454) | Subsurface groundwater microbial communities from S. Glens Falls, New York, USA - GMW60B uncontaminated upgradient, 5.4 m (SPAdes)... ...
CCCCGACTATCGTCTTCACTCCCACCGATGCGACCAATACCCACTATACCCTGGTGAGCCAGGATACGAATGTCGCCACCATCGTGAACGGAAAGATCCATGCAGCCGGGAGGGGCACGGCCCAAATCGTGGTAACTTCCCAGGATAACGATAAGATCACGAACACGTTCCTGGTCCAGGTCAGACTCGCAGGCGGTGGCTGAAAAAGCGTTGGGTGCCGCGCAGGGTCCCGTCGCAAGGAGAAAAGCGGCGTTGCGGAATGCGATGCGCCAATGAAAAAGGCCGGATCGAATGATCCAGCCTTCCATGTTTTGCCCCATCCCCGTCGCGGGAAGGGGGCGAGGTGTGGCGGCAGGACCGCCCCGGTACTTCAGCCCGCCGCGGCGGAAATGCGGCGCACCACTTCCTTGGTGTCGGCCAGATACTTCTCAGCCACCACCACCACGTTGGTGGCGGTGTAGCCGAACTTCTCGTCCAGCACCTTGAAGGGCGCGGAGGCGCCGAAGCGCTCCATGCCGTAGACCTTGCCGAGCGGTCCCACCAGGCCTTGCAGGGTCGCGGGCAATCCCGCGGTCCAGCCCAGGGTGGGTACGGTCAAAGGCAGCACGCTTTCCTTGTAGGCCGGGGCCTGTTCCTTGAAGAGGCCTTCCGAGATGGCCGAGACCACTTGGACCTTGAGGCCCTTCTCCTTGGCCAGCTTCTCCGCGCCTTCCAGCAGCAGCGACACTTCCGAACCGTTGGCGACCAGGATGATGTCGGGTTTGCCGCCGGCTTCGCGCACGATGTACGCGCCCTTGGCCGCGCCCGCAAGGGCGTTGGCGTAGCGGGTGGTTCCGCCGAGCGCGGGAGCGTCGTTCACGGGCTGGCGGGTGAGGATGAGGCCGACCGGAGTCTTGGCTTCCAGCGCCATCTTCCAAGCTACGGTGGTTTCCGCGCCGTCGCAAGGACGCAGTACCAGGGCGCTGCGGTGGCCTTCCAGGTTGGCCATCTTCTCCAGCAGGCGGATTTGCGCCTCCTGTTCAATGGGCTGATGGGTGGGGCCGTCCTCGCCCACGCGGAACGCGTCATGGGTCCAGATGTAGATGGTATGCGCGCCCATGATGGCCGCGAGGCGGATGGCGGGTTTCTGGAAATCGGAGAAGGCGAAGAAGGTGCCGCCCGCGATGAAACAGCCGCCGTGCAGGGCGATGCCGGTCATGATGCCGGCCATGGTCAGTTCGGCCACGCCGGACTGCAGGAAGGAGCCGGAGAAATCGTCCTTGGTGAAGATGGTGGTCTTCTTCAGGAAGCCCTCCGTGTAATCGCTGTCGGCCAGATCCGCCGAGGTCACGATCATGTTCTCGACCTTGCCGGCCAGGTAGGCCAGCACGCTCTTCGAGGCCATGCGGGTCGCTTCGTTGGGCTTCTGTTCGATGGAAGCGAAGTCCAGATCGGGCAATTTGCCGGACTGGAAATGCGCGTACTTCTTGGCCAGATCGGGATTGGCCTTTTCCCAGGCGGCCTGGCCGGACTTGGCGTCCGCCGCGGCCTGGGACTTCTCGACGAGCACGGCGGCCATGGCCTCCTTCACGTCGGCGAACAACTGGAACGGGTTGGCGGGATCGCCGCCCAGCACCTGGATGGTCTTTTCGACCGAGGCCTCCGTCTTGGAGAGGGGGACACCATGCATCTTGGGCGAACCTTCGTACTTCGATCCGTCGGCGCGCACGGCGCCCTTGCCCATGATGGTCTTGCCGACGATGAAGGTGGGCTTGGACTTCTCGGCCCAGGCCCGCTTGAGCGCGCCGCGCATGGCTTCGAAATCGTGGCCGTCCACGGTTTCCGTGCGCCAGCCCCAGGACTCGTACTTCTTCGCGGTGTCCTCGGACATCGTATCCTTGGTCATATGCGAGAGCTGCACGTCATTGGAATCGTAGAACATGATCAAGTTCGCCATGCCCAGATGGCCGGCCAGGCGGCCCACGCCCTGGGATACTTCCTCTTCCACGCCGCCGTCGGAGATGTAGGCGACGGTCTTGTGTTCCATCCAGCCGCCGAAGCGGGCGCGCAGGAAGCGTTCCGCGATGGCGGAGCCCAGGCCCATCAAGTGGCCCTGGCCCAAGGGACCGGAGGTGTTCTCCACGCCGCGGTGGATGTCGTGTTCGGGATGGCCGGGAGTGGGGGAGCCCCACTGGCGGAAGTTGGAGAGGTCGTCCATGCTGTACGCGCCGATGGTCGACAAGGTGGAGTAGAGCATGGAGGACAGATGGCCCGCGTCCAGGAAGAACCGATCGCGGTTGGCCCAGGTCAGGTCCTTGGGATCGAAGCGCAGGAACTCAGCATACAGCAGGGCCATGAAGTCGGCGCCACCCATGGGTCCGCCCGGATGTCCCGATTTGGCCTTTTCCGGCATGGAAAGGGACAGGATGCGGATATTGTTGGCTATTCTCTGTAGTTTCGCGTTGTCCAAGGTAATGGCTCCTTCATTCTTATGATTTGGGAAAAAAGGTAATAAATGCGGAGCTTGGATCTTCCCGGAGTGTTTTGGAAGCCAGCCGGAGCCGCGCGCTTTTTGCGGCTCGTGGCGGACCATGGCGGACACTGCAATCATTTTAAAATAGCGGTTTGCGCCTGAAGACGGGTATTTTATAATATCACCAATGCCAAATCCGGACAAAACCCTCAGACCGATCAACCCCTTCACTTTGGAACCCGCGGGCATGTATGGGATGCAGGACTTTTTCGGCATCCGCGCCGCCGTCCAAGCCGCCCGCGAAGCCGCTTCCGCGTGGCGCAAAGTGGACCCGGCAACCCGCGCGGAATGGGTCCGCGCCGGACTCGCATACTTCCGCGCCAACGCCGCCGCCATCGCCCTGGACATCACGCGGCAGATGGGCAAACCCCTCTCGCAATCCGAAAACGAAGTGAAAGGGTTCTTCGAACGCGCCGAGTGGCTGGCGGGCGCGGCCCCCTCCGTCCTCGCCCCGGAATCCCTGCCGCCCAAGCCCGGTTTCATCCGCCGCATCGAACATGTCCCCTTGGGCGTAGTCCTCATCATCGCCCCCTGGAACTATCCGCTGCTCACCGCGGTCAACGGCGTGGCGACGGCCCTGTTGGCCGGCAATACCGTCATCCTCAAGCACAGCAGCCTCACGCCCGCCGTCGGCGAACACTTCGCCCGCGCCTTCGGCCATCTTGGGCCCCAAGGATCAAGCGGTCCCGGAGCCAACGTTTTGCAATCCCTGCTGGCCGATCACGCGGACCTGGGAAAAGCCATCATCGAGTGCGACATCGATCACGTGGTGTTCACCGGTTCCGTCGCCGGCGGCCGCAGCGTGCAGGCCAACGTCGCCGCGCGCACCGGGGCCAACCGCTTCATCGATTGCAGCCTGGAACTGGGCGGCAAGGACGGCGCCTACGTGGCCGCGGATGCGGACGCAGCCTCGGCCGCCGCCGGCCTGGTGGACGGGGCCATGTATAATGCGGGCCAATCCTGTTGCGGCATCGAGCGCGTCTACGTGCACAAAAGCATCTATAAGGATTTCGTCGCCCGTTGCGAAGCCCTGGTGGCGGCATACGCGCTCGGGGATCCGGAGGCCGAGGGCACGAGCCTGGGACCGCTCGCATCGGCCCATTACGCGGACGGCATGTCCGCCCAGATCGGCGCCGCAAAGGCCAAGGGCGCATGCGTGGTCGCCGGCGGCCGCATCAAACTCATCGGAAAAGGCACCTTCTTCGAACCCACCCTCATCACCGGCGCCGACAACGCCATGGACGTGGTCCGCGAAGAGAACTTCGGACCCATCCTCCCCATCATCTCCGTCGACGACGACGCCCACGCCGTGCGCCTGGTGAACGATTCACCCTACGGCCTCACCTCCGCCATCTACACTTCGGACCCGCAACGCGCCGAGCGCTTCGCCGCCGAGGCCGACACGGGCACCGTCTTCATGAACCGATGCGACTACCTCGATCCGGCCCTGCCTTGGACCGGCGTGCGCGACAGCGGCCGCGGGACCACCTTATCGAAGTTCGGATTCTATTCGCTGACAAGACGCAAGGCGATCCATTTCCGGATCGGATAAAAGCGGGCGCATCGGCAACACGGCGGAGCAATCGCTTGCGCTTCCAAGGGTCGTATTGAAAGGACATCTCCATGAACAGCCGCAAACAACCTTCCGGGACCCGCAGCAAGGTTTCGCAGAAGCCTTCCCCGCAGGCGAAATCCTCCGCGGCCAAGTCCGGATCGAAAAAGATCGCTTCTCCCGAAGTCATCTCCGACCAATACATCGCCCGCCGCGTGGCCGAATGGCGGGACGCGGGCATCAAGCGGGTCAAGCTCGCGCTCACGGACATCGACGGCGTCATGCGAGGAAAATACCTTTCCCTGGACAAGTTCGCCTCCGTGGCCAAGTCCGGCGGCGCCTTCTGCGATTGCGTGCTCGGCTGGGACGTGGAGGATAAGCTCTACGACAACGTCAAGTTCACGGGCTGGCATACGGCCTTCCCGGACGCGCCCTTCCGCCTGGATCTGTCCACCGAGCGCCGCCTGGCCGATGAAGGCAACATCCCCTTCTTCCTGGGCGAGTTCACGGACGCCAAGACCGGCGGGAGGCATCCCCTGTGCCCGCGCGGCCTGCTGCAACGGGTGCTGGACCGGGCCAAGGCCATGGGTTACGGCGCCAAGATCGGGTTCGAATACGAGTTCTTCGTTTTCGACGAGACGCCGCATACGGTGCGCGAGAAGCGTTACAAGGATCTCAAACCGCTCACCCCGGGCAATTTCGGCTACTCCGTACTACGCAATTCCGCCGAGTCGGACATCTTCACCGGACTCATGGAATACCACGACTCCCTGGGCTGCGCCATCGAGGGCCTGCATTGCGAGACCGGCCCCGGCGTGATCGAAGCCGCCCTCGCCCCCGACGAGGCCCTGCGCGGGGCGGACAAGGCGGCGGTGTTCAAGACCTTCACCAAGGTGTATTTCCAGAAGCGCCAGAAGATGGCCACCTTCATGGCCAAATGGTCGTTGGACTATCCCGGCCAAAGCGGCCATATGCACCAGAGCCTGTTCGACCTCAAGTCCGGCGACCCCGTGTTCCATAAGCAGGGCGGCCGCGAGGGCATGAGTCCGATCATGGAAAGCTACGTGGCCGGCATGCAGAAATTCCTCAAGCCCTTCCTGTGCCTGTGCGCGCCCACGGTCAACAGCTACACGCGCTTGGTCAAGGGCGCGTGGGCCCCCACCAGCGCCACCTGGGGCGTGGAGAACCGCACCACGGCCCTGCGCGTCATACCCGGCGGGCCCAAAACCCAACGCATGGAATTCCGCCTGGGCGCGGCGGACGGCAATCCCTACCTGGTGGCCGCGGCCTGCATCGGCGCGGGCCTGCTCGGCATCGAAAAGAAATTGAAGCTGGGCGAAGCGGTCAAGGGCAGTGCCTACGAAGTGCAGGACTCCCTGCCGGACGAACTCAAGCTTCCCAGCAACCTGCGCGATTCCCTGCGCAACCTACGCGCCTCCAAGGAGGCCGCGGATCTTTTCGGCGCGGATTTCGTGGACCATTTCGCCAACTCCCGCGAGTGGGAAGTGCGGGAACATGAAAAGGCTATCACCGATTGGCAGTTGGCTAGATATTTTGAAATCATCTGAGTAGAAGTCAAAATTCAAAATGCAAAATGCAAAAGTCAAAGTTGAGGAGAAACGCGAAATCAGGAACGGGACCCGGGTCCCGGTATTCCATTTTGCATTTTGACTTTTGCATTTTGACTTTTGCATTCTCAACGTCGGAACACAGGGAAACCCAATGCAGCAGTTTAACTTCCCCACCACAATCCTCTACGGCGAAGGCTCTCTCAAGGCCCTCGCCGCGCGCATCCAGGGCGGCGTCAAGCACGTCCTCATCGTCACGGACGCGACCTTGGTCAAGGCCGGCCTGGCCGCCAGGGTAACCGAAGCGTTACAGGGCGTCAAGGTCTCCGTTTTCGGCGGCACCCATCCCAATCCCATCGAGGAGGACGTGGAGCTTGGCCTGGAGGCCTACAATCGGAACGGATGCGACGCCCTGATCGCCCTGGGCGGCGGCAGCCCGATGGATACCGCCAAGGTGATCCGTCTTATGGCCACCCACCCGGGGCCCCTGGCCCAGTATGACGATGCCAAAGGCGGCGACAAGCTCATCGTCAAGCCCATGCCGCCGCTCTACGCCATCCCCACCACCTCCGGGACCGGCAGCGAAGTGGGCCGCTCCGGCGTCATCATCCTGCGGGCCACGGGCAAGAAGACCATCTTCTTCCATCCCCGCCTCATGCCGGACATCGCCGTGCTGGAACCGTCCCTGACCGCGGGCCTGCCGCCCCACATCACCGTGGCCACGGGCATCGACGCGTTCACGCATTGCCTGGAAGCCTATTTCGTCAACGCCTTCCATCCCCTGGCCGACGGCGTGGCTCAGGAAGGTATCCGCCTGGTCCTCAAGCATCTGCCCATCGCCTATGCGCAAGGGTCCGACCTGGAATCCCGCGGGGCCATGCAGATGGCGGCCGTCATGGGCGCCACGGCTTTCCAGAAGGGGCTGGGCATGATCCATTCCCTGGCCCATCCGCTCTCCGCCCGCTACAACACCCACCACGGCCTGGCCAACGCCCTGCTGCTCCCGGACGCCATCGCCTTCCTGGAAACGCGCCCCTTGGACGCGGAGGCCAAGGCCAAGGTGGCGCGGGTGCTGGATCTGTTCCGCGAGGCCGGCTTGTCGAAAGCGACCTTGGCGGAATCCTGCCGGAGTCTCTTCACGGCCTTGGGCGTACCGTTCGGGTTACGTAACCACAAGGTTCCCCAGGCGGATCTGGAACTGCTTGCCGATGACGCCTTCGAGGATACCTGCCATGCGTCCAACATCATTCCGGTGAAGCGGGAAGATATGTTGGCGGTGTATACCGCGGCTTATTGAGGTTTTTGGCCGCGCGGCGGCATCCGATGGGTTAGGCGCGCTTGAAATGCACCAATTCCTGACGAAAAAATACCAAAAGGAAAAAGCCATCCGTCCCCGGCTCCACTTGTCCTTTTTTTGACGGGGAATGCGGCCGATTCACGCGGGTGGTTTTGTTTGGAAAGCGCTATCTCCCGGCCGCGCATCGATACGCCGCGAGGCAGCCATTGTCGACCCTTACCTTCGGCATATCGAAAAGGGGATTTCCAATGGCATCCTATTTCCATTACTGTCTGTGCGCGGCATTCCTGCTTCTCATCCGGATACCGGTTTCGGCCCTTGATCTGACCATTTTGGGTGGTGAGCCGCATCAGAGCATCGACGGATTCGGAGCCGCCACTTCTTTCGGCGACGGCGGAAGGCATGAACTTTTCTTTTCGCGCGAGAAGGGGATTGGGCTTTCCCTATGCCGGACGCCGATACCGGAAGACGGGTCTTTTCCGAACCCGGAAATCGCGAAGGCGGCGCAGGCATATGGCGCCAAAGTCTGGTCATCCTGTTGGAGTCCGCCGGCGAGGATGAAGAGCAACAACAGCCTCAATGGGGGAGGCTACCTGCTTCCCGGGCAATACCAGGCTTTTGCGGATTTCCTTGCCGACTACGCGGAGCGCGCCAAGGCCGATGGCATCGATCTCTACGCCATATCGATCCAGAATGAACCGAACGTCACGGCCAAATACTCATCCTGCATTTGGACGGCGCCCCAGTTCCATGATTTCATCAGGGACAATCTCGGCCCGACCTTCCGGAAGCGCTCCCTCAGCACCCGGATCATCGCACCGGAATATTCCGGTTGGGCCTTCGATTTGGCGGAAGCGACCATGGATGATTCCATATCGCGCAACTACACCTCCATCCTGGCCGCGCATACCTATAAGCCGGATGACAAATCGAAACCCTATGCGAAAGCGTTGACGTTCGGAAAACGGCAGTGGCAAACCGAGACCAGCTCCCTGGACGGCATCGATCGATCCATGGCCAATGCCCTGCGTTGGATGCAGGAAATCCACACCATGTTGACCAAGACCCGGATCAACGCATGGCACTATTGGCTTTTGGATGGCGGCACCAAGGACAACAATGAGGGCCTGTGGGCCAAGGGCCCGACCAAACGGCTGTACGCGCTGGGCAATTACGCCAGATTCGCCCGGCCCGGTTCCGCGCTGATCGGCGTTACGGGGGGTAACCTGGATGTTCTCGTCACCGCCTTCGAGGACACCACCTCATCGCGGAACGTCTCGATCGTGGCCGTGAACATGGGCGCGGCGGATGTCCCATGCCGATTTACCCTGGATCAACTGCAGGTCACGCGCGTCACGCCCTGGGTCACTTCGGCGCAATATGATTTGGCACGACAGCAGGATATTCCGGTCGTCGATAATGGCTTTGCCGCCACGCTTCCCGCCAAAAGCGTGACCACCTTCGATGGGGCGGGCGTTGCGCAGACGCGGCTATCGGGATACCCCTCCCCCCATGACCCCGTTCAGGGGAAGCCGCATGCGGTATTCTCCGGAAAGGGAATGCCGATCTTTTTCACCGCCGACCGATTCGCGCAGGAAGCAGCGGGAATGCAGGCGGATGGAAGGGTCATCTGGACGGGGCGCGGGACGGCGGACGCGCGGATTCCGTAAGCCGTTGAAATATTTTTCCCAGCCAAATGAAAGCGGCCCGTTTGACCGGGCCGCTTTTTATGAATGGAGGTTCGTACCTCGACAAGGATGTCGGCTTAGCCGGAGGGCCGCCTGATCGCCCTCCGGCCTCGCTACGGATTTACAGCGACAGGCTGACCCGGCGCACCACGGATTCGGATCCCTGGCGCACTTCCAAAAGGTACAGGCCCTTCGCCAGGCCCTGGGTCGGAATCACCATGGCCGCCGAACCCGTTCCGGAGACATCGCCGACGCGGGAGCCGTTGATGGAGCGGAGGATGGCGCTATGGGCGCCCACGCCGTCCACGATCACTTCCAGGCCGTTGGCGGTCAGACGCTGGCGGACCAAGCCGTCCAGGCGCGACGCTGCCACGGCGGGCTTGTCCGCGATGGAAACCGTGCCGTTCCAGGCGCGGGTGGAGAACTTGTTCAAAGTGAACCAGGCCTCGTTGTTCCAGATGGCCGCGCCGGCGGCGGACTTGACGTTGCTCAGCTTGAAGTAGGCGACATAGTCGTCCTTGAGGCCCGCGATCTTGAGATGCACGCGAAGGCCGTCGGCGGAAAGTTCCGTGGCGGAGACGGTGCGGTTTTCGATCGGACCCTTGCCCTGGCCGTATTCCTCCTTGCGGGTGTAGTTCCACTGGCTAACGGCGAAATTGGCCGCGGCGATGGCGTTGGGGTCCACGGGATTGGTGAAGAAGATCTCCACCCCGTCGGCCAGGTGGCGGATGGCCTTCATGTCGAAGGCGGTGGCGGTGGCTTTGGGGGTGACGCGGTAGAGCGGGGCCTTGTCGCCGCCGGGCCAGTTGCCGGCGATCTTCATGATGGTGCCCACGTAGAGGGATCCGTCGTTGCCCCAGGCCATGCGGTTGATGGCGGAGGAGCCCATGCCCTTGCTGAACCAGAACACGGCGCCGTTGTAGGTGCCTTCCACGTCGTCCAGGGCGATGCGCACCAGGCCGGGGTTGTTCACGTCGCCCAGCAGCCAATCGCCCGCGTAGCGGCCCTTGTCGATGTAGACGGGCTGGCTGGGGGAAGCGCGCAGGTTACCGTGGTCGAGCCAGGCGGTGGGGCGTTCATAAGGCAGGCCTTCGGCCCAGTTGGGGGCGTTGGCCTGGGTGATGTTGCCCAGGCTGTCGCGCTTGGGGCTCTGGCGATGGCCGTAGAACTTGCCCGGCTTCATCTGCATGAAGGTGGACGAAGGCAGCCAGCTGCCCTGGTTGTCGGCCACGAACATTTCGCCGGCGGGGTTGATGTTGGCGCCGTTGGGCGAGCGCAGGCCACCGGCGAACTTGGTCAGGTTGCCGGTCAGATCCCATTTCAGGAATGCGCCGCTGTAGGAGGAGGTGAAGGGCACGTCCGAGGGGCCGCCCGGACGGATGCTCCCTGAGTAGGGCGCGTAGAAGGAACCCTTCCAGTACATGGGTGTGAACACCCATTGATGCCAAGAGTAGCCGTTGTTCCACTTGTTCTCATCCGGCCAGGAGACCAGCTTCTTGCGGTTGTTCAGCAGGTCCGGAGTGCCTTCATGGTCCAGGATTTCGTAGAAGCCGTCGCGATCGGAGACGTAGATCTTGTCGTCGACGATGGTGACGCCCGGGGGCTGCTTCCAGTTGTTGGCGATTTCCTTGACCTGGATGTCGGCCGTGGTCGCTCCCGCGGGATTCTTGATGATGAGTAGTTTGTGCAGGGGGTTGGCCGCGGGCACTTCGCCACCGCCGATGGACTCCGTGGTGAGCAGGACCATGCGGCCATCGCTCAGGAATCCCATTCCCATCGCCTTGTATTTTTCGGCGAGGGGAACCTCCTTCATATCATAATCGGGATGCATCGCATCCGGAATTCCGCCCAAGGTCATAGAAGCCGAAACCGCCATACCGGCCAACACGCGCGCAACCAGACTTTTCGTCATGAATTTTCTCCCCCACGAGATGTTTGGAAGATCACAAAATCTCCCACCCAAAAAATGCCCTCTGGGCGGCTTTTCCGCCGGGGATTTTTGTCGGCAACCGGCGTTTTCCTCTCAAATCCGGCCAAAAATGGATCGGCTGGGATTATTCCCGTATTCTTCCGGAATACGCAGCGGGTTGATTACGCAATGGCGAACTCTTGACGAAAGCCTCGCAACGCGGAGCAACCGTCTTTTCGGACCGACTGGCCGCAGAAACCGGTTTTTCAAGGCCGGAAAAGGCCGATCAGTTTGGCTCCGGTGGCCTGGCTCAGGTAGGAGACGCGCAGCCATTCCGGCGGCATCGCGCGGCGCAGTATCCGCACCTCGTCCAGTGCGCCCTGCCAATCCTCCGGGAAGTTCTGGGCGTCGTGTCCGAAAAAGAGATCCGCGTTGTTGCCCACATCGTATACGGATGCGGTTGTGATGGCCGTATCGATAACGCCGTCGATGTAGAGGCTGCTGGTCGCGCCCGTCCGTTGAAAGGCCAGGAGATGCCATTCGTCCGTCGCCAGTTCCGACCGGCTCGGGAAATTGTCCGAGGTTCCCGAGGCGCCGACATAGGAATCCACCTTGCCGTCGGGGCGTAATTGGAATTCCATGTCCCCGGCTTTGTCCACGCGCTTGGAAACCAGTTGATGGGTACGGAAGATGGCGTCCGCCCGGGCCCAGACCGATACGCAGAAGTCCCCGGTTCCCAGGTTCAGGCTGGGCGCGTCCGCCACCTGGATGTAGGCCCCGAGGCCGTCCAGACGCTGTCCCCGCCCGATGGCGCCGGGCCCGACGGTGGTGTCCGAAATGGCCACGCCTTTGCCGGTGTTGTGGTTCGCGGTCGCATCCAGGTAGCCCGGGAAACCCGCGTCGTTGCTGCCTTCGGCCAGGTGCCACACGCCCGCGAAGCCTAGCGCGGTATCGAACACGGCGTCGCCGCGGGAGGAGTCGGCGGCGGCGGGGTTGCCCCAAAACATTTGGATGTAACGATCCGATGCGCCGGCCACCAGGGTATCCATGCGCACCCACACCTCGGCCTTTTTGGCGGAGGCGTCCCAGCGCTCGATCTCATAGGCCAGCGGCGTCTTGCCTCCGGCCTTGGTGAAGCGCAGATCGGCGCCCTTGGGCGCGGCCTGGCCGAAGTCGATCATGGACGCGTCCAGGCGGACCAGCATAGGGAATCCGTAGACATCTTTGTCCAGCGGCGCTCCGGATGCGGTGGTGTTGATCCAAAGGCGCCGGGAACGGGTCCACTCGGGATAAGGCGCGGTGGAATCGCGCAAATCGATGTCCGGCATTTCCAGGGCGTCCCCGGCGGACAAGGTGATCTCTTTGAGTTTGATGGTGGCGGGTCCGCCTTCGGGATCCACGAACCGCAACGTGAAGCGGCCTTCGGGGAGCAGCATTTCGAAGCGTCCCGTGACCGTGTTCACGGGCATCAGACGCTCCATGCCATAGACCTGGACGAAACCGCGCAAGGCGTCCGGCCTCAGGCGTACTTTGCCGCCGACGCGCGCGGTCTTCTTGAGGCGGCCTCCGGAAACCTTCAGCTCCAGGGAGTCGTTGACGGCCAGGGAATCGAACTGGCAGCTGAGCCCGTTTCCCCGGCGGGCTTCCAGGCGATAGGAGCCTTGATCCACGCCGGCCAGGCGGAAGGCTCCGGACCCGTCGGTGGCGGTATCGAGGAGGCTGATCGCGATGCGTCCGGCCGCGCCCGGCTTGCCCAGAGCGGGCAACGCGCTCAGGTAATCGCTGCGGCGCAAGGAGAGATCGGCCTGGGCCGGGCCGCCGGGCGAACCGTCTTCGCCGAGCACCAGGCCTATGATGGTGTTGCCGGTGTCGGTCGAACCTCCCGCGACCTGTGGTTCGGTGGAATGGGAGCAACCGAAGATCGCCAGGAGCACGGCCGCAAAGCACACTGGGCGCATCATGTGGCAGCCGCTTTTCCAATCGTAGCGTGCTTCTCAATCTTCTCGATCTTTTCGATCGTATGCGGCCTCGGGCTCTCGGTCTCCTTGCTTACGGGGAAGAGGGCGAGCGTGAACTGGTAGACCCGGGAGCCGGCTTCATCCCGGTGGACGATGGCTTTGATGCGATCCTTGAAGGCCGCGATCTCTGCGACCATGGCGCCGTAGGCCGCGGGGGAGACCCCCAGGACCATGGTGGACAAGTGGCGCACCTGCTTGTCGATGTCGTACATGGAGCGTTTGGCATGCTCCAGGGCGTATTCCTGATACGTGCGCAGGGACATGCTCACCACGGTGTCGTCCGCGGCGATGGCGAGTTTGGTCTGGACGTAACGCCCGTTGTCCTTGCGGGACACCAGTCCCAGCTTGAGCAGCAGTTGCACGGCCTCCTTGGCTTCCGAGGGCGATACCGGCGGCACCACGGAGCGGCCCAGCAAATCGGAATCGTCCTGGAAGTCGCCCAGGCACAGGAGCTCGCGGAGAATGGGCGTGTACCATTTGTCGAAATAATCGTACTGGTTGATGCGGAGGACTTCCTCCTTGACCATGTCGCCCATGGAGCGCAGGGCGGCGTAGAAGTCCTGCTTCTCCCGCGCGGTCTTGGCCTGGTTGAAATGCACCAGGTTGGTGAAGTACCTGGCTTCCTTGGCGTCGAGTTCCAGCGCGCGGCAGAATTTCTCGATCATGCCCGAAGTGAGATTGCGCTTGCCGTCGATGACCATCTTGAGGAACGACGGGGAGGTGATGCCCGCCTTCATGGCGAAGTAGCGGTAGGAGAACTTGCGGTTCTTTTTTTTCTTCTCGGAGTAGTGATGCTCCAGGAACTTCCGGTAGTCGATGAATTCGAATACGGACTTGAGCGTCGCCGTCGCCTGTCCGGTTTTGGACCGGAATGTCTCGAATCCCCCTGCTGACACGTACCTCTCCGTCCGGAAGCCTGCGCTTCCCCTGGGTCCTTCAAAGATGGGCCCGGTGCGGAAAATCGGCAACGCGAATCGAACCGAAATCGACCGGAATCGTGATCAAGTTGGATACGATCATGCTCGAATCCGCCAAAATAAAGATGTTTTTAGCGGACTTTGGGTTTTTAAGGGGAGTCGGTTTGTGTACGATCCGTGAACCGGTCCAGGCTTTCCGGGGACAGGGCCTGGTTGAGTTTACCGCTGCGGAAACCCCCGGAGTCTATCTCCATGAAGGGGAATCCCAGGATGCGCAAGTCTTCCGCCAAGCGGGACCTGGTTTGGGGCGTGAACAAATCCATCTGGGCGAGCGGGACTTCGATGCGGGCGGTGTTTCCGAAATGGCGCAGGCGGAATTCCTGGAACCCCATGGCGGCGAGCAGGGCTTCGCCCGCTTCCACCGCGGCGAGCTTGGCCGGGGTGACGGCGCTGCCGTATGGGATGCGGCTGCTGAGGCAGGGTTGGGCGGCTTTTTCCGCGGTCGGCAGGCCGATGGCCCGGGACAGGGCGCGCACGTCCGCCTTGGTCAGGCCGGCTTCGGCCAGGGGCGCCAGGGCGCCGTGGATTTCCGCGGCCTTGCGGCCGGGGCGGTAGTCCAGAGTATCGTCCAGGTTACCCCCGTAGAGCAGGGCGGGGCGGTTCGTCTGAACTGCGGCCGCCTGGGTCGCGCGAACAGGCGCGGCGTCTACGGGGGTCGTATCGGAAGGGATCGCGTCCGCGGAAGCCGCTTCGTCCACCGAGGTCGCGAATGCGGCGGCGAAGCCTTCCAGATGGCGGAACAGATCCGTCTTGCAATGGAAGCAGCGGTCCGGGCCATTGGCCACGTAGGCGGGATTGGAGAATTCCGTGGCCGCGTAGGTTTTCAATTCCACGTCCATCAGCTCAGCCAAGGCGATGGCGACCCGGCGTTCCTGTTCCGCCAGGCTGGGTCCCACCGCCAGGCAAGCGGTGACGCGCCCGCGGCCCAGGACATGACGGGCGATGGCCGTGAGGAGGGTGGAATCCACCCCACCGGAAAACCCGATTAGGACGCGGTCCAGCGACTTCAGGCGCTCCCGCAGGGTCCGGTAGCGCGCGCGCAGGCCGGGATCCTGGAGGTGGGCACCGGAGAAATCCAGATCGGAATGCGCCGGTTCCGAAAACGCTGGATCCAAAAATGCCGGATGGGAAAATGCCATGGAGGAAAAATACATTTTCGGGGCCGCCACCCCGGCCGGCCTACTCTTCCGAATGCGACACGGCTTGGGCGGCTTGCGCGGATGAATCCGATGAAACGGGTATCGACCGGGGAGCGGAGACCGTCGCCGCGTTTTGCGGAACCGGCGGAGTCGGCGGAGTCGGCAGGTTCCCGGCGATGGTAGTCGGCAGCAAACGACGCAGATAAGGATTGCAGGGCACATCCTGGATCCGGACTTGCGTTTACTCGCCTCCGACGAAAGCCGTATCGATCTCTTTGTACCCGAATAAGGCCCGCGGCAACGTAGTTCGATTGAAGCCGAGTCTCAAAAAGCATATAATTGGGTACCGCCGGGGTCCTGTTTTTGGGTCTCTGGTTACGGGGCATTCCCGGGGCGGAGCGGTACAGGAACAGGCGCGGCGGCAAGCATGGAAAGCCAGGTCAAAGTCCAGATCATCTTCGCGATGTTCCTATCCTTGGAGCTGCTGGGGCTTTACATGATCATCATCCGCACCATCGCGAGCCTGGAGTACGCGTTCAACCGCGTCGAGGCCATCATCAACCGGGAAGTCCAATTGGCCGTCAAGTCCAAGGAACAAGAAAAGCTGAGCAAGGAAAAAGCCCAGCAGGTGGACATGAACAAGAACAAGAAGAACGATCTGCTCCTCAACATCCCCTTCATGGAGCGCCTGAGCAAGGAAAAGAAGGGCAAGGACGGGCATGCCTAAACCCGGCAGGCTCATCGTTTTTTCCGCGCCCTCGGGAGCCGGAAAAAGCACCTTGAAGGACGCCTTGATGTCGCGCTTCCCGTCCCTGCGATATTCCGTTTCCGCCACCACCCGCAAGCCCAGGCCTGGAGAGCAGGAAGGCGTGCATTATTTCTTCAAGACTCCGGAAGAGTTCCAGGCCCTTATCGAACACCATGATCTGGTCGAGCATATGCAGGTGCACGGCAATTATTACGGCACGCCGCGCGGCCCCATCCTCAAGTCCCTGCAGGAAGGTCACAGCGTCATCCTCGATCTGGACGTGTACGGCAAGGTCAATTTCGACAAGGCCTTTCCGGATGCCCTGGGAATACTCATCGTGCCCCCCAGCCTGGAAGAGCTGGAACGCCGACTGGTGGGGCGCAAATCCGACGATGCCGAAACCATCCGGGTACGCCTGCAGAACGCCTCCCGCGAACTGGAGTTCGCCACCCGCGAAGGCCGCTACGAATACACCGTCGTGAACGACAACTTCCATTATGCCCTGGAAGAGCTGACCGGCATCCTGGAAAAGGAGCTGGGCGAAAGCGCCCAGGTCCGCACCCAGCCCCAAGGTCCCCGCTAACCCATTACGGGTCATGAGGGCCCGGATCAAGGCTGCGCCGGCCCCGGCTTCCCGTCCTTGATCCGGATTCCATGTTTCCAAGCGTAACCCACCCGTTACCTCAAATACCTGAATCACCCGCCTTTTCCGCCGTTATTCCCCATTCCTTGTAATCAGGCCCCTGGATCCCTTGGCGGATCCCCGGAGCGCGTCCGTCTTACGGATGCGGGCGCAATCCAGCGCCTTGGCCGATTCACTCCGGGAACCACCATGTCCGTTTGGAAATCCACCCTCATGCTGCCGACACTCTTCCTGTCCTCCCTCCGTTCCCGTCCGGCCGCCGCCGACGGATCGGCGACCGCCCCGGGCGGCCGCTCCCGCATGGCGCCCACCGGGCCGGAGATCCTGGGCCATTGGTTCCTGGACCGGCGCTACGGGGCCGATCTCCATGTCGCGGTGGAGACCTTCTTCGCCGCAGACGGGACCTTCGAAACCCGGACCTACCTGAACGATCGCGGCGACATCGAAAGGCTGCACGCCTTCGGGACTTGGACCGTGAAGGGCGGGATTGTGGTCACCATGCCCAGCCCCACCGATTGTCGCTCGCTCGGGAACGTTACCGAAGGCTGCGGGGAGTGCGGCAGTGAAACCCTCACCCTGGAAATCCGCAACGGGGTCAAGACCCTGCTATTGGACTTGGGCGAAGTGGTGGGCGGCTTCATCGGCGCGGGTAGGTTCTTCACGCTTCCGGATCTTTTCGCCGGTAATTCTTGTAACCGGCCCGTTACCCCGGATCCGCGGCCTCATCCGGCATTCCACCCCGTTTTCGCGATTCCTTGTAATCTGGCAGCCTGAACCGTTAGCAGGTGGGGCCATGGCTTTCGTCAATCCACCGCCGGCGCATCAAACCGCCGGCCCATTTTAAAACCAGGGAGACTTTATGAACGCATGGAAATCCTCATTACTGATGCCCGCCTTGCTGCTTTCCTCGGCAATGGCCTGGCCGCTACCGCACCTTGGATCCCGCGCCGCGGCCTCGTTCGCCATGCAGGGAGGAACCTCGGAAACCACCACCCCCGACGGCGATTCCGGCGATCCCTCCACACCTGCCGCAGCCGCTCCGAAATCCGCCGCCGCGGCCCAGCTCGCCAAAACGGACATCTATGGATTCTGGGTCCTGCAGATGGACGTGGGTCTGGACGTTCATCTCCATGCCGAGAGTTTTTACGCCAAGGACGGATCGTACGAGGTCCGCGCTTATGCCGACAATGCCGGGTCGGAGCAGCGGTTCCACCAGTTCGGGACCTGGACCTTGAAGGGGGATTCCGTTATCCTCACGCCGGATCCGGTGCGCTGCAAAACTTTCGGCGACGTGTTCACGGGATGCGAAGACACCACTGGCGACGTGTTCGTGTTACGGCGCTCCGGTTCAGTCAAAACCCTGGTCACGGCGGATGATGGCTCTGAGGCGGGCGACTGGACCGGGGCCGACAAGGCATACACCCTGCCCGATCTGCTGAAAAGCGCGTCCTTGGCTTCCTCCAGGCAGGCAAGATTGGCCGCGCGCCGGAATCCGCTGTCGGTATCGGTGTATGGAGCCGGAGCGAATGGTCCGAAGGGATTCGATATCAGCGGCCGTTCCTCGGGATCTCACCGTTCCGCGGGGATGATGATCTTGACCGGTCCGGAACCGGTTCGCTGAACCTCGATGATGCGCCAGGGAGCACGCCGGGGCCTAACCCCGGACGCCGTGGCTCTTAGCCACGGACATGCTCGACGGCATTGCGGAAGATGCGGATGCCTTCGCCTTCGCCGCGCAGCCCCAGTTTCTGCCATTGGGGATGGTTGGTGGCCAGCATGTGGGCCTCGGGATGGGGCATGAGCCCGAAGATGAGGCCGTCCGCGCTGCACACTCCGGCGATATGATCCACGGAGCCGTTGGGGTTCACGGGATAGGCGGACTGGCCCTCGCCGGGATTCGCTCCGTCGGCGGTGCAGTAACGCAGGCTGATCTGGCCGTTGCGTTTGAGCGCGGCCAGGGTCTCCGCGTCGCGCGGGATGAACTTGCCTTCGCCGTGGCGGATGGGCAGGTAGATGCGTTCGATACCCTTGGTCCAGATGCTCTTGGACGCAAGGTCGCCCGCGAGATGGCACCAGCGATCCTCGAAGCGTCCGGAGTCGTTGTAGGTCAGGGTGGTGTTCTGCCCGAAACCTTCGCCGGCGGCGGTCGCGGGCGCGGAAGCAGCGCCCGTGGCGGCTCCGGAGGTATCGCCCGTGTTACCTGATCCGAGAATGAGGCCCGGCAGGATGCCGAGCTTGACCAGGACCTGGAAGCCGTTGCAGATGCCGATCATGGGAATCCTGCGTTCCGCGGCCTTGCGCAAATCCTCGGCCAGGGAATGCTTGAGCTTGTTGGCGAACACGCGGCCGCTGGCGATGTGATCGCCGAAGGAAAAGCCCCCGGGCACGGCGATGACGTCGAACTCGGAAAGCGCCGGCTTGCGCGCGATCAGGTCGTTGATGTGCACGCGGGTGGGCGCTCCGCCCGCCAGGACGAAGCTGTAGGCCAGCTCGTTGTCCGAGTTGATCCCGTACCCGGTGATGATGGCTATTCTAGGCTTACCCATTGCGCTTACCAATCCAGTGGCCGGCGCCAGCGGGCGAACATTTCGTCCATGCCGGCGGAAAAGAGGAGGGCGGAAGAACCGTCGGTACTTCCGGGGGAAGAGTCGCGGATTTCCAGATCGGTACCGGAGGTAACCTCGCCGATACGGGCGAAAGGAACTTTCGGGGCGGAAGCCGATGCGGCCGCGGAACCGCTGCCGTTGAACAGGGTTTCGAAGGCGGGGCGGTGCTGCGGCGCCACGGTGATGACGAAGCGGCTCTGGCTTTCCGAGAACAGCTTGGTTCCGGAGGCCAAGGATCCGGAACCGCCGTCCACGGGCAGGGCCGCCAGATCGACCTTGGCGCCCAGGCGTCCGGCCATGCAGACTTCGGCGAGGGCGGTGAAGAGGCCGCCGTCCGAGCAATCGTGCGCGGATCGGACAAGCCCGGCTTCGATGGCGTCCGCGAGACGATGGTACAGGGCCAAAGCGGAAACCGCATCGACCTTGGGGACCGTGTTGCCGGTGACGCCGAGCAGGCGGAAGTATTCCGAAGCGCCCATTTCGTCCCGTGTCACCCCGAGAACGTAGACATGATCGCCCGCGGCCTTGGCGTCCATGGTCAGGGTCTTTTCCACGTCCGCGATCTTGCCGATGACGGTGAAGAGCAAGGTGGGCGGCACCGAGATCTTGTCCTTTCCGCGGCCATAGTCGTTTTTCATCGAGTCTTTGCCGGAGATGAGCGGCAGGGCGTAGGCGACGCAATAATCGTACAGGGCCTGGTTGGAACGCACCAGTTGCGCCAGTTTGTACTGGCCGTCCGGCGTGTTCTCCGACTCGACCGGATCCGGCCAGCAGAAATTGTCCAGGCCCGCGAGGGTGCCGGGGCGCGCGCCCACGGCCACGGCGTTGCGGACGGCTTCGTCAAGGGCGCAGGCGGTCATGTGGTAGCAATCGATGTCGCTGTAGCGCGGGACGATGCCGTGGGAGATCACCAGGCCTTCCTTGCGGTTATACAGCGGGCGGACCACGGCGGCGTCGCTGGGGCCGTCGCCTTTCTCGCCCACGAAGGGTTTGATCACGCTCATGCCCTGCACTTCATGGTCGTATTGGCGGACCCAGCTTTCCTTGGAGCAGATGTTGAGGGCGGAGAGCAGGGTGAGCGCATCCTCTTTCAGATTACGCGCGGCCCAATGGTTGGGCGGCGGTTCGCCATGGCGCGGGGGCGTCCAGCGGGCCTTGAGATGCAGTTTGGGATTCCCGTCGTGCAGGAAGTCCATGGATAGCGAGCAGGCCAACTTGCCTTGGAAATAGGCTTCAAACAATCCGTCGCCCGTGAACTCGCCGAGATCGGAGGCTTCCACGCCGCGGCGCTTGGCCAAATCCAGGATCGCGGTAAGCTTTTCCGGCGGCACCGCGAAGGACATGCGCTCCTGCGCCTCCGACACCAGGATTTCCCAAGGGTCCAATCCCGGATATTTGAGCGGGGCCTTTTCCAAATGGATTCTGCAGCCGCCGCTTTCCCGCGCCATCTCGCCCAAGGACGAAGACAGGCCGCCGGCGCCATTGTCGGTCACGAAGCGGTACAGGCCCAGGTCGCGCGCTTCCAGCAGGAAGTCCGCCAGCTTCTTCTGCGTGATCGGATCGCCGATCTGCACGGCCGAAGTGGGGGAGGCTTCCGTCATCTCCACCGAAGAAAACGTCGCGCCGTGGATGCCGTCCTTGCCGATGC
>Ga0209515_10004015_pt1 | contig 20289 bp, 19 predicted proteins | sample Subgroupgradi54m_FD_187454 | JGI IMG/M metagenome (GOLD analysis project Ga0209515, IMG submission 187454) | Subsurface groundwater microbial communities from S. Glens Falls, New York, USA - GMW60B uncontaminated upgradient, 5.4 m (SPAdes)... ...
CTGGGCCGGCGTCTCCGGCAGCGGCTCGGTCATCGGCTCGAGCGCCAGCGACGCCACGATCGGCTGCTGCGATCGGGGCGACGCGACGGTCACGAGCCCGGCGCCCGCCCGCATCGCCGCGCGTCCCGCCAGCGCCGCCGCGCCGGTCTTCCCCGCCGAGCCCGCGATCACGAGCAGGTGGCCGAAGTCGCCCTTGTGCGCCGCGGGCTCCCGCGGCGGAATCTCGCGCGCGACGTCGGCCGCCTCGAGGAGGAAGACGCTCGCGGCCCGCTCGGCCTCGTCCGCGGGGATGCCGATCGGGACCACGCGCACCTCGCCGGCCAGGCCGCGGCCGGGCGCGAGCAGCAGCCCGCGCTTGAGCCCCGCGAAGGTCGTGGTGAGCGCGGCCCGGACCACCGGGCCGGGCCCGGCCCCGCTGTCCGCGGAGAGCCCCGAGGGCAGGTCGAGAGCGGCGACGGGCACGCCGCTCGCGTTCACGCACGCGATCGCCTCGGCCACGAGCCCGGTCGCGGGTCCGCTCACGCCCGTGCCGAGCAGCGCGTCCACGACGAGCGCGGCCGGCCGGAGCGCCGCGGCCAGTCCCGCGAGCTGCGCGGGCTCGGTGACCTCGACCGGCCGGAGCCGCGCGCGCCGGAGCGCGGCGAGCTTGGCCGCGGCGTCGCCCTTCACGTCCTCCGCGCGCGCGAGGAGGAACACGCGCACACGCGCGCCCCAGCCGGCGAGCACGCGGGCCACGACGAAGCCGTCGCCGCCGTTGTTGCCCTTGCCGCACACCACGACGACGGCGAGGCCGCGCACCGGTCGGCCCCGCCCCGCCAGGAACGCGCGGATCGCGGCCGCGGCGCCACGCCCGGCGTTCTCCATCAAGGTCGGGCCGGGGACGCCGAGCTCCTCGATCGCGCGCCGGTCGAGCGCGCGCATCTCGGCGGCGGTGAAGACCGGCTTCAGGGACGGCCCCGCGCGGGGACGGCGGGCGGCACGAGCAGCGGCGCCGCCTGGGCGAGGAAGTCGGCGAGGATGTCGGTGTAGAGGGCGCGCCACTCCGTGCGCGCGCTCTTGGGGATCTCGATGTGGAGGGCGCGCGCCGGCAGCCGGAGCACCCCTGTCTGCTTGGAGGCCGAGGCGGTGTACCGGATCGGGTCCAGCGGCTCGACCAGGACGGCCAGCACAGGCGCGCCAGGGTGGGCGCGCACGCGCACGTCGCGGATCAGCTCGAGGAGCGTGCGGAGGCGCCAGGCGTCGCTCCGGTCGACGCCGACGGTGGCGATCTCGATGCGGCCCGACGTCTCCCGGTGGCCGTTGCCGTGGATCTCGGTGTAGAGCGCGAGCCGCCCCTGCGCGGTCTCGAGCACGCGGCGCTCGAACTCCGCGTAGACCTCGCGGGCCGCCGCCGTCGTCACCTCCTCGGACGGGGACCGGCCGGGCACCCCCTCCGTCGGGCGATTCACCTGATAGCGGCGGCCCGGGCGCTGCGGCGTGTCGGGCTCGAGGCTGAAGCCGGTGGCGACGACGAGCCCGAACCCCGTGCGGCGCGCCACCTCGTCCGCGATGTCGCCCGTGTTGACGTCCGCGCTCCCGTGGGGCGCGGCCACGACGAATCCCGGCCGCCCCGGCCGCGTCGCGATGTGCCCGCGCGGGAGGCCCGGCTCGGGCTCGACCGGGATCATGGCGCAGCCGGAGAGGAGCAGCGAGACCGCGGCGACACTAGCAGGCCGCTGAAAAAGGCCCATCTGCGTCGTTGGCTCCGTCGCTCCTCCCTGCGACGTACAACCGACTCGGGCCTCGCCTCGCGGGGGGCGTTCCGCCGGCGCCGCTCAGCTCGAACACCCACGTACGTCTCAGTCGTCGCGATCCCCTCGGGCCTCGCCTCGCGACCGTGCCGCTCAGCTCGAACGGCCACGCCGCCTCGCATCTGGACCTTTTTGAGCGGCCTGCGGGCGGTTTCACTAGAGAGCCTGCGGATCGTCATCGACGAGCATGGCCTGGGCGCACGCGTAGTCGCCGTCGTGCGTGAGCGCGAGCAGGAGCACGCCGTGCGCGCCCCGCGCCGCCCCGATCTCGCGCGAGCGGCCGGAGAGCACGAGGACGGGCGCCTGGCCCCGCTCGCGCCGCACCTCCAGCTCGCGCCAGCTCACGCCGAGCCGGAGCCCGGTGCCGAGAGCCTTGAGCCCGGCCTCCTTGGCGGCGAAGCGGGCGGCCAGGTGCGGGATCGGGTCCTTGCGCGCGCGGCAGTACGCCAGCTCGTGCTCCGTGAACACGCGCGCGAGGAACCGGTCCTGCCAGCGCTCGACGACGCGCCGCAGGCGCGGGATCGCCACCAGGTCGATGCCGATGCCCCGGACCGTCAGGCGCCGATCTCCTTCCGGATGAGCGCCGCCAGCTCGTCGGCCATGGCGGCGATCCGCGCCCTGTCGGGGCCCTCGATCATCACGCGGGCCAGCGGCTCGGTGCCCGAGTAGCGCACCAGGATGCGGCCGGCGCCGTCCATCGTCGCCTCCAGCGCGCCCAGGCGCTCGGACAGGCCCGCCACGCGCTCGATCGGGGGCTTCACGCGCACCGGGACGTTGACCAGGACCTGCGGGAACTTCGTCAGGCACGCCGAGAGCGCGGCCAGCGGCTCCCCGGTCTCGCGCATGACGGACAGGAGCTGGAGGCCGGAGAGGATGCCGTCGCCGGCCGGCGCGTGGTCGAGCAGGAGGACGTGGCCCGACTGCTCGCCGCCGAGGTTGGCCCCGATCCGCTGCATCTCCTCGTACACGTACCGGTCGCCGACCTGGGTCTTGACGATGTTGACGCCGGCGGCGGCCAGCGACTGGTCGAGGCCGAGGTTGGCCATCACGGTCGTGACCACGGTGTTGCCCTTCAGCCGGTTGGCGGCGGCCAGGTGGCGCGCGCAGACGGCGAGGGCGTAGTCGCCGTCGCGGATCGCGCCCGTGGCGTCGACCGCGATCAGCCGGTCCCCGTCCCCGTCGAAGGCCAGGCCGATGTCGGCCCCGGCCGCGCGCACCTTCCGCTGGAGTGCCTGGGGATGGAGCGCCCCGCAGCGGCGGTTGATGTTGGTGCCGTCGGGCCGGGCGCCGGTCGCGATCACCCGCGCGCCGAGCCCGCGGAAGACCCGGGGCGCCACCCGGTAGGTCGCCCCGTGGGCGCAGTCGACCACGATGGTGAGCCCCGCGAGGTCGAGGGGGAAGCAGCCGCGCAGGAACGCGGCGTACTCCCGCTCCGCGCGCGCGTGCTCGACGAGCCGCCCGATGGCGGCGCCGTGCGCCCGCGGCGCCGTGTCCCCGTCCTCGAGCCGCCGCTCGATGTCGTCCTCCCAGGCGTCGGGGAACTTCGTGCCTTCCGAGGAGAAGAGCTTGATGCCGTTGTCCTCGAAGGGGTTGTGCGAGGCCGAGATCACGATGCCGCCGTGGGCGCCGAGGGCGCGGGTCGTGTAGGCGATCCCCGGGGTGGGCAGCACGCCGACCGAGAAGCAGTCGGCGCCGGCGGACAGCGCGCCGGCCACCAGCGCCGCCTCCAGGAGCGGGCCGGAGCGCCGGGTGTCGCGGCCGATCACGATCCGCGCGCGGTCGACGCCGCGCTGCTCGCAGAGGGTGGCCACGAGCTGCCGGCCCACGCGGTACACGCGCTCCGGCGTCAGCGGATCCTCGTTGGCGACGCCGCGAATGCCGTCGGTCCCGAACAGGCGCGTCACCGGACGGTCCTTCTCTGACGCATGCCGCGGTCCTCCCTGATCTCCACGGTCACCTCGACCGTTCTCGTCGTCAGGCGCACTGCACCGGGCGCCGGCGCGAGCTCCACCGCGCGCGTCACGGGGGCGCGCGCGCCGGAGACGTCGACCGGCGCCGTCTGGATCTCCGTCCGTCCCTCCACCTCCGTGCGCGGGCCGCGGAGCCCCACCGTCGGCGGCGTGACCGCGACCCCGCTCACGACGTGCCCCGGCGCCGGCACGCCCGTGACTCTTGGCACCACCCGCACCTCCGCGGTCGCGACCGGCTCCAGCGTGACCCGCAGGCGCGACGGGCTCACGCGGAGCACCGTCACGTCCCGTGGCGCCACCACGCTGTCGGGGATGAGCTGCACGACCGCCTCGCCGGGGCCGACCCGCGCCAGGTTCACCTGGGCCCGGAGGTCGTCGCGCGTGAGCCGCGCCAGCGAGGACCGGAGCCCCTTGAACTGGACGTCGACCGTCTCCGGCGTCGGCCCGATCAGCATCATGCCCGACGGGACGTTCATGTACTCGATCCGCGCGGGCAGCATGATCTCGCTTTTCTCCCCGCCGACCACGAAAAACCACAGCGTGACCGCCACCACCAGGGCCAGGAGCTTCAGCTCCCAGTTCCGCAGGAGCCAGCTCATAAGCCCCCCTCCGAGCCTCCCCCCGCGGGAATGGCGCCGGCGAAGCCGGCGCTCGAACACCCGGTCCGGATCCGCGAGCACGCGGGCCCGCCGAGCACCGCGGTGCTGCTCATGGCGACGGGACCCGTCCGCCTGCCCCCGCCGGCGGTCTCAACGTGAGGCCGCGCTCACTTCGGCTCGGGCCGGAGCAGCAGACGGCGGAGGCCGCCCAGGAACGTCTCGGTCTGCGTGCGGGTCTCGCCGACGCCCATGAGCTCCGCCAGCCGCCGCCGCAGCGTCTCGCCGTCGAGCGGGGTCTCGATCTGCCCTTCCGCCACCACCGAGATGCGCCCCGTCTCCTCGGACACGACCACCGCCACCGCGTCGGTCTCCTCGCTGATGCCGAGCGCGGCCCGGTGGCGGGTGCCCAGCGCGCGCCCGAGCCGCATGTTGCGCGACAGCGGCAGGAAGCAGCCCGCCGCCACCACGCGGGTGCCCTGGATGAAAACGGCGCCGTCGTGGAGCGGCGAGTAGGGCAGGAAGATGCTGCCGAGGAGATCGGGCGATACGAGCGCGTCGAGGGGGACGCCCAGCTCGGCGTAGTGGCGGAGGCCCGTCGTCCGCTCGAAGACGACCAGCGCCCCGATCCGCCGCGCCGCCAGCGACTCCGCCGCCTTGAGCACGTCGTCCACCGCGTGGGAGCGCTCCGCCCGCGAGCTGCCGAACACCCGGTGCAGGACGGGCCCCTGCCCCACCTGGGCGAAGGCGCGCCGGAGCTCCGGCTGGAAGAGCACCACGAGCGCGATGACCCAGAACGACCACAGGTTCTCGAGGATCCAGCTCGTGCTGAACAGCTCGAGGCGGCGGGACACGACCGTGGCCGCCATGAGCAGGCCGACGCCGCCGAGCATCTGGACGGCGCGGGTCCCCTTGAACGTGACGAGGACGCGGTAGATCACCATCGCCACCACGAGGATGTCGACCGCGTCCCGCCAGCGAAAAGTCGCCAGGGTGTCGAGGATCATCGCCCGAGCGCGGAGGCGACGCGGACGGCGTCGCGGGTCTCGGCGACGTCGTGGGTCCGGATCAGCGCGGCGCCGTTCACCACGGCGACGGCGGTGGCGGCGAGCGAGCCGGCCAGCCGCTGCCCGGGCTCGTCGCGCCCGGTGAAGGCGCCGATGAACGACTTGCGCGAGACGCCGACGCAGAGCGGGCGGCCGAGGACGCGCAGCCGGCCGAGGCGGGCGATCACGGCGGCGTCCCACTCGTACCAGAGCACCGGGCCGTTGCGGAAGAAGCCGATGCCGGGGTCGAGGACGATCCGCTCCTCGGCGACGCCCGCCCCGCGCGCGAGGGCCAGGCTCTCGGCCAGGACCCGCGCCACCGTCTCGATGGGATCCGCCGGCTCCCGGCGGTCGGCGGCGGGATGCGCCATGAGGATCGCGCCGGCGCCGCGGGCGGCGATCAGGGCGGCCATCCGGGGATCCCCGCGCAGGCCGGTCACGTCGTTGACGATCGCGGCGCCGGCGCCGAGGGCCGCCCGCGCCGGCCCCGCGCGGCAGGTATCGGCGGAGACGGGGACGGCGCACTTCACGGCCAGGCGCTCGACGGCGCGGGCCAGGCGCTCGGCCTCCTCGGCCTCGCCGATGCGGGTCTCCAGATAGGGCGCGGTCGACATCGCGCCGACGTCGAGGATCGCCGCCCCCGCGGCCACCATGTCGTCGGCGGCGCGCAGGAGGTCGTCGGGATCCGGGTGGACCGATCCGCCGTAGAAGGACTCCGGGCTCACGTTGAGGACGCCGACGATCGCGACGGGACAGCCATCGCCGACGGCCACGCCTCCCAGAACCGCGCGCAGGGCACCGTCAGCCATACCTCAAAATACCATCGCCCCGAACCCGCCGGGAACAGCTTTGCGGCCAGCCGACCGCGCGGCCACGATCGTGCCGCATGTGCACTGTTCGAGCGCCGGCTCCGCCGGCGCAACCCGGCTCTGGGGGAGGCATCGGAGGGGGCCGTCGAGGCCCCCTCCGATGCCTACGCGGTAGCGGCGGCGCCGAAGGGCGAGGGCGACCCCGCCCGCAGGATGCGGCCGACCTCCTCGCCGTCGAGCGACTCGCGCTCGAGCAGGGCGCGCGCGAGCGCGTGGAGCTTCTCCAGGTTCTCCTCGAGGATCTGCCGGGCCCGGGACGCGCAGTCGGTGACGATGCGCTTGATCTCCATGTCGATCTGGACCGCGGTCTCCTCGCTGTAGTCCTTCGGGCGCGTCACTTCGCGGCCGAGGAAGATGTGCTCCTCGTTCTTGCCGAAGGTGAGGGGGCCGAGCTTCTCGGACATGCCCCACTCGCAGACCATCTTGCGCGCCATCTCGGTGGCCTTCTCGAGATCGTCGCCGGCGCCGGTGGTGAGCTGGTTCAGCACGACCTCCTCGGCCGCCCGCCCGCCGAGCAGGATGGTGATGCGGTTGACCAGGTACTCGCGCGAGTAGTTGTACTTGTCGTCGAGCGGGATCTGCTGGGTGAGCCCGAGCGCGCGGCCGCGCGGGATGATCGTCACCTTGTGGACGGGATCGGTCCCGGGCAGGAAGTCGGCCACGAGCGTGTGGCCGGCCTCGTGGAAGGCGATCGTCCGCTTCTCCGCGTCGCTGATGATCATGGACCGGCGCTCGACGCCCATCAGGACCTTGTCCTTGGCGTTCTCGAAGTCCGTCATCTCGACGAACTTCTTGTTTTGCCGGGCGGCCAGGAGCGCGGACTCGTTGACGAGGTTGGCGAGGTCGGCGCCGGAGAAGCCGGGCGTGCCCCGCGCCAGCACCTTCAGCTCGACGTCGGGCGCGAGCGGGGTGCGGCGGGCGTGGACCCGCAGGATCTCCTCCCGCCCCCTGACGTCGGGTCGCGGCACCACCACCTGGCGGTCGAACCGCCCGGGCCGGAGCAGCGCGGGATCGAGGACATCGGGCCGGTTGGTGGCGGCGATGAGGATCACGCCGTCGTTGGTCTCGAAGCCGTCCATCTCGACGAGCAGCTGGTTCAGGGTCTGCTCGCGCTCGTCGTGGCCGCCGCCGAGGCCCGCGCCCCGGTGCCGCCCGACCGCGTCGATCTCGTCCATGAAAATGATGCACGGCGCGTGCTTCTTGCCCTGCTCGAAGAGGTCGCGCACGCGCGAGGCGCCGACGCCCACGAACATCTCCACGAAGTCCGAGCCCGAGATCGAGAAGAAGGGCACGTTGGCCTCGCCGGCGATGGCCTTGGCGAGGAGCGTCTTGCCGGTGCCGGGCGGGCCCACCAGGAGCACGCCCTTGGGGATCTTGCCGCCGAGCTTCTGGAACCTCTGGGGGTCCTTCAGGAACTCGATGATCTCCCGCAGCTCCTCCTTGGCCTCGTCGACGCCGGCCACGTCCTGGAAGGTGACCTTGTTCTGCTTCTCGGAGATGAGCCGGGCGCGGGCCTTGCCGAAGGACAGCGCCTTGGCGCCGCCGCCCTGCATCTGGCGCATGAAGAAGATCCATACGCCGATGAAGAGCAGCATGGGCACCCACTGCAGGAACATCGCGTACCAGGGGTTCGAGTCCGGCGGCCGGACGGCGATCTTCACGCCGTTGTCGCGGAGCGTCTTCACCAGGTCCGGGTAGTCGAGGATGTAGGTCTTCTGGGTGGGCCCCCCGTCCTTCAGGTTGTAGGTGACGAAGTTGCCCCGGATCACCACGGACTCGACGCGCCCCTGCTCCACCGCCTTCAGGAACTCCGAGAAGTTCGGCTGGTCCTGGCCGCCTTGCTGGCTGCCCTGGAAGACCGTGAACAGGAGGATGACGATCAGGCCGATCACCATCCAGAGGGCGAGGTTCTTGTAGACCTGGTTCATAGCAAGGAGTATAACACGCGGAATTGACTGGCCGTTTCCGCCCGGTCAGGCCTCGTCCAGGGCGGCCAGGTAGGGCAGGTTCCGGTAGAGCCCGTCGTGGTCCATCCCGTAGCCGATGATGAACACGTTCGGGATCGTGAATCCCACGTAGTCCAGCTCAACGTCCACCTCCCGGCGCTCGATCTTGTCCAGGAGCGTGCAGATCCGGAGGCTCTTGGGATGCCGGGTGGCCAGGTTGCGCTTCAGGTAGGAGATGGTCCGGCCCGAGTCGATGATGTCCTCGACCAGGATCACGTCGCGGTCCTCGATCGAGATGGACAGGTCGGAGGTGATCTTGACCACGCCCGAGGACGCCGAGCCGGTCCCGTAGCTCGAGACCGAGATGAAGTCGGTCGTGAGCGGCGCCTCGACGGCGCGGATCAGGTCGGCGAAGAAGATCACCGCGCCCTTGAGGACGCACACGAGGAGGGGGTTGGCGTCGGCGTAGTCCCGGGCGATCGCCTGCCCCAGCGCGCGCACCCGCTGGGCCAGCTCGTCCTGGTTCACCAGCACCCGCCCCACCGCCCCGACGGCCATCCCCCGGTTCACTTGCGGGTGACGTAGCCCGTGAGGGCGTGCTCGGCCCGGAGGCGGGCGATCGCGGCCTCCGCCTCCGCCCGCGCCGAGTAGGCGCCGACCCGCACGCGGAACCGCGCTCCGGTCGCGCCGCCCTCCGACACGTAGGCGTTGCTCCCGAGCTTCTCCCGGAGTCGGTCGGCCTGGTCCCGCGACTTGAAGGCCGCCACCTGTACCGTGTAAGCACCCCCAGGGGGCGTCCCGGACTTCGCCGCCGCGGGCTCGGGCGCGGGATCGGGCCTCGGCGGTGGAACGGCGGCGGCCTTCGGCGGCTCGGCGGCCGGGCGCTTGGGCGGCGGCGGGCCGTTGGTGAGCGGGGCCGTGAGCGTCTGGTAGAAGGTCAGCTTCTCCTGGATCTGGGGCGCCGCGTCGTCGCGGTCGCGCTCGCTCAGCCGCCGCACCCGCGTTCGCCCCTCGCCGGCGGGCGCCTCGCCGCCCGCGGCGACCCGGTCGCCCGCGAGCCCGGCGCGCGCCGTGCTTCGCGCCCACTGCCGGCCCACCAGCATGCCGAGGGTGAACGTCAGCGCGAGCACCACGCCGCAGGCCAGCACGAAAAGGAGGCCGGAGAGCGTGCCCCCGCCGCGCTTGCCCCGGCCGCGCACCGCGCGCCCGTTCCTCACATGCTCTCCGGCGCGGTCACGCCCAGCAGGGCGAGGCCATTGCGCACCACCTGTCCGACCGCCGCGCAGAGCGCGAGCCGGGCGACGGTGAGCGCGCGGTCGTCGCCGAGCACCCGGTTCACCTTGTAGTATGGGTGGAACTGACCGGCCAGCTCCTGGAGCCAGTACGCCACCCGGTGGGGCTCGAGCGCCCGCGCCGCGCCCGCCACCAGGTTCGGGAACTGGAGAAGCCGCTTGACCAGCGACAGCTCCTCCGGCAGGGCGAGCGGGGCGAGATTCACCGATCCCCAGTCCGGCACCGCGATCCCCTGCGCCGCCGCCTGCTTGAAGAGGCTCGCGATGCGGGCGTGGGCGTACTGGACGTAGTAGACCGGGTTCTCCGCGGACTGGCGCGTGGCCACCACCAGGTCGAACTCGAGCGGGCTGTCGTGGCGCCGCGTGAGGAAGGTGAAGCGGGCGGCGTCGCGCCCGACCTCCTCGATCAGCTCCTCCATCAGGACGAACTCGCCCCGGCGCTTGGACATGCGCACCGGCTGGCCCTCGCGCAGGAGCGTCACCAGCTGGATGATCAGCACGTCGAACGCGTCGGCCGGATGGCCGAGCGCCTGCATGGCCGCCCGCATCCGGGTGACGTAGCCGTGGTGATCGGGCCCGAGGAGGTTGACCACCCGGCCCGCGTCCGCGAACTTCCGGTAGTGGTGGTAGGCAACGTCGACCGCGAAGTACGTCAGCTCGCCGTCCGACTTGCGGAGGACGCGGTCCTTCTCGTCGCCGACCTGCGAGGCCCGGAACCAGAGGGCGCCGTCCTGCTCGTAGGTGAGCCCGCGCGCCGTCAGCTCGCGCAGCACTTGCTCGGGCAGCGCCCGGTCGCGCACGTCGCGCTGCTCCGAGGACCACACGTCGAAGTCGACGCCGTAGTCGTGGAGCACCTTCTTCTGACCCTCCACGATCCGGGCCACCGCCCAGCCGCCGAGTTCGTCAAGCCAGCTCTTGTCACGGAGGGCATCAACGGCCGGAATTACTTCCAGACTCTCCCTGGTGACCTGGGGGTGATCCTTCAAATAGTCGCGGGCGAGGTCGATCAGGTACTCGCCCGGATAGCCGTTCTCGGGCAGCGCCGCGTCCTCGCCGAGCGCCTGGCGCACCCGCGCCTCGAAGGACCGCGCCAGCGCCAGGAACTGGTTGCCCGCGTCGTTGACGTAGTACTCCGCCGTCACCCCGTAGCCCTGGCTCCGGAGCAGGCGCACCAGCGAGTCGCCGACGGCGGCGGCCCGCGCGTTGACGATCACGAGCGGGCCCGTCGGGTTGGCGGAGACGAACTCGAGGCGAATCCGCCGCCCGCGCCCGTCCTCGCCCGCGCCGTACCCGGCGCCGGCGGCCAGGATCTCGGGCAGCGCCGCGCGGCACCAGTCGGGCGCGAGCGTCACGTTGATGAAGCCGGGCCCGGCGACGTCGAGCCGGCCGACGGCGGGGAGCGCGGGGAAGTGGCCGACGATCGACTCCGCGACCTGGCGCGGAGACCGCCGCGCCGCGCGCGCGAGCACCATCGCGGCGTTGGTGGCATAGTCGCCGTGGGCCTCCTCGCGCGGCACCTCCCAGACGCACTCCGCGAGCGGGGGCAGGCCGGCGGCGGCGAGCGCTGTCCAGAGGCCCTCGGAGAGCTGGTCGGTCACGCTTCGCGCGGTCGTCGTCATCAGAGAAAAGTAATCGCCGCGCGTGGCGGCGATTGGCCCTCATGATACCGCTCCGAAAACGCCCGCCGAAGAAATTCCCGTCAGCGCGCGGGCCGCGCGCGGCGGCGCGGCGGACGGCGCCCGCCAAGGCGCCGCATCACACGGCAGGGCCCGGCTCCCCGAGGTCTCGTTCGCAAATGATCGGCGCTGGAGCGTGTCGAGACGTAGCCCAGCCGCAGCCCCGGCAGCGCGAAGAACTTGGTCAGCGAGCGGATGATCGCGAGCCGGGCGATCTGGGCGACGCGGTGCTTGAGCGAGGCGGCCTCGGCGAAGTCGACGAACGCCTCGTCGATCCCGAGGACGACGCCCGCCGGTCGCACGGCTCGGCCAGCGCCTCGAGCAGCGGCGCCGGCAGCAGCGCGCCCGTCGGGTTGCCGGGGTCGGCCAGCAGCACCAGGTCCAGCCGGTCAGGCGCCGGACGATCGCGTCGAGCGCGGGCGCCCACCCTTCGCCGGCCGTCGTGACGAGCCGCACGATCCGGCAGCCGAGTGGCTCGAGGGCGGCCTCGTACTCGCTGAAGGCGGGGTGCACGACGAGCGCCCGGCGCGGCGCGACCGCCCGCGCGAGCAGCTAGATCACTCGGTCGCGCCGTTGCCCCTGACGACGTGGCGGGCCGGCACCCCGTGGTGACGGGCGAGCGCCTCCACGAGCCCGGACGCGCGCGGGTCGGGGTAGCGAGTCACCGCCGGGAGGGCCGAAAGGATCGCGTCGGCCACGCGCGGAGATAGCCCCAACGGGTTGATGCTCGCGCTGAGGTCGAGCACCGCGGCGTCGCGGTGACCGCCGCGGTCCTCTCTCATTGCCGGCTCGCCACCAGATCGGCGACCACGCCGAGCGCGCCGACGAGCGCGGCCGCCGCCGCCAGCACCCTGAGGCTGCGCCCGATGTCGCCGCCGTCCGGCGGCCGGCCCTCGCCGAGACGGTAGATCCCCGCCTTCTCGAGGACCAGGCCGAGCGCGCCGGCCATCGCCGCCATCGGCCACCCCGCGTTCGGGCTGGCGGTGCGTCCGCGGTCTCGCCGGAGGATCCGCGCGGCGCCGCGGGCGTCGGCGCCGGCCAGCCCCGCGCCGGCCACCAGCGCGAGCGCCGCGACGCGCGCCGGGACAAGATTCAGCAGGTCGTCGAGTCGCGCGGCCGCCTTGCCGAGGTACTCGAGCAGCCCGCCGCGGTAGCCCACCATGGCGTCGGCGGTGTTCACGACACGATAGGCCCAGGCGCCGGGCAGCCCGAAGGCGAGGTAGAAGGCGATCGGCGCGACGAAGCTGTCGGTCAGGTTCTCCGCAACGGACTCGACGGCGGCCGAGGCGACACCCTCCGCTCGGAGCCCGTCCGTGGGCCGGCTCACCAGATGGTAGCCGACCTCCGCGCGCGCCCGGGCGAGGTCGGCGCACGCGAGCGCCCGCTCGACGCCGCGCGCTCTCGACATGAGCCCGCGAAGCGAAAACGAGCACTTGAGCAGCCACGCTTCAATCAGCACTCCAAGCCAGCCGGCCCCGGAAAGGACCATCGAGAGTCGGGCGATCAGCGCGGCGACCACGCCCGCTCCCGCGAGCACCACGAGCATCCCGTAGAGGAGTGGCGCGAGGCGGCCGCGGCGCGGGGTCGCGCGAAAGGCGAGGTCGAGTCCCCGGCCGACCCACCTCACGGGATGCCAGCGGTTGGGCGGGTCGCCGACGGCGAGGTCCAGGACGAGGGCGACCAGGAGGATCACGCGTGCTCCGCCTTCCCGCGCGCGATGGCGGGCACGAGGGCCTCGCGCGTCGCCCGTGCCACGCACCAGCCCAGCTCGGTCGCGGGCCCTCCGAACTCGTGGGCGGCGCCCTGCCCCGTGGCCGCGATCACCACCGCGTCGGTCGAGGTGCCGGTCGCGCGCGAGCCGCCGTCGCACACGACGCCCGCCTCGAACAGCGCGAGGGCCTTGGCCTCGGTGGCCGCGAGCATCGCGTTGAGCAGGGCGGCCGGCCCCGGATCGCCGGCGACCACCACGATCATGTTCACCGTTCCGGCGGAGTCGGGGGGGCGCCGGAGGGCGCCCATGCCCGCCGCCAGCCGGTTCGACAGCCCGACGGTGACGACGGCCATGGCCCGCGTGCACCCGGCACCGGCGAAGCCTACCTCGGCCTTCGCGGTCCACGCGGACGTGAGCAGACCGACCCACGGCTCCGGGAGCCCTCGCGCCCGCGCGTACCGGGCGATCATCCCCGGCGGGTCCGCGCAAGGGTGGTCCTTGGGCACGTGGAGGTTGATGATCGCCCGGGAGGGCGCGAGGCCGCCGTTGACCACGGCCGTCGACGCGACAGTCAGCGGCTCGCGGCTCACGACGACTACCGCCTCCGGCCCGATCTCGAGCGCCACCCGGTCGAGCATCCTCCCTCCGCCTACTGGTAGTACGCGCGGAGGCCGACGAGCGCGTTGAACCCGAGCGCGCGGAACCCCAGGACCTCCGAGTACCGCTCGTCGGTGAGGTTCTGGACCCGCGCGGTGAGCTCGAGCCGCTCCATGAAGCCGGTGCGGCCGAGCAGGCGGAGAGTGCCCCCGGCGTCGATGACATGGTAGCCGGGATTCCGGGCCTCCCCCGGGATCTCGACCTGGCTCGACACGACCCGGGCCTGCGCGAAGAGCGTCAAGCGCTCGATCGGCGTGACGGTGACGCCCGTGTTCCAGCGGTGGCGGGGGAAGCGCCGGAGCTGGTCGCCGGTCGAGAGGTCCCCGGTATCGGTGCAGGTGTAGTTCACGTAGAACGTCATCCAATCGACGGGATCGATCTCGAAGTAGGACTCGACGCCCTCCGTCTGCGCGCGGCCGACGTTCTCGGGGAGGAACTGGAACGGGGCCGTCGGGTCGAACACGAACTGGATCAGGTCCTGGAAGCGGTTGTGGAAGAACGTGAGGCCGGTGCGGATGCGGTTCTTCCAGAGCTTCTGGTCGGCCCCGATCTCGTAGCTCTCGCTGGTCTCCGGCTTGAGGGTCGGATTGGCGAAGCCGGGGAAGGCCAGGTCGTTGATGGTGGGGGCACGGAAGCCCGTCCCCCGGGCGAAGCGCAGCTTGCTCCCCGTCTCCCGGAACAGCACCGCCGCCGACGCGCGGCCGGTCACCGCCCAGCCGAAGACGTCGTTGTCGTCCCACCGCACGCCGCCGCCGAGGAACACGCGATCGAGGATCCGCAGCTCGTCCTGCCCGTAGAGCGAGGTGGTGTTGAGCTCCTGGCGGAAGCGCGACGGAAAGGTCCCGAGGGTGGTGTTGCGGCCGAACTCGCGGCGGCGCTCGCCGCCCACGGTGAGCGTGTCCCACTTCGTGATGTCGAAGGAGTTGGTCAGCTCGCCCTCGACCCGCCGGGTGTCGGTCTGCGAGATGGTGACCCCGTCGGAGGCCGGCGGCGGCGAGTTCTGGTAGCCCTGGTTGTTCCACCACTGGCCGTAGCGCGCCTTGAGGTGCCACCAGGCGAGCACGTCCTGCGTGTAAGTGAGGTTGGCGAGGTACGCCTCGGTCTGCTGCTGCTGGTTGGGGTCGAGGATCACCTGGGGAAGCGTCCGGCTGATCGGGAGGTCGAGGTCAAGGCGCGTGTAGCGGCCGCTCAGTGAGAGCTCGCCCTTCCACGGGAAGTCGTAGCCGATCCGCCCCGCCGCCGAGGTCTGCTCGCTGTCGTCGTTGGGGAACTGCCCGCCCGTGTCGAAGCGGCTGCCCGAGAGGTTGAAGTTGAAGCGGCCGAGGCCACCCTGGACGTTGGCCGACTCCCGGAAGGTGTTGTAGCTGCCCCCCTCCACCCAGGTGGATCCCCGGACGGGCCCCTCCCCCTTCTTGGTGATGATGTTCACGACGCCGCCGATGGCGTCGGCCCCGTAGAGCGTCGACTGCGGGCCCCGCACGATCTCGATCCGCTCGATCGCGTCGAGGGAGATCTCCGAGAGATCGGCGGTGCCCAGGGTGGGGCTCTTGACGCGGAGGCCGTCGACGAGCACCTGCACCTGGTTCGGGTCCGCGCCGCGGATCCGGATGTCCGCCGTCTTGCCGGGGGAGCCCGAGCGCTGGATCTCGACCCCGGGCACCGCCCGGAGCGCTTCCTCGACCCGGTCGTAGTTGTACGTGCGCAGCTCCTCGCCGGTGATCACGGAGACGGTGGCGCCGAGCTGCTCGCGCGGCGTCTCGACCTTGGTGGCCGTGACGACGATCGGCTCGAGGACCTTCGTCTCCTGGGCGTGGGCGGCCCGGACGGCCGCGATCAGTATCACGGGGACCAGCCATGAGCGACGCATCTCCCCATTCCTTTTCCAGCGAAAGGTTGGATGGGCACCGCCCTGGCCGGGTCTCCTGACTCGTGGATCGGCGCGCACGTCCCGGCCTTCCCATCCCTGACGGACAGTGGCTTCCGCATCACGCGGAGGTTGGACGCCGCTCCCCACTCACAGTGGCGCGACCGTGCCGGCTTCAGCCGAGCTTCACCGGCTTCCCTCGATCCAGGGCGAACATGGGTCAGCGATCGACGGGGCGCTCACCTCCCCTCACTCGTCGGCCTCGGGCCAGGCGAGGTGGACGCTCGGGCGCCGCGTCACGGGGTGCTTGTCGACGACGACCGCGCAGCCGTAGACGCGCGAGAGCGTGGCGTCGTCGAGCACGGACTCCGGCGGCCCGACGCGCTCCACCCGGCCGGCGTGGAGCAGGAGCATCCGGTCCGCGATCTCGGCGGCCAGGTTCAGGTCATGCGTCACCAGCAGCACGGTGAGGCCGGCGGCGCGGTTCAGGCGGCGCAGCAGGGCGACGATCTCGGCCTGGTGCTTGAGGTCGAGGTGAGCCGTGGGCTCGTCGAGGACCAGGAGCCGGGGCTCCTGCGACAGCGCGCGCGCCAGCACGACGCGCTGCCGCTCGCCGCCCGCGAGCCGCGCCACCGGCGTGGCGGCCAGGTCGAGCACCCCCGTCCGTGCCATCGCCTCCCTCGCGCGGGCGCGGTCGTCCTCGTCCTCGAAGTAGCGTCCGGGCGCGTGCGGGTACCGGCCCATGAGGACCATCTCCGCCACCGTGAACGGGAACGCCGGCGCGAGGTCCTGGGGGACCACCGCGACGAGCCGCGCCACCTCCCGCTGCGTCATTCCCGCGAGCGGGCGCCCGGCCAGGCGGATCGCGCCACTCTCCGGCGCCACCACCTTCGTGAGGAGGCGGATCAGCGTCGTCTTCCCCACGCTGTTCGGCCCGATCACGCCGAGGATCTCGCCGGGCGCGACGTCGAAGGTGAGCCCGGCGAGCCGGAAGCCGCCCGGCGACTTCGGGTAGACGAAGCTGACGTCGCCGAACTCCACGATCGGCGCCGGGGAGGTCACGCCGCCGCCCTCGACACCAGCGGCGCGCCGCCCGGTCAACGGTTCGGGCGGTTCCTTCATCGCCCTCGACACCAGCGGCGCGCCGCGGCGCGGCGCTTGCTCGGCGCTCCGCCCGGTCAACGGTTCAGGCGGTTCCTTCATCGCCCTCATCACCAGCGACGCGCCGCGGCGCGGCGCTTGCGATACGGAACGCTCGCCTTCGGCTCGCATCATTGGATTGCGCGGTACCGGGTCCGGAGGAGATAGACGAAGAAGGGCGCGCCGCAGAAGGCGGTGATCACGCCCACCGAGATCTCGGCGGGCGCGACGACGCTGCGGGCGACCGTGTCGGCGGCCAGGAGGAAGGCCGCGCCCGCGAGCAGGGCGCCCGGCACCAGCATCCGGTTGTCGGGCCCGAGCACGAGCCGCACCCCGTGGGGCACGATCAGCCCCACGAAGCCGATGGGACCCGCGAAGGCCACGACGGCGGCGGTGAGGAGCGCGGCGCCGACGAAGACGCGGAGCTTCAGGCGCTCGGCGTCGACGCCGAGCTGCTGCGCGGCCTCCTCGCCCAGCGCGAGCAGGTTGAGCTGGCGGGCGCGCCCCAGAATCAGCCAGGCGCCGGCGGCGAGCAGCGCCGCGAACACCGCCAGCGCGCCCGGCGACACCGCGCGCAGGTTGCCGAGCATCCAGTGGATGACGCCGCCCAGCCGGTCGAACTCGACGACCGAGATGACGACCGTGATCGCGGCGGAGAAGAAGAGCCCGACGATCACGCCGGCGAGCAGCAGCGTCTGGACGGGCAGCTCGCCGTCGCTGGCGGCGATCAGGTAGACGATGCCGGCGGCGACGAGGGCGCCCGCGAAGGCGAAGGCGGTGAGCCCCAGGACGGCCATCATCGTCGTGCCGACGCCGAAGAGCTGGGCCACCACGACCGCGAACGCGGCTCCGCTCGCCACGCCGAGGATCGAGGGATCGGCCAGCGGGTTGCGGGTCAAGGCCTGGAAGCCGACTCCGGCCACGGCCAGAGCGCCGCCCGCGAGGAGGGCGGCGGCGATCCGCGGCAGCCGCAGGCCGAGCACGACCACGCCCGCCACGTCGCCGCCGCGGCCGACGAGCGCGGCGACGACGGCGCGCGCCGGGATGGCCGCGCTGCCCACGAACAGCGCCACCACCGCGGCGAGCACGGTGGCCGCCGCCAGCGCGGCCACGGCCAGGGCGAGCCGGCGAGCGGGAGACCGTCTCATCGCACCGCTCCCGCCGCGGCGTGGGCCTCGGGGTGGATCACGCGCGCGAGCACCTCGAGCCCGTCCACGATCCGCGGCCCGTACCGGTGCAGCAGCGCGCCGTCGACCGGGCTCACGCGGCCGGCCCGGATCGCGGGCACGGTCCGCAGCCGGTCCCAGGTCGCGCGGACCGTGCGCGTCTGGTCGCCGCCGTGGCGCGCGAGGACGATCATCTCCGGCTTGAGCGCGACGAGCGCCTCCAGGCCGAGGCGGGGATAGGCCCCGGCCACGTCCGCGGTGACGCTCGCTCCGCCCGCCAGCTCGATCAGCTCCGTGATGAGCCCGTCGCGCCCGGGCACGATGATCGGGTCGGGCCAGAGGACGTAGAGCACGCGCGTCCGGGGGACGGCGCGCACCGACTCGACCACGCGGCGAACCCGCGCCCGCAGGCCGTCGACGAGCGGCCCGACCGCCTCCGGCCGGCCGGTCAGCTCGCCGAGGCGGGCGATGAGCGTCAGGACGTCGTCGAGGCGGTGCGCGTTGACGGTGTACATAGGAACGCCGAGCCGCCCGAGCTGGTCGAACGTGGCCTGGCTGTTGCCCTCGTCGGTCACGATCGCCACGTCGGGCCGGAGCGCGACAATGGCCTCCAGGCTCGGCGCGAGCATGTCCCCGACGCGCGGCTTGCGGAGGGCGGCGGGCGGCCAGTCACAGAAGCTGGTCACGCCGACCAGGCGCTCCTCGCCGCCGAGCGCGAAGATGATCTCCGTCGCGCTCGGCACCAGCGAGACGATGCGGCGCGGGGGCGCCGGGAGCGTGACGGGCCGGCCGAGCACGTCGCGCACCGTGAACGCGTGCGCCGGCGCCGCGGTGGCGAGCAGCAGGACGGCGATCAGGAGGCGCATGCCGCCACGAAGGCGTCGGCGAGCCCCAGGGCCGGCCGAAGTGCAGGTGGACGTAGCTCATGAGCGTGCGGCCGACCAGGTAGCCCTCCAGCCGCGCCCCCGCCTCGCCCCGCTGGCGGACCCGATACACGCGGGGAACGGCTGCCGGCACCTCGTCGAGCGTCGAGGCGTGGAACTCGTGGCCGCAGGCCATCGTGCCGGGGGCCCCGAGCGGCGTGTCGGCCAGCAGCTCGACCTCGCTGTAGCCGAGCGTGAGCCGCCGGGGTCGCATGCGCACGGCGGCGGCCAGGATCCCCACCATCGGGTGCGCGACGTCGCCGTCCTCGAGGCGCTCGGCGAGGGACATCAGGCCTCCGCACTCGGCGTAGATGGGCCGGCCGGCGGCGGCGCAGCGGCGCACGCCCTCGCGCGCTCCCGCGTTCTCCGCGAGCGCGCGCGCGCGCAGCTCGGGGTACCCGCCGCCGAGGTAGAGGCCGTCGACCTCGGGCGGCGCGGCGTCGTCGAGCGGGCTCCAGAACACGAGGTCGGCCCCGGCGGCCCGGAGCCGATCGAGGTTCTCCGAGTAGTAGAAGTGGAAGGCGCGGTCCCGCGCCACGCCGATCCGCGCCCGCGCGCGCGCCGGCCGGGGCGAATCGGGGGCGCGGCGTGGCGCCGCCCCGGCAAGCGCGAGCAGGCGGTCGAGGTTCACGTGCTGCTCGATGGCGGCCGCGAGCGCGTCGCGGACGCCCGGCGTGAAGCCTCCCTCGACCGCCGTCACGAGCCCGAGATGGCGCTCCGGGAGCGCGAGGTGGTCGCGGCGCGGCAGGAAGCCGACGGGGACCGCCCGGCACGCGCCAGCGAGCGCCTCGCGCAGCCACTGCGCGTGGACCTCGCCGCCCACCCGGTTGAAGACGACCGCGGCCACGCTCAGCTCGGGGTCGAAGCGCTCGAAGCCGAGCACGATCGCGCCCGCGCTGCGGGCGAGGGCGCCCGCGTCCACCACGAGCACCACCGGTGCGCCCAGCCACGTCGCGACCTGCGCGGTCGAGCCCTCCTCGCTCTTGCCCTCGTAGCCGTCGAAGCAGCCCATCACGCCTTCCACGATCGCGAGGTCGGCGTCGGCCTCGTGCCGGGCCACGGTCTCCACCACCCGCTCGCGCGGGCACATCCATCCGTCGAGCGTGTGCGAGGGCCGCCCGGTCACGGCGGCGTGGAAGCCCGGGTCGATGAAGTCGGGGCCCACCTTGAAAGCCCGCACGGTGAGGCCGCGGCGCCGGTACGCCCTCGAGGAGACCGAGCGTCAGGGTGGTCTTGCCCACCCCGCTCGAGACGCCCGCGACGACCAGGACCCGGGGGTGCCGCTCGACACCGGCGACGCGCCGCGTTCGGCGGTTTCGGCGTTGCTTCATCGCCCTCTCCACCAGCGACGCGCCGCTATCGCGGCGCTTGCGATAGGGAACGCTCGGCTCACGCCTCGCGCCTTTCATCTACTCCCGCGCTCTTGAACGTGGCCATCTCCGTGTAGATCAGGGCCGCCGCGCGCGCCAGGTGGATGAACAGCGCCGCCCCCGTTCCCTCGCCGAGCCGCATCCCGAGGTCGAGGTGCGGCTCGAGCCCGAGGTGCGCGAGCGCCGCCGCGTGCCCGGGCTCGACCGAGCGGTGCGAGGCGAAGAAGTAGTGGCGGGCGTCAGGCGCGACCGCCGCCGCGATCAGCGCCCCCG
>Ga0209515_10004019_pt1 | contig 20280 bp, 15 predicted proteins | sample Subgroupgradi54m_FD_187454 | JGI IMG/M metagenome (GOLD analysis project Ga0209515, IMG submission 187454) | Subsurface groundwater microbial communities from S. Glens Falls, New York, USA - GMW60B uncontaminated upgradient, 5.4 m (SPAdes)... ...
AAATTCCAAGCACCTGCGTATAAATAGGGGTCATTCCACTGCTGTTCAGCAAGACGCAGGTAACCCAGTAGCACATCTAATATGAATTGCCACGGCCTCGTCGATTCCGGGTTTCTGATTGAAATAGGTTCATTTTGAGAAAGAGCACGGATACAATCTGGAATCAAGCGGTCTTTGCCCCAGTCTCCGCCGCCAATCACGTTTCCCGCTCGGACAGAGCTGATGGATATTTTTAATTTTTGATTTGCCGACGGCTGAAAAAAAGAATTTCGGTATGCTGCGGTTAAAACTTCAGCACAAGCTTTGCTCGCGCTATAAGGGTCATGTCCGCCCAGTTTATCGGTTTCACTGTACGCTCTTCCGTTTTCTTCATTTTCATAACACTTGTCTGAAGTAATTATTTGGCAAACCCTTACAGAGGTGCCATTGAGTCGGATCGCTTCGAGCACATGAACCGTTCCGAGAACGTTCGTTATAATGGTTTCGAGCGGATCAGCATAAGAGTGACGAACAAGAGGTTGCGCGGCGAGATGAAAAATGATTTCAGGATGAATTTCGCCAATTACTTTTTGAAGCTGGTCCCGGTCACGAACATCTCCCAAAATGGAACGAACCTTGCTTCCCAATGCGCATTGCTCAAACAAATTGGGCTGTGTAGGTGGTTCCAACGAGTAACCAACCACGTTCGCCCCAAGTTCGTTAAGCCACAGGCTAAGCCAGGCACCTTTAAATCCCGTGTGGCCCGTTATCAGCACGGTTTTGTTTTCAAATAAGCCGCCAAATAGTTGTTTGTGTTTCATCGCCAATTTTTCCAAGGCGCTTTGCCGGACTTCCAAAGCTCTTCTAAGTGATTCTTGTCGCGAAGCGTATCCATGGGTTGCCAAAAATCATCGTGAGCATAAGCGCCTAATTTACCTTCTTTAGCAAGCATACCCATCGGTTCACGTTCCCAAATCGTCTGATCATCTTTAATGTATTTAAGCGCTTCCGGCTCTAAGACAAAAAAACCACCGTTGATCCACCCGCCGTCTCCCGGAACTTTTTCTTGAAAATGGGAAACCTTGTCTCCGTTGAGAACTAAGGAACCAAACCGTCCGGGGGGTTTTACGGCCGTTACTGTTGCCGACCAATTCCCTTTTTTGTGAAAATCAAGAAGAGCTTTAAGGTTGATATTGGCAACGCCATCTCCATAAGTCATACAGAATGTCCCGTCCTTAATGTAATCAGCGATTCGCTTGAGTCGTCCGCCTGTCATCGTTTGTTCACCGGTATCAACCAAAGTAACCGTCCAAGGCTCCGCTTGATTCTGATGTACTTTTACGCTATTTTTCGCAAGATCAAATGTAACGTCCGACATATGGACGGCATAGTTAGCGAAGTATTCCTTAATCATGTATCCCTTGTATCCGCAGCAGATGACAAAATCATTAATTCCGTGGGAGGCATAACATTTTAGAATGTGCCAAATAATGGGTTTTCCTCCGATTTCAATCATAGGTTTTGGGATGGCATAAGTTTCTTCACTCAAACGCGTTCCCATTCCTCCTGCCAGAATGACCGCTTTCATGCAGTCACCTTAGAAGATAAAAATGGCGTACGGATTTTGTTGACCCACTTCAGGAAAATCATCTTGAGGTGTTATGCGCAGCGAGAGCGCTTTTCTGGGATGTCGTTTCGGAGTTAGGAGGCGTGTCAGATTTTAGGCGCACAATAAAGTCGTATACGCGTTGTTCAAAAAGGCTGTAGGGTTGAAAGTGCCCTTTATGAAAAAAACATTTTACGAGACGCAACAAACGGCTGGGCGATCTGAGATAACTCAATAAATAAAATGAAGCCATTCCAAAAACTCGGTAAAATAAAATTTCAAGTGCTCCAACGTGATGGCAATAGGTTTTCGACATTGTAAAATCAAACTGGGTCATGAGACCGTCAAAATATTGATCGCCAATTTTTCCAAAGGCCTTTTCTCCATTTAGTTCTTCAAAAAGTTCCGAGCCGGGATAGGGCGAAAATATTGAAATATTACAGTCATCGGCTTTCATCAGGGCTAATTTCCAAATGAAAAGCAAAGTTTTAATCATGTCTTTTCTGGTCTCAAACGGGAACCCAATGATGAAATTGATTTTGGCCACAATGCCGTATTTCAAAGCAATTGATATGGAGCGAGTTAAATTTGTAAGATTAACTCGTTTTTTGATCATGTCGAGTGTATGTTTGGATCCGCTTTCAGGCGCATAAACCAAAAATTCACAACCTGTTTTTGCTAAACCTCTAATCACCTCTTCATCCAAACTTTCCGACCGTGTTCCAGATGGTAATTGCCAAATAATTTTTACATTGCGCCGCTCTAATTCAGAAACAAACTCTAAAATCCAGTCTCTTTTGACAATAGCGGTAAGGTCATAAAAATCAATATTGTTCGCACCATATGTTTTAATATTATAAACGATTTCATCAACGACATCGCTTACGGAACGCATCACATATCGGGTTGTCCACATCGTAGGGTTGGAACAAAAAGTGCATTGATACGGACAGCCGCGCGTTGCAAGCATCGCCATGTTTCGCCCATGTCCAATACCCATTGTAAAATTAGGTTGAAAGTATTTTTCGACATCAATTAAATGCCAAGCCGGCCAGGGCATTTTTTGGATGTCTGCAAGCCTAGGGGCAAGATTATTTTGAGCAAATTTTCCATCTTTAAGATAAGCAATTCCGCCAATCCCATCAGGCGTTTTCCCGGTTCGTAATTTATATACTAGTTCAAGCATCACCAGCTCTCCTTCGCCCATAACAAGATAATCAATCGCCGGGCAGTCTCTAAGAGTATATTCTGGCATTGCAGTCGGATGTTCTCCTCCTACCACTATTTTAGCTTTGGGGAAAGCAGTTCTAATCTTATTGATATAATTTCGGGCATGAGGCCATTCTTGAGAAAACATAATGGTGATACCAATAATGTCTGTTCCGGGATCAATTAATTTGATGGACTCATCTTCGCTTAGTCCTTGGACTTTAAATCGCCCATCTGAGGTAAACTCAATATGGTCGACAGCTACTCCCGGGCAATCGATGATTGATGCTCGATAACCCGCTTTTTCCAAAACCGCTGCCACGTAAGCCAGCCCAAGCGGCATGGTGAGAGGGGCGCTGTATGAATTTTTAGAAAAAATGATGGGAGGTTTGATTAAGGTGACACATTGATCCGATGAGGACGAAGGATTTGCAAATGTTGAAAAGGCATCCCCTACATCAAGGGGGTTTAGCGCTTGAACGTAAGAAAAGTTCTTTGGCGGCGTATAGCTTGATTTTTTTGGCGCAGTTTCCAGGAGCATAAGGTTTCCTCAAAACAAGGACTTTAACCGTAAAACATTACAGCGTAATATCTTATCAGTTCTAACTGTCAAATTCAAGAATAATCAGCAGTCCTAACCCTTGCAGATACAACAGTTACAACCCTAAACCCCTTCCAATTTGCAGGATTTACCATTAAAATTTTTCAGTTCATCGCTAAAACGGAGCTGAATAAGCTCAGAAAAAAACTGCACAATGGTGCGTAAGTTGACATGGGACTTTCCGGCTTTCCGCTGATGGGACTGCGTCTCAATTTCATAAACTTTAAGTTTTAATCGGCTTGCCTTCGCCATCATCTCTGTATCGACCAAATTTTCAGTCGACTTCAAATTTAAAATAGGAACCCATTTTGCAGAAAATATCTTAGGGCTTCCATTGATGTCTTTTGAAGATAAGCCAAAAAGCATGCGGGTGAGAAAATTAAATAAATAAGACAAGTAGGTCCTGAACGCACTTTCACGCCTTACTCGATTGATTTTAGCAAGGTCGTACTTCCCCGAATCCATTATGCGAAGTAAATCGATCAAAACCCCAGGTTCTATTTGCCCGTCCGATGGCATGTAGGCTACCAATTCCATAGTTGCTTTACGGAGACCGCCGATCACGGCGCTTCCATAACCTTTTGGCTGGATCACAACACGGCATCTCGGATTGCGTTTATTTAGATTTTGAATCACTTGGAGAGAAGCATCGGAAGAACCATTTTCAACAAGGAGTAATTCGTAGTCGACCTTATTTTCTTCCAGTGTTTTTACAATATCTTCTACGACATCGGCAATGAACGTTTCTTCGTTCCAAACCGGTAGGACCAATGACAAACTTTTCATAGTTTCGAACTGTAAGTTTGTCCCAAAAATTGCAGAGTTCTATCTGCAAGTTGATCAGGCATCAGATGCGACTTCTCAAGAAGATAATTGCGATCGCCTGTTATTGCATCAAATTTGTCTTCGATTCCGCAGCGCATTAAACATACGGCAAGATCGCCGCGTTCAGAAAGAACCTCAGAGATTGCGCTGCCTAGCCCTCCTGTCATTCCATGCTCTTCGACGGTAACCATGCGTTTTATTTGTCTGCCAAGCTCAAAAATCGTATGTCGGTCAATTGGTTGAACCGTGTGCATGTTGACCACCGTGGCCTCAATATGATGGCTTTTTGATAACAATTCGGCACATTTCAAAACATTGTCTAACATAATGCCACAAGCAAAAAGGACGGCATCATTTCCCTTCCGCATGATGGTTGCTTTTCCAATTCCAAAATTTGCAAAATCCTTAACAAGATCTGCCTCGCCTTTTTTACTGAGACGCAGATAGGCCGGTCCGGGTTGCTTTAAAATTGCTTCTGTACATTTTGCCGTTTCCATCGGCCCTGAAGGACAAAGAATAGTCATGTTTGGCATTGATCGCATTAATGCAATATCTTCCGTTGCGTGATGCGTGAATCCCGCATGTCCATAAGCCAATCCTGCGCCAACGCCAACGATTTTTACTGGGAGCGCTGGAAAGCAAACGTCATTTCTGATTTGTTCAAAAGGTCGCAACGCTACAAAATTAGCAATTGAGTAAACGACAGGAATAAATCCTTCGCGTGCCAAGCCGGAAGCGCAGCCGATCAAGTTAGCTTCGGCAACACCTACGTTAATAAACCGATTCGGAAATTGAGATTGAAACCGTTCAAACACGGTAAAGCCAAGATCGGCCGTTAAGAGATAGATCTTGGGATCGCGTTCTGCTGCTTCGATCAAGGTATTGACAAAAGCTTCTCTCATTTTATTCCCTGCAGTTCCAATTCTCTAATTGCGTTTTTAAAGTGCTCTTCAGTCATGGTTAAGTAATGCCAATTTAGCTTGTCTTCCATAAAGGAAATGCCTTTTCCTAAAGTGGTATGTGCGATGATCGCGTTTGGTCTATTCTTTTGAATCGGTATCTGACTTAATTTTTTTTCCATCTCCGACAAATTATGCCCATCGATTTCGAGTGTTCCCCAGCCGAATGCTTTCCATTTATCGATGAACGGTTCCAATTGAATAATATCTTCCGTTCGTCCCATCGCTTGCATCTTGTTGTAGTCTACAATCACAACAAGATTATCCAGCTTTTGTTGTGCGGCAAACAAGGCAGATTCCCAAATGGATCCTTCATTACATTCAGCGTCACTCAATAGAACAAACACACGGTATTGTTTGTGCTTCTTTTTTCCTGCTAGGGCTAACCCTCCTGCCACGGCTAAGCCGTGACCTAACGATCCGCTCGCATATTCTATGCCTGGCAGCGACATATTTTCAGGATGAACGGCCAGGCGGCCTCCATTTTGACAAAATGTAAAGAGTTCGGTTTCCGTAAAAAAATGCTTCCGACACAGTACTGCGTATAAAGCGGAAGCAGCATGGCCTTTGCTTAGTAAAAAGCGGTCTCGATCTACATTCTTTGAATCAGCTGGATCGATATTTAAAATTTTATAATATAAAACCGAAAGAATATCGATTATGGAAAGTGCCGAACCAATGTGGCCTACTTGGGCTTTGTAAGAAATATCTAAAATGTCACGTCTCAGATTTCGCGCAATTTGCTTCAAATTATTCATTTTTAGTCCCATTTCGATCCCATCCATAGTAAGTTAAATAGTAATTCATAGCGTCACTTCCAGAAGCCACAGGCAGAGTAGCGCTCGGGACACCGTCTAAAGTTTGGATATCGTACACCTGAAATCCGTCTGGCCAAGTTAAAGTTGCTTCAATTCGGCCTGACTTTAAATTAACAAACACAATTCCGCACTGGCTCTTTCTGGCATCCAAGCCAGGGGCGTAGGGCTCGTATTGAGGAATGACTTTTGACAGGCCAACAATTGCATACGAATCAAGAAAAGTAAGCCCACGTGTAAAACCGGGGGCTTTTACGACCGTTGTGTAGCTGCTGCCTTTTGGTTCTAGTATTCCCAGTTCACCCATACCGCTATCGCACAGCCACAATTGCTGCTTAAATTTCCTAACCGAGTGGGGACAGGTAAGGCCCCGATAAATCGTTTCACGGCTCGATCCTTCAAAAACTACGCCTTTCCCTTTTGGACCATAACCCTCCTTCCACGGCTTTTCCTGTGTCGGCTTATCAGAAAATGCCGTAAAGAAGCTTTCGCCGAGCGTCTTGCCGCGTGCGATGGAATTAAGTTGAAGATAATTGGTGGTAAAAGCTTTTTTCCCGAGGCGGTCCACACACTTAGGATTCCACGCTCTTTCAAAACCGCCGTCCGGATGTATTTTTGCAACGAAATTAAGCCCCGTCACGGTTACATACAGATTGTTTTTAATATCAACGACATCATGAACTGAGAAATGTCCCGGCAAAAAAATAGTTTTTATCGGGATCAAGAGGGGTGATGCGGTATGTGACGCTTGTTCGTTTGTCTGGCCTGCCCGCAAATTTACAAGTGTACTTGGGGTTGTTTCAGAGCGAAATTTTTTATCAAGGAGTTTAAAAAATAAGATTTGGTTCGGTGATCGCGTGCTTGAAACAATTAAATTGTTGTCCTTGAAGAAAACGCCGGACGGATGCGGAATTTCTAAATATTGAATGTTCAGTTTTTGGCCGCTTACGGAAACCAAAGCAAGCAAGTGTTCATACTCAAGCGTAACAGCAATGACGGTCTTTAATTTAGACAGCAAAGGCGCTAGGTTTTTAGATGCCTGAATCTGGGGCAAAGTTCTCTTGAGCGTTTTTTCCGGAGGCATCGTTATATTTTTGACGTCATCGCGATACATTCGTTTGATTTGATCTAACTTTGTTTGTTTCATTGCATTACCCAATCGCTTGAATTTAATAGTTATAAAGTGACCTGGAAGATGTTGTTAAAAATTCAATTTTATCCTTCACTTTTTTAGCTGCTTGTCGGCGAATTGACGAATTGTATTGAGAAGTAACGATCGGCACGCCTCCAAACGGTTTGATCGTTTCAAGCTTTGAATTGTTCCAAGACAGTTGTAAGACTTTTTGAGAAAACGGAATTTCAAAAAAATCACAAATTGATTTTAAAGTTTTCTTTTTATTTGCTGTTAAATTTTCATATCGAACAACCAGAAACTGATCCGGAAATTTTGTTTGGTAATAGAAGCTTATCAATGCACACAAGTTCCAGATCAAACAAAATTCCTCCGCGCTCAACCCTTTGAGTCTCAATTTTGTATCGAGATAAGTTGATACCGGATGGCGAATAATATGAACGATTTTAGCCTTTGGAAAATCATGAAAGATCTCTTCTGTGTCGAACAAAACAATGGGGCAGTGACCCGCAACAGCTTTTTCAGTTTTTGAAGCCGATCTATTTTTCCAATTGGCAAAAAAACTTAAAAGATAGGCTTCAACGATAGACGCCCGCGATATTCGATCTTTTTTGTGAGAGAGCCTTTTTCGAAAGTCTTTAATCCAATCTGCATGAGAGATTTGCAAATTGAAACTAGCAAACTTACTCATGGAGCGTTGTTTGAGATACCATTTGACCTCTCGATCAATGATAGAGCGGTGCAGAGAATTAAAATTTTTCTGATTCTTTATAAATTTCGGCCAACGGTATTGCGGTTTAAAGCAGTAGCCCCTTAAACCGTTTACGCTTTCGTTGGTGCCAAGTTGCATTTCGAACGGATAAACTTTTAGGCTTGGGTGGCCGTCCAATAGGCGATGTAAAAATCCTCCTCCGCTTTCGTGGAGCGCAGAAATTAAAAATAATCTTAAGTTACTCTGTTTAGTTGGCATGATAAAGAAATTGAGGATGATCTTGATACCATTTGATCGTTTCCACCAAACCGGTCATCAGATTGCGTTTCGGCACCCATTTGAAAACGCGCTTCAACTTTTTATTATCGCATGCCCATACGTGGGTGTCCCAAATTCGATTAGGCATACTTCCCCACTTGAGATCGAATTTCGCTTTTGTAATCTGCATGACTGCCGATACGACATTTTTAATGGTCGATCGCTTCCCGGTGCCGATATTAAAAATGCCATCCGGTGCCGTCCGGTTTTTTAGAGCAAGCAGGCAAATATCAACTACGTCTTCTATATGAATCAAATCGCGCGCTACACGAGGTGAAACCAAGGATGGAGATTTTCTTTCAAAACTGCAGCGAATAAGTGTTGGAATGAGCCTCGACGGCTCTTCGTAGGGTCCATAAACTGAATAAAAGCGAAAAGTTATAACGGGCGCTTTGAACTCTCTTGCAATATATTGGCAATACATCGTAGACGACAGTTTGGTCCAGGCATAGTTACTGTTTGGCTCAGGCAAAGTTTTTTCATTGGACGGAGCGTTTTGGAAGCCATATTCTGACGAACTTCCACTGTTAATAAAAAGCTTGAAGCCGGTTTTGAGACACGCATTAACTAAATTAAATGTACCTATAATATTTGTGTTGATCATCGTCTGCACGTTCGTTTGAGAGGGATAGTTGCCGTATGACGCGCAATGAATAATATATTTGGGTTTAATCTCTTGAATCAATGAGCTTACTTCTTTCTCTTTTGCGAGGTCACATTCATGCAACTTAATCTTATTTAAAATCGATTTAATTCTCCAATCATTGCCAAGACGTCTTACAACCGCGTGAGGATGAATGCCTAACTTCACAAGACGATGCATCAGGTTCCCGCCAATAAAACCGGAAGCGCCTGTAATTAATATAGGTCCGTTTAATTTCATAATCGTAATTTTATCAGTTAGTTTCGACAACAAAGCCCTTAAAAAGGGACAATTATTGCATAATCAGTATACCCTGTCTATAGGAGCGCGCTAGGTTAAAAGCTTATCCTTCAGGTTTTAAAAATAATTAAAAGTCCCTCGGCTGATTTTTTATGCGTCCAGCTTAAAATGTTCATTAAATTCTTTATCAATCATGTGGCGTGAAATAAGAAACGTAATTTTCGTGGTAGCTAAAAATAAACACGCTGAAAAATAAAACCAAAAAAGCCAGAGCCTGAGATCGTAGCCGCTCCAAAACAGTTGCAGGATAGCGCTTACGGTTAGAATGTTCATTAAGACATGAATTTCCACTAGTTTATGCAGCAGAGAATAAATTTGTTTTGTAATTGAATCTTTGCGCTTTTGATCTGATCGCGTTTTAGCTTTAACGAGAACGTGCGTTGCCAAGTTGAACTGTTCAAAAAAAGTTTTGTATTTCGTGTCAGATGTCATATTGAATAACAAGATACATAGAGATGCGATAAAGCCTAAAACAACGTAATAAAAGTGGGACGTTTCATTAAAGCAGTAAATTCCAAGGCTAAAAAAAATGACGCCATGAATAATATGATGGGTCATGAAGTCAAAGAATCGCCCCGAAAGAGACGCTGTTTTTCGGTACCGGGCAATTTGCCCATCCACATGATCTAAGAAATACCATAACTGCACCAAAATGGCTCCGAGCAGAAAACACGTTTGAGATTTAAAACTGAAAAGTGCGATTCCAAACAACCCGGCCAAAAGAGAAATTAAGGTTACCTGGTTTGCGCTGATGTTAGTATGAAGAAGCAACCATGTTATCGGTAAGGCCGCATCACGCAAAATATGCCTTACCATCCAATTCCCGACTTCTTTATATCGTGGTTTCTGACAGATTTCACCCAGCTTCTTAAGAGATTCAACCATTTTTGATCACCGCTTTGAGAAACGCTTTTAACTTTTCTGCGTATTCTTGATTTGCCGCAGCATTGGGATGGCTATCGTGAGGCCAATTTCGATTTTCTTTTTTGGTTAAATCCACGGAAATATCAACGGTTTTTATTCCTGAATGCTTTAGAAATTCAAGCGTCTCGGTGCTCTCTGAATCAATTCCGGCCACAACAAACGGGATTCCATTCTTTTTCGCTATATCGGAGAAGTTTTCGATCAGTTTTTCAGTTACCGCTCGGCTGTGCACAACTTGATCTTCCGTATCGTTAATTTTGTCTTCAATAAGCCGCGCCAAAGCAGACTGCCGGACCAATGGAAATTCATGATAGGTTGGGTCTGTTTCCGAATAAATTAGACTTCCCGTTTTGTCCATTCTAGCGAAAGGCTGTCGAAATGCCCCTAACTCATTCGCAGATCCAACGGCTTGTCTTCTTTTTAGCAAAAATGTATTTCGTTCATCATGAAATGAAGCGTAGGCGTAGATAACCACTGCTGGTTTCGGATGAGTTTTTAAAGCTTCTTGAAAATCAATAAATGATTGTAAAGTTCCATAACCAACTATCCCGAAATTGACAACTTCATAATCAGGAAAATCTTTTTGAAGTAACCAAGCATAGGTTTCTTGATCGTTTAATGACCAGCCGAACGTGAAGGAACACCCAAAAATCCAAATCTCAGGTTTTTGATTTTTATTTTCATAGTCACCAAGCGGATGGGTGATCCGCTCCCCGTCTTTAATGTTAGTCATCGTAAAGGTGTAACCATCCGGAAGAGTAGCCTGATATTGCCCTGCGATTGTAGTGTATCCTCGCAAAGGATCGATTTTAACCAAATGATTTCCGGGTGTAATTTGAATTTTCTCTTTTGCCGGAATCCTGGGTTTAATGCCCATTTTCCGAACCGCAACTTCAGCAAGAGACAATGACAATAAGACGGATAACGATAAGATAAGAACATTTTTGAAAAACTTATTCATGCTTTTAAATTTAGATCTAACGGCGAAAGAAATAAAGCCGATTAAAAGCGCAGCACAGCTAATAAAAATAATAAAATACTTTGCCATTCGGTCTCCCTTGGCCAGATAAAACTCAAGAGGATGCACTTTCCTTCCCTCAAGGAGCTGGTTAAAGAAGGTCCACGATTTCTCATTGTATAACTGAGCGATCATCTGATGGCCAAAAAACACATAAAGTGACCAAAGAAACCCAATTCCAACTAGCACCATAATGAAAAACCGGAGAGGCGTTTTATTCATAACGACCTCTGCTGAATTATAAGAACAATAAAACCAAGAAAGACAAAAACCAAACTTGTTAACAAACCAAGTTTCAAAGAAGCGGGCTCGTAAATGAATCGAATTTGATGCGTTCCCGGTTCCACTTCTACAGCCCGAAACGCATAATTTGCCTTATAAATTTTATGAGGTATGTTGTCTACAAATGCTTTCCAGCCCGGAAAATAATTGTCACTCAAGACAAAAAGTTCGTGCCGGGATGTGGTAACTAAAACTTCAACCGCCTGGGATGTATATTTTTCAAATTTTACATCTTGGTTTTTTACGTTCGTATTGCCTTTAGACGGTTCGAAACCCGCCCTCTCCTCCAACACAACCATCTGATCAAACTTCATATCGCTGCTCTTTAGAAACGAGAGGATTTGTTGCTTTTCTTTAAATACTTGGTAATTATGAACTAAAAATCCGCGCGGGAGATAGAAAGCATTAAAATAAATTTTTGCGTCCTCATCTTCAAATATTAAGCGAAATGGCGCTCGAAGTTTATTTTTCTTTGATGCGATCAAATATTTCACATTTAAAAAATCGGCGATCCGGCGGTCAAAACTCCCTTCCGGTCCTGCCAGCACCATTGCCGGGTCGGGTTCATAATTAGTTTGGAAATTTTTGAAAAAAACTGAATATTGATCCGGGAATAAGGGATCATAACCTTCAACGCTTGCAATTCCATATAGAAGATTGGTGTTTGGAGCAAGCATCTGACGTTCCCTGGCATCTCCGAAATCCGCAGGATCCAAAACTGGCATAATCCGAAACAAGTCGGGATCCTTTTGAAGAAAGGCAATGGATTTTCGCTCGGGTCTTAAATCTTTAGGCGAAGAACCGGAATATTGCGTAAGGCGGTAAAAAATCAGGAGATCAAGAATTAAAACTCCAATAGCAGCTAAGTGAAATACTTTAAGCGATATTTTCTTGCGAATATAAAGCCCGATAGTGAGCGATGAAAAAAGAATGAACAGAAACGAAATGGTAATAGAGGGATTTAATATATTGGTCCATCCGTCAATAAAAGTAAAGAACAAATTGATACGTTGGAGGTAAAAAGCTTCGGAAGCTTGGAAACTTCCTGCGCCTACCACATGAGTTTTGACGTAGTTGTTTAGAAAAGAGTGGATCATGTTTTCATTTCTAAAAACTAAAAAACGTATTGCGAGAAGCATAGTTAATGCCCCGCAAATAAGAGCTAAATAGAACCTTTCAACCCTTTTTGTCCTGACTTCCATTTTCTCTATTCTGTGGATACCGATTCCGCTCAGAACCGCTAAGACAAATGTGAAGACCGTTCCCAACCGTTCCAACCGCGGTAATTGTGCGAGAAAAGGAATATGCTTATAAACTGGGGCCAAAATGGGAAACGTCATTAAATAGAATAGGATAGCGAACAAGAATCGCCAATAGAATTGACTGATCCTCTCTTTTTTAAATGAATATAGAACTGCTGAAATCCCTAAAATAGTAATGTAAGGCGGAATTAAATATTGAATTTTATCGGTATGAAATAAAACTCGGCATAAATGATAAAATCCTTTGCTGAAGAAAAAATCCGTTTCTGGGCGGAAGGGTGACTCGAAAAAGAAAGGAAAAATCATTTGAATGAGGTGAGTTGGGAGCAAAACGTTAAGAAACCACAGCTGTCCCCGCGGAGACAAGGTTAATAATTCAAATAACCGAAATGTATAAAAAGAGGAAGCTCCAAGCGAAAAGATGACGACCCAAAAGCCCCATAGCGACCTGAAGCGAAACCAAACGTATAAAGTAAAAAATCCTCCAATGTAAAATGAATATTGAGGTAAAGCGTTTAGTATGAGCAATGCGAACGAAAGAAATGTTACAACTGTCATCCAGGGTTTTTTAGACTTTGCATAAATTTCGGCAAGCCATATAACAAGCGGAAGAAAAAAACCCCAACTGTCGACGTAACAACCACTCGAAGGAGCGAAAGCAAAAATAATTCCCGCTACAATCCCGCTAAAACGGCTATATTTAAAATGTCGTAGGTAAAGATAGGTAAAACAAGCCGCTAACAAAACGCTTCCGATCGTAATGATATTCCAGGCCCAGTTTACGTTGTTTAAAAGTAAAGCTAGAATATTAACAATGCTTACGCTGCTAACGGCATCTGTTCCGTAAGGATAACCGCAAAAGGATAGAGGGTTCCACAAAGGGAAAATACCTTGTCTCATCGAATCCTTAAAAAAATAAACCCAACTGTAGTTGACCATGTGGAGGTCTCCCAGCCTGGGGATAAGGACCTTACCATTAAAGAAAATATTTGGAAAAAAAAGCAACAGCATGCCTCCAAAAATGAGAATCGGCGTAAAGCGCTGGAAGAAGGAAGAATTTTTCATTTCACACTTCGTCAATTGTTAAAGGATTTTGTAGTTGCGCTTCTTTTCGATTCAATTTTTCCTTGAAAAATGCGACAAGACCAAAGCGGCGGTTCAAGATAAAAAGAAGCGGACCATACAGCAGAAAGAAAAGAAACGACTGAAGCGCCATCTTTTGAAAAGGGTGATTGCTTGGGTGAATCCATAAATTAATCAAAAAGAGTATTGCGATCAGATAAACTGCGCTACTCATCAGAACCGCATATTTGCGCAAAGCAACCCCAGTATTGTCAAGATAACGGGCAGCAAGAAAATAAGTGGTTGAAAAGTTGAAAAAGGCGGCAAAACTAGTTGCATAGGCAACACCGGTAATGCCAAATCCTGCGCGAACTAGGGTGTAGTTTAAGAGTACCGCCACTACAGCTGATAAACCTAATAAAGGGAAAAGAAAGAAATGCTTTTTGATCGTAATTAAGAAATCGCTGTAAGGTTGCGTCAAGGAAAAGAAAAATACACTCAAGCTCAAAATTTTCATTGCTTGAATACCTGGAATAAATTTCGGAAGAAGGAGTGAGATGAAATAAGGAGCAATGGTCCATGCGGCCCCGATCATGGCTGGGGTTGTAAGAGCAAAGGCATGACCCGCTTTATATAGAAAACCGCTCAGATCCCGCGGGTTATCATTCGCCGCAAATTTTTCTTGAAGGTGCGGAACTAACACAATAGCCACAGAGTTCGAAAAGTTTCCAATATAACTTAAGACCATAAAAGCGATGCTGTAAAAGCCAAGTGCTTCAAAACCTAGAAATTTAGCGATAACAATTTTATCTATGCTGCGCAGAACCGTTGTCATGATTCCGATCAACATGAGTGGAAGTCCAAATAATGTAAGGGCTTTGAATCGTTTAAAGTCAAATTGGAGCCTGAAATGGAAATTGTGGTGCCAATAGATATAAACAACATTGAAGATAAAACTAAATCCCATAGCCCAAATGAAACCATAGATTTTGAAAAAATAGGTTAGGAAAGCTACCAGGAAAGCGTTGACAATGGCGGACCAAATCATTTGTGAGGATGCCAATGTGAATTTTTTATAACATCGAAGGAGGCTGATCATAAGGTCATTAAGACGCTGGAGAATAATGATGCCCGCAACAAAGAACAGTCCATACGTCATTTCCGGCGCAAATCTTCCTTTAGTAAAGATTGCGAAGAGAATAATTCCGGCTGCAATCAAAAACGAGCCACTTAAGACAACGGTGAATACCACGTTTTTAATTTCGTCTGCAAGTTTACTCTGCCCTTTTCCAACTAGATATGGAATTTCTCTTGCAACGGAATAAAGAGTTCCTAGGGTGGAATATTTGGAATATTCAACGATGACTTGAAGTGTAACCCAAACACCGACTTGCGCAGGACCGAGAAACCGCCGCGAGAGAACCGCGGCTACCAATGTAATGAGTTGGGTGAGCTGCGCGCTGAATGCATAAATTCCCGCTTGCCCCATGATTTCCTTGCGTTTAGACATTCATCACCTGCTTTTGCGGAACCGATCTCCTACCGTCCAGTAAATAGGGCGCAATAATGTCCTCCGCTTGATCGCAACCTTCATTTAAATATTCTTTTTTTGCTTCTTCCCATTGACCTGGCTTTATCGCGCTGTTTTGTATCAATTGACGAATGGTTGCTTTCAGTTCTCCATCGTTGCGAGGATAAAAGAAAACATCCAAGCACCGAATTTCATTTAGCATACGGTCTTCGTCAGAAAAGAGATAGATAACAGGTTTATCCAATGCGAAACCTTCCACCGCATAAGTCGACATATAAACAATTAGAAAATTCGCTGCTTTTGCCAGGAGTAACGGATCAAATTGATAAGCGATATTGACCCGATTCTTAAAACTTTCTCTCTGCTTTACTACCCATTCCTTATAGTGTGCGAGTCTTTCGTCGCCAGGATGGACTTTGATCAATAGCTGCATTGAGTCTATTTCGCTTAATGATTCGGCAAGCGCTTTGAGTGTGGCAAAAATATTTTTGTTGATTTGGTCTTCCCAAAACCATCGCCCACGGTTAATTGTAGTGGAGGGAAATGCCAGAAGAACGATTTTCCCGTTTGGATCAAAACCGAATTGCTTAGCGATTTTATTTCGCACATGTTGTGTGTCCATCTTTTGATATTGATTGTATCGGCTGCATCCCGACACCATAATTTGTTCTTCAGGACAACCCCAGCTGATAAGTTTATTTTTCTGCGCTCTTCCCCATACAAATACGAGATCGGCGGTGAGAGGCAAGATTCCATTCTTACGCGCCAACGCGCCATGACATTCAACGGCTGAAAGAATCCCATATCGACGAGCCGCTTGGCAGAATGCGCTTTTGCTTGCGGACACATCTTCATCAAGAAGAACAGAACGTAATGATGTCGCTTCTGAAAAAAAGCGATGCATATGGTCAATTTCAAAAAGTAAGCGGGGTAACGTGGATTTAAATAAACGGACTACTTCAGCCTTCAGAAGTTCTTCGCCCCTCAGTTCACCCATTGCGAAGTTAGAAAACAGTTTAGATTTGTCTAAGCTGCCAACAAATGCTTCTGTTTTCTCTTGATATATTCCCCCCCTTTTTTTTGGATCGTAAGCAGATTGATAGAAGGCTGTTTGGTTGACAATAGCTCTAAGCAAAGTTTTGGGAGATTTAGCATTGGAGAAAAGAACGCAACCTTCTGATTTTGTTTTTCTTAAGATGCTTTTAGATTTCTCATAATCTGAGAAAATGCAGATTTTCGAAGCATTCAACTTCCCTATTTTTACAACATTCGGAAAAGGGCTCTGATGAACGAAAATCTGTTTTGCAAGAGTATTTTCAAAACGAACTTTTTGCTTTTCAAAGGTATAAATATTTGGATTTCCTTTGAGAGGGCTCGATTGAATGACTTTTTCAAGTGATGGGTACTGAGAAATTTCGTCGCTTTTTTCCAAATAAAACTGCGCGGTAGGAAATTTTGCCATTATCTTTTTCAAGATGTCGTAACGCCATCGGATGTAAAAAGAAAATTCAATTACTGTTTTCTTAAAACACCACAGCAAATCAACATCGCGATAAGAAAAAGCTTCTTTCGTTTCGGGATGACGTAAATAATGAACCATCAATTCAAATTCTTGGTCGTAAGTAGCCTCGATCTCGGTTTCTGTCGCGTAATCTTGAGGAAAGGAATCAGCCAGATTTGAGCAGAAAGAAAAGGTGTGATCGTAACCTAAGACTTTTTGTTCTATCTTACCCTCTAAAATCAAAACTTTTTTCATATAACTTGCCGGTTCGTAGTTAATCGATACATTTTCTAAACCAGAGCTCCAAATTAACCAGCTGCCAAAGAAACATCATATGATTTTCTTCATTCCTGCCTGAATTTACAATGTCGCAATGCTCTTTAAGGAGACGTTTCACTTCAGAAACGTTATAAATACTTCTTTGGCGAAATTTATCAGAATGGATGAGATCAAACAGCTGATCACGACTGTCTTTTGAAAACCACAAATGAGCCGGAGCATTCCACCCTGTCTTTTTAATTCTTGTTCGGGTTTCTTCCGGGAGAATGCCTATCATCGCTTTTCTCAATAAATGCTTGGTAATCCCGTCCTTGATTTTAAGTTGGCCTGGAACGCGAAACATGAATTCCGCTAATCGATGGTCAAAAAAAGGAAGAACGTGTGTAATTCCAAAAGCAAGGGATTGCCGATCCTCGGCGCGCAAACAGGCCGGCGCGGTTTCTCGGGTGAGATCGTGATAGGCTCTATTTTTTAAGTAACTCGAAAAAGGGCCCTCCATTACCGGGATAAATTGATTGAGATCATAATAATCTCGATTAAGGGATGCAGAATACTTCTTCATGCGTTTTTCATACGCCAAGCACTTGCCGGGCACGTTAAGATCCACCATTTCTTTCAAACCACTTTCCATGACTTGAAAATTTTTCTGATAGATGGGGTGGTTGTGGTATTTTGCCCAAAGTTCTACTTCCCTCTTGAGCTCATCTTCCTTGCCTTCCCGGCGCAAATCGGCAAAGTAAAAAAAATAGTATTCATATTCTCCGGCATTTAACTCATCGCCGCCAAGCCCGCCGAAGAGCCCGTCAAATCCTGCTTTTTTTACTTCCTGACACAAAACATAATGTGCAAGCCAAGTGGCGGTAGCAACCGGTTGATCATGCAACCCGATCATTTCGTCAACAAGTTTAAAAACATCCGGCTTGTCTACTTTAACGGTGTACCATTTCTGAGCTGTTGTATCCAGCATCGACCTGATTTCTTCTGTTTCATCATAGGTTTTGTCGCTGTAGACGGTTGAAAAAATATGCTGTTTCTGGCCGGACATTTTAACCGCCGATGCTAAAACAGAAGACGAATCCAAACCTCCCGACAAAGTGAAAGCAGGTCGATTGGTTGATTTCAACCGCAAGGAAACAGCATCTAGAATTAAATCGCGATAACGTTCAGCCAAAGTGTCTTCGGATTCTGAAAAATCAGGCAGATTACGCAAAGACCAATAGGCCGTTTTTTTTATCTTGCCGTTTTGAAAGCACAAAATATGAGCTGCGGGCAGTTGAGAAATTTCGGTGTAAGGAGAACGCTCTGGCTGATGATCAAAATACCGATAGTGAGAAGCGGCAAAAAGAGCTACGTATTGCTTATTTACATCCTTCTGAACGCCCGGAAGTGTTAGTAAAGCGGAGGGACGAGAAGCAAAGGCAAAAAACTCAGGCTTTGATAGATAGTAAAGCGGTTTAATGCCAAAACGGTCCCGCGCGAGCCACAGCGTATGCGAATTGAGATCGTAGAGAGCAATTGAAAAATCACCGTTTAATTTTTCGATAGTCTTCTCAAAGCCATGCTGAGCATAGAGACGGCATAGCAGCTCTGCTCCTGATTTGAAAGCTCCTAGTTTAGCCTGGTTATAAATTGATCCATCTAAAACAACAACCAAACCCTCGTTTTTAGCAAAAGTCGTTCTTCCTTTTCCACATTGGCCAAGAGCTCCTTCGTTAAATGTTTCGAACTCAACAGCCCAATCGTCGCCAAGGCGTTCCCGATTCAACATCGCCTGCAAAAGCGAACCGTGTTTGGAATTGTTTTGACGTGAAACAATTCCAGCAATTCGTGACATGGAAGATTCCATTTTTTTGAGAGTGGCGGGGGCAGGCAAGTTATTTTACGGCGTAAACCGTCCACATGCTTTGCAAATACTCTTTGTAGCCTCTTTTTTCGGCCTCGTCACGTGGCAAGTAGTAGGTCGTTAAACAAGGATCTACTGTTGAGAATCCGTCTAGGAGGCGAACGAGTTCTTCTTTTTTATAGAAGTGGCTTACTCCGATATTGGTAAGATAGAGCTTTGAAGTTCCCGCCGATAGAAACAAAGTTCCCGGATCATCTTTCAGTTCCTCACGCTGTTTGTTCTGATATACAGTATGGCCCACATCCAGCATGTACCCAACAAAAACACCGCCAGGCTTAAGGATACGTTTTACTTCATCGAATGTTTTCTTTCGGTCTGTCTTATCCAAGTGCTGGAAAACACAAGCCTCAATTACACCGTCAAAGGACTCATCTTCAAATGGCACTTTCGTTACTGAGGATTCGACAAGGCTACCAATCCGATCCCTAAAACCGGCGTTTTCTAATACCCGCCGACCCAAAGCAAGAACAGTCGGAGCAATGTCAACACCGCTTACGGTAATTCCTTTTTGTGCAAGCCAAAGTAAGTTAGGCCCGGCACCGCAACCCATTTCTAGGAAGTGGAGTTTTTTTAACTCCTCTGCGCTGTAACGGCTTCTTAAATAATAAGAAATTGTCCGCACGAGAGCTTCGACCGGAGCTGTATTAAATGCCTGCTGGTTAATGGCTTCTCCAAAAGCGTCTTCCCAGGTTTGCTTTATTACTTTTTCAGAACCCATTTTTTTAATTCCTTTCTATTTATTAATGAGATGGTTGTGATGTAAGAACAAGATTTGGATATTTTCGCAAGGTTTCAGCAATTCGGTCGTAGACATCACGCGCATTCATAAGTTTCACTGTGCTCATTCCTATTTTTCTGACAGTGACAACTGAATTTTGTGGATTTTCTAGAAAAGGTTCAATCTTATCGAGATTGTAGTGCATATCCATAGACGCACGGCCATAATACGGAATTTCAATTTCATGGATGCTGCCGTCCAGTTCTTCTGCCTTTCCGCGTAATGGAATAAATTTTCGATAAGGAACTCCGACCATCTCTTCAACATAATGAAAAAATGTGAGACCTTTTCCGTAATTGACTCCCAATAACATAAGTTTTGCGTTCATTCGGTACAGTTCGCCAAAGAGCGATGAAGATTCAAACGAACTTTTATTGTGTACTTTTTCAGAAAGCGATTTTGCCAGCTTCCCTACCAACGAAAAACCATGAATCGGATGATAAACCCTGTAAGCGTCTTTCCAATCCATCAGCATCTCGGAAAGAATGCCTGTTTGAGGCTTTGTATGACGCTTGCTGTATAGTTTCTTTTCGCCAAAGTCATTCCAATTAAAAGTCGGCATGACGAGCGTTCCGTCAGGTGTTAAAACTTGAAGCAATGCTTCAATGACTGTCTTCGGACCTCCGCGGACTGCGCCGAAT
>Ga0209515_10004020_pt1 | contig 20279 bp, 22 predicted proteins | sample Subgroupgradi54m_FD_187454 | JGI IMG/M metagenome (GOLD analysis project Ga0209515, IMG submission 187454) | Subsurface groundwater microbial communities from S. Glens Falls, New York, USA - GMW60B uncontaminated upgradient, 5.4 m (SPAdes)... ...
GAGCCGCTGGGGTCCGTGGGGAACGGGCCACACGGTGATCCAGCGCAAGTCCATGGACGCGATCACCGTCGAGGAAGTCGTCGAGTCGCTGCAACCGTACCTCGCGGACCCGACGTCGCCCCGCTCGCTCGCACCCACAGCACACCCATGATGGACACGCCGCCCGCGCCGCCATTAGGCCCGCCGGACCGCGGCTGCGGCTTCCTCAACGCGCCGCGCCGGATGCTGATTCTCAACCCGTTCGGGATCGGGGACGTCCTGTTCTCAACCCCGCTTGTCCGCGCCGTGCGCCGCGCCTTTCCGAATGCGTATCTCGCCTATTTCGGCAATCGTCGCACGGAACAAATCCTGCGCCGCAACCCGCATCTCAACGAGCTGTTCATCTATGAACGGGATGAGATGGTCCGGCTGTGGCGGCAGCAGCCGTTCGAGGCGATCCGCACGTCGTGGCAGCTGTTGCGCCAATTGCGCCGCCGGCGATTCGATCTGGTCTTCGACCTGTCCTTGGGCGAACGGTACAGCTTTCTACTCTCGATGATGGGCGTGCCGCGGCGCGCCGGATTCGACTATCGACGGCGCGGGCGATTCCTCACGCATCAGCTCGTCATCGACGGATTCCGCGATCGGCACGTCATCACGTACTACGACGACGTGCTCGAAATGCTGGGCATCAGATTGCGCAACTCGCATATGGAGCTGCCGACTCCGGACCTCGCGGCCGGGCAGGAGACCGACGCGTTCGCGCGCCTGCAACTCGATGCGGCGCGCACGGTCATCGGCGTCGTGCCCGCCGGCGGGGTGAGCTGGGGCATGCAGGCGCACTTCCGCCGCTGGCCGAAGGAAGGGTTCGTGGAGGTCGCGCGGCGGCTGGCGCGGCGCGAGAGAGTGCGTATCCTCGTCTTCGGCGAGCGCCAAGACCACGCCATCTGCGCCGAGATCGCCCGCGCGGTCGGGCCGGCGGCGGTCGACGTCAGCGGGCAGACGACGCTGGAGCAATTCATCGGCTTGATCGCGCGCTGCGACCTGGTGATCTCGAACGATGGCGGCCCCGTGCATATCGCCGCGAGTCAAGACGTGCGGACCGTCTCGATTTTCGGGCCGGTGGATCCGGAGGTGTACGGGCCGTTTCCGCGCGGCGATCGGCACCGCGTCGTCCACCACGCGGGCTTGCCGTGCCGGCCATGCTACCATCGATTTCGATTGCCTGAATGCCCGTATGACCGCGCGTGCCTGAATACGCTCGCCGCGGATGAGGTGTTGGCGGCGTGCGAAGCGGCACTCCTCGACGTGGACCGCGAGGCGGCGCCCTCGGCGCGATGATCGAGCTGTTGTCGCTCGTCGAGCATGGCTGGGGCGGCGCGCGGCGCTGCTCCTTGGAGCTCGAGGGCCGCGGCGTCCGCGTCGAGCATCTGATTAAGGGGCGCCTCACACCCGACGAGCTCGCGATGATCGCGCCGCGCCCGCACATTCGGCTGCGCGCGGTGACCCGCTGGCAGTATCCGCTGTGGATGTGGGCCGCACTCATCGCGCGCCTCGGCCGGCGGCCGCTGTGGCTGCTCATCGACCGCGAGCGAACGGTACTCGCCGTCCGCGGATGGTGCCGACTGTTCAAGATCCTCCCGCTCGTGATCCGGGAAGACGACGACGGCTACCAATTGCTCCTCGACGGGCGCACCGTGACGCTGGAGGCATTGCTCCAGCAGGCTGGACGGTGATGAAATTGGCGCTGATCTTCGACGCCGCGCGCGAGGACACCATCGGCATCTACTTCCAGCGGGCCACCCGCGCCCTCGGCGTCCACGCCGACCATTTCTGGCTGCGCGACGCGGCCGCGATCCCCGACGGCTACGATCTCTACTTGCGCATCGACCACGGCGACTACCGGCACGACGTGCCCGACCGCCTGCGACCGCGCGCGTTCTACGCGATCGACACGCACCTGCCTCATTCGTGGAAGGCGATTCGCCGAGCCGCGCCACGCTACGATGTCATCTACTGCTGTCATCGCCGCGGCGCTGAGGCGCTCGGGGCGGCGTGGGTCCCCGTCGCGTGCGACCCCGAGCAGCACGCGCCCGTTGATCAGCCGCGCCGTTGGGACGTGGCCTTCGTCGGCACCGGGGGCGGGGTCCCGCGCAAGTTCTACCTGCAGGCCTTGCGCGAGCGCTACCCGCGCAGCAGCATCCGCCACGCGCCGCACACGCAGCTCGGCGCGATCTACAGCGCGGCGGCGAGCGGCTTCAATTTCTCCATCCGCGACGACGTCAACATGCGCGCCTTCGAAATTCTCTGCAGCGGTCGGCTGCTGCTGACCAGCCGGCTCTCGACGGATGACTACGACCGCCTCGGCCTGCGCGAGAGCGAGCAGCTGGTCACATACCATGGGCCGCGCGAGCTCTTCGAACGGATCGACTATTACCTGCGCCACGACGACGAGCGCGAACGCATCGCCGCCGCCGGCCGCGACGTTGTGCTGCGCTCGCATACGTACGCGCATCGGCTCCAGCGCATGCTGCAGCTCGCCGCCGAGCGCCTGCGCGCGCCGTGGCAACCGCCCGCGCTACCGGATCCCTCCGCCGCCCCGTCGCCGCCGCGAGCCGCCTGACCACCCGCCACCCTCGCCGCCGCGACCGCAGAACACCTGCGACGAACGGTCCTGCCGGTGTTATAATTACAGGTTCAAGGAGACTGCATGTCCATTCACCCGCACAATCCGCACCGCCAACCTGCTATCTCCCGCATCGCGGAGCGACGCTGACATGGCGCACGTCCTCGTCACCGGCGGTGCTGGCTTCATCGGCTCGCACCTCGTCGACGCGCTGCTGCGCGAGGGCCATCGCGTCCGCGTGCTCGACTGCCTCGACCGCCAAGTCCACGAAGGCCGCCACCCGGACTACCTCAACGCGAACGCCGAGTACCAGTGGGGCGACGTGCGCAACCGCGCGGCCCTGCGCACGGCGCTCAAGGATATCGAGGTCGTCTTCCACGAGGCCGCGGTCGTCGGCGTCGGGCAATCGATGTACGAGATCGAGCGCTATGTCGACGCGAATGTCCGCGGCACGGCCGTGCTGCTCGATGTGATCGTCAACGATCGCCTGCCGATCAAGAAGCTCATCGTGGCCAGCTCCATGAGTATCTATGGAGAAGGGCAGTATCGCTGCAGCCAGTGCGGCCCGGTGTTCCCGTCCTTGCGCGACGATGCGCAGCTGCGCGCGCAGCAGTGGGAGATGCGCTGCCCGCGTTGCCGGCAGCCTGTCGCGACCGAGCTGACCGCCGAATCGAAGCCGCTCGCGCCGACGTCGGTCTACGCCGTGACCAAGCGCGACCAAGAAGAGCTCTGCCTGAGCGTCGGCCGCAGCTACCATATCCCGACCGTCGCGTTGCGCTACTTCAATGTCTATGGCCCGCGCCAAGCGCTCTCCAATCCATATACCGGCGTCTGCGCGATTTTTTCCGCGCGGATCAAGAACGGCAACGCGCCGCTGATTTACGAAGATGGCCGGCAGTCGCGCGACTTCGTGCATGTCAGCGACATCGTGCAGGCGAATCTGCTCGTGATGCGCGACTCGCGCGCCGACTACGAGATGTTCAATGTCGGCACCGGGGCGGCCACGTCGATCTTGGACATCGCCACCGTGCTCGCCCGGCTCTACGGCTTCGCGAAGCCGATCGAGCCGACGGGGAAGTTCCGCAGCGGCGACATCCGCCACTGCGTCGCGGACGTCGGCAAGCTGCGGGCGCTGGGCTTTTCGCCGCGCGTGCAACTGGCCGAAGGCCTGGCCGACCTTGCCACCTGGGGCCGGTCGACGCAAGCCGAAGATCGCGTGGAGCAGGCGGCGAAAGAACTCGCGGCTCGCGGGCTGACGCAATGACGGCGCCTGAACTCTCCGCGCAACCCATCGGTGCTCGACCAATAGGCTCGGGCGCGCGCGTACCCGTGTGCGACCTCGTCTTGGTCAGCTGGAACCACCTCGAAGAGACGCGGCCGTGCCTCGAGTCGCTGTTCCGCTGTACGACGGTACCGACGCGGTTGATCATTGTCGACAACGGCAGCGAACCGCACGTGCGCGAGTTCCTCCGCGGCGTCCACCCGCGCGGCGCGATCGTCGACGTCTCGGTCATCCAAAACGAGGCCAACGTCGGCTTTCCCCAAGCGGTGAACCAAGGACTGCGGGCGTCGACCGCGCCGTACGCGTGCGTCTTAAACAACGATCTGATCTTCACACCCCGCTGGCTTGAGACGATGATCGCCGTCGCCGAGATCGACCCGATGATCGGTGCGGTCAACCCGGCCAGCAGCACGCTGGGCGAGTTTCCGCCGCAGGGCGTTGCGGTGGATGACTACGCCGCGAGCCTCGCCGGCAAGTCGCGACACTACGTGGAAGTCGGCATGTGCATCGGCTTCTGCCTCCTCACGAAGCGCCAGGTGCTGCAGACCGTCGGCTTGTTCCCGGAGGACGTGGAAAAGATTTTCTTCGAGGACGAAGATTTTTGCATGCGGGTACAGCAGGCCGGGATGCGCTGTGTTGTCGCGCACGGCGCCTATGTGCATCACCATGAGCACCGCACCGTGCAGAAGATGGGTGAGCGCCAGCGGCTCTTCGAGCGCAACCAGGCGTGGTGCGAGGAACGCTGGGGCAAATGGCGGCGTATCGCGTGCCCGCGCTTCCATACGTTGGCGCTGGGATCGACGCACCTGCGCGCGTGGCTGGAGCAACTGACCGCGTGGGCGCGACACCGCACGCACATCTACGTCTTCGCGCCGCTGCCGGCCGGCGCCACGCGTGACACGATCTTCGGGTCCGTGGGGCTTGTGCCGCATGCCGACGTGCGCTTCTACCACGTGCCTCAATGGGTGGCCCCGCTGGCCGGCGCCGCCCGCATCCTCGTGCGACAGAAAAAACGGTTCGATGCCGTCGTCGCGCCGAGTCGAGGCTGGGCGACGCTGATGCGCTCGCTCGGCCCCATCCACCACGCGCGCGTCATCGACGCCGACCACACGGAGGCACTCGCCAGCGTATGGCCGGCGCCACGCCCGTCAGTGTAGTCATTCTCGCGAAGAACGAAGCCTCGCGCCTCGCGGATTGCATCCGCAGCGTCGATTGGGCCGCCGAAATCCTCGTGATCGACGACGAGAGCACGGACGAGACGGCCCAGCTCGCGCAGTCCATGGGCGCGCGCGTCATCCGGCGGAAAATGGACATCGAGGGCCGCCATCGCAATTGGGCGTACGCACAGGCTGCCAACGAGTGGATCTTCAGCCTCGACGCCGACGAGCGCGTCACCCCGGAGCTCGCGCAAGAAATCATCGGCCTGCTGCAAGCGGCAGCACCCGAGCCGCCGTACTCGGTCTACGCCGTCCCTCGGCGCAATTACATCGGCCACCGGTGGATCCGCCACGGCGGCTGGTATCCCAGCGCGCAAATCAAATTCTTCAAGCGCAGCGTGTTTCGCTGGGAAGAGACGACCGTGCACCCGCGCGCCATCACGAACTTCCCGTCGGGCACACTCGCCCACGACCTCATCCACTACTCGTATCGCGACATCGCGGACTTCGTCGGCAAGATGAACCGACAGACGACGCTCGAAGCGCAGAAGTGGGTCACCGACGGCCGCCGCATCACGGGTGGGAAAGCGTTGTGGCGCGCGATCGATCGGTTCTTCCGGTTTTACGTCGCCAAACAAGGCTACAAGGAAGGATTCTTGGGATTCGTCGTCGGTGCCTTGGGCGGCTGGTATCAGTTGCTGAGCTACGCGAAGTATCTCGAACTGGTCCACGCGGCTCCGCAGGGCGGCTCATGAGCAACACCGGCGGTACTCGGCCGCGCGCCACGCTCGCGATCGTCATGATGACGAAAAACGAGGCGCACCGCCTCGCGGCGTGCCTCGACCGGGTCGCCGGCTGGGCGGATGAGATCGTCATCATCGACGACCACAGCACCGACGGTACCGTCGACGTCGCGCGCCGCTACACCGACAAGATCTTCATCATCCCCTCGCACAACGACCACTTTCTCCAATGGAACCGCGGGATCGACCGTGCAACCGCCGACTGGGTGCTGCACATCGACGCGGACGAGTGGGTCACACCCGGCCTCAAGGACGCGATCAATGCGATGCTCGTCGACGACCAAGGTCACAGCGCCTTCGAGCTGATGCGCCAGAACGTCTTCCTCGCGCATCCGATGCGCCACGGCGGCTGGTACCATCGCCATCTGATCCTGTTTCGCCGCGACCGCGCGCGCTGCGTCGGCAAGGGCATCCATGTCCGCTTGAAAGTCGACGGCACCACCGGCTTCCTCAACGCCGACATCGAGCACTATCCGTTCACTTCGATCGCGCAGTTCATCGACCGGCAGAACCTGTACACGTCCGTCGAGGCCGAGGCGATGCTCGAGCGCGAGGGCATCAAGCCGATGCACGTGATCGCGTTCCAAGCGGCGTGGCGGCCGGCGAAGCTGTTCTGGAAATTCTATATGAAGAAGCAGGGCCGTCGAGACGGCTGGGTCGGGTTCGTGTTTTCCATGCTGTTCGCGTTCGCGCATTTTCTGTTGTGGGTGAAATATTGGGAGCTGGTGCAAGCCCGCCGCGTCGAGCCGTCGCATCCGAGCCCCGCCATCCCCATTACGCAGCCGCTCGCGGCACCGGCGGGGGCCGCATGAGCCCGGATCGTGACGCGGTGCTGGTCCCGATCCGCCCGCCGTTCGTCGACGACCGCGGTGAGATCCTCAACCTCCTCGATGTGCCGGTGACGAGCATCGCGATGATCCGCTCCGTCAAGGGTGCCGTGCGCGCGAACCACTACCACAAGACCGATGACCACTATTGTTGGCTGCAATCCGGCGCGCTGATCTATGCGCATCGGCCCGTGGGCTCGACCGAGGCGCCGCGGCAATGGACGATCAAACCCGGCGACTTGTTCTACACGCCGCCGATGTACGAGCACGTGATGCGCTTCACCGAGGACTCGGTGCTGTTCGCCTTCGCGAAGAACGCGCGCGACATGGACCACTATGAAGCCGACACCGTCCGTATCTCTCCGATCCTTTGATGCACGAAGAGGCGTAGGCGCGAGGGGGTGTAAACGAACGGGGGAGGCGTGAATCCCAAAAAGAACGTGTCGCTGATCGTCGGAATCGCCATTCCGTTCTTGATGATCATTCTGGTCGCAATCAGTATTTATGTTCCCGCCTTATTTGCTCCAGCACCGCGTATCAACTTTCTGTACATGACGGGAGACGATTATGGTCAGGGCCATGAATACATCGTAGAAAACAGCTCACTGGTCAAGCGAGAAGTCAAATATCCGGAGCATTACACGCCAAGCGTAGCGAGATTCTTTCTGCACGATACACCCGCGAACGATGATAAAGAACTGTCGTTTGAGGAAGCCCAGAAATTGAAACTCAAGACGAGCGTGAAGTCATCGGATGGGTGGGAAGTCGTGTATGGAAATACGGACTACGGCGCATTCCCGTTGTTCTTTGGGGGTACAACTGATTACAACGCCATGTATCTCAAAGGGCACAATGCCAGCAAGAAGCTGAATTTGCAGTCGCCAAACGATGAACGATATTATTACCGCGCTCGCCGCTTTCTCGGCTGGATCGAGTAGGGAAATCATGGACAAGAACGAGCTGCTGAAGCACATTGAAGCGCTGGCCTCGCAGCATGCGATTACCAAGGATGAGGTGACCGCCGCATTTGACGCTGGGGTGGGCGGTGATGCAGACATTGAGCCGACGCCTCGGGCAGGCATCAGTCACATTCTGTACTACGTCGGTGGGGCCATCGTCTTTCTTGGTATCTCGGTGCTCATCTGGCAGCACTGGTCCACGCTGAACAGCCCAGCCAAAATCATCGGCACGCTGGGATCGGGCGTCGCCGCGTACGTTGCAGCGGTATGTTTGAGCCGAGAAGAACGTCTTGAGCTCGTAAGCCGCGCATTTTACTTCATCGCAGCGCTTGTTATGCCGCTGGGGCTGCACGTGACGTTTCACATTGCAGGGTTGGATACGGGAAGTGCCGGCCTGCAGAGCATGATCTCCGGCATTCTGCTCATCACGTTTCTTCTGTCGTATCTCGTCAATCGTAAAACCATGTTTACCCTTTTCAACATCATATTCGGAACGTGGTTATTCTTCAGTTTCACGAGTTTTCTGGTGGGTGGTCACCCAATCTATGACTGGAAGTTTTCCGCCTACCGCGTATTGGCAGTCGGGGTGGCGTATGCGTTGCTCGGGTATTCTTTTACCGAAACTCCACATCGTGCGCTGACTGGCACGTTATATGGTTTTGGGGTGTTCTGCTTTCTTGGCGCCGCGCTGGCCCTTGGTGACTGGAAACCGCATCAAAACGTGTTTTGGGAACTTATCTTCCCTGGCTTGGTTTTCGGTGTGATGTTTCTCAGTGTGTATTTGAAAAGCAAAGCGTTTCTGACGTTCGGCTCGCTTTATCTGATGGGATATATTCTCAAGATCACGTCAGAATATTTTGCCCAGAGCTTGGGATGGCCGCTGGCTCTCGTGTTGACCGGCTTCGGATTGATCGCCATTGGGTACGTGCATTTCAATTTGAAAAGAAAGTACCTACCCTGAGCGTGATAACGATCACGGCTTCAACTCATCCCGATCTCCGCACGCGAACAGATTGCCGGCTCTGCGACAGCCGGTCGCTCCAGCTCGTGCTGCCGCTGGCCGACACGCCGCCCGCGAACGAATTGGTCACCAAGGACGAGCGGGGGAAAGCGCAGGATCGGTTTCCATTACGCGTCTTTCTGTGCCGCGACTGCGGCCACGCGCAGCTGCTCGACATCGTCAGCCCCGAGCGCCTCTTCCGCAACTACGTCTATGTGTCATCGACTTCGCCGGTGTTCGTCGAGCATTTTCGCCGCTACGCCGAGTCGCTGCTCGCGATGATCAAGCCGCCGGCGGGCGCAACGGTCATCGACATCGGCAGCAACGACGGCGCGTTGCTGCGCTTCTTCCAACAAGCGGGCTGGCGCGTCCTGGGCATCGACCCTGCTCGCGCCATCGCCGAGCGCGCGACGCAGGCGGGCATTCCCACGCGAGCGGAGTTCTTCACGCCGGCCCTCGCCGAACGACTGGCCGCCGAAGGCTGGCGCGCGTCGCTCATCACCGCGAACAACGTCTTCGCGCACGCCGACGACTTGCACGGCATCGTCGAGGGCGTCCGGCGGCTGCTGACCCCCGACGGCCTGTTCGTCTTCGAAGTCTCGTACCTCGTCGACGTCGTCGACAAATTGCTCTTCGATACGATCTACCACGAGCACCTGAGCTACCACACGGTCAAGCCCCTCGTTGGCTTCTTCGCGCGGCACGGCATGGAGCTCATCGACGCCGTGCGCGTGGATTCCCATGGCGGCTCGCTGCGCGGCATCGCGAAACTCGCGGGTGGCCCATCGCCGCGCCAGCCGCGCGTCGACGAGCGCATCGACGACGAAACGCGCCGCGGTCTGTTCGCGCCCGAGGCGTACCGCGCGCTCGGCGAGCGGATCGCGCGCCGCGGAGCGGAGCTCGTCGAGCTGCTGCGCTCGCTGCGCACGCAAGGCAAGCGGGTGGTCGGCTTCGGCGTGCCCGCGAAGGCCACGACACTCATGTACGCCTTCGGCATCGGTCCCGAGCTCATCGACTATTTGATCGACGACAGTCCGTGGAAGCAGGGGCTCTTCTCGCCGGGCCACCACATCCCGATCCTCCCGTCGTCGGCGATGGCCGACCCGCGCCGCCGGCCCGACTATCTGCTGATTCTCGCGTGGAACTTCGCCCCATCGATCATGGCCAAGCAACAGGCGTTTCACGATGCCGGCGGCCGGTTCATCGTGCCGCTGCCGGATTTGGAGGTTCGTTGATATGCCCACCAAGCGCACCGCCCGCCCGCGCGTCGCCACGGCCCCGAAGAGCCGCGCGCGCACACCGACGTCGGCCAACTATTTGGACAGCGACATCCGCGAAATCGTGGAGCGCTTCGGCGCCCGCGCCAAGCGCTTCGCCGGCACAACCATCCTCCTCACGGGCGGCCACGGATTTTTCGGGCAATACTTCACGGCGTTCTTCACCTCGCTCAACCGCCATGGGTTGAACCCGCGGTGCCGGCTCATCGTCCTCGACAACCACATCACCGGCGACGGCACCGACCGCGCGCGGCCGGAGCGTGAAGGCTATCGCTTCATCGCGCACGACGTGATCCGGCCGCTGACCGTCGACGAGCCCGTCGACTACGTGGTCCACGCCGCGGGCATCGCGAGCCCGTTCTACTATCGGAAGTATCCGCTCGAAACGCTCGAGGTCGCGACCGTCGGCACGAAGAACTTGCTGCGCATGGGCGTCTCGCACCCGCTCAAAGGGTTCCTGTTCTTCAGCTCGAGCGAAATCTACGGCGACCCTGACGCCGGGCACGTGCCGACGTCGGAATCGTACCGCGGCAACGTCTCGTGCCTCGGGCCGAGGGCCTGCTACGACGAGTCGAAGCGGCTCGGCGAGACGCTGTGCCTCATCTTTCAACAAGAGTTCGGCGTGCCGACGAAGATCGTGCGGCCGTTCAACGGTTACGGGCCGGGCATGCGCGAATCGGATTACCGCGTGCTGCCGAACTTTGCCAGCCGCATCGTTGGCCGCAAGCCGCTCCACATTTACGGCACGGGCAAGCAGACCCGCACCTTCTGCTATGTCACGGACGCGATCGTCGGCTTTCTCGCAGCACTACTCGACGGCACGCCCGGCCAAGCGTACAACATCGGCAACCCGATCCCCGAGGTGTCGATGCTCGAGCTCGCCAAGACGATCGAGCGCGTCCTCGGTCGCTCGCTCGACATCCGCCTCGTCGAGTATCCGGACTCGTACCCGTCCGATGAGCCGCAGCGGCGCTGCCCGGACATCACCAAAGCCACGCTGCAGCTCGGCTTTCGCCCGTCGGTCACGCTCGAAGACGGCCTGGGACGATTCTTCGAGTGGGCCGGCACGCAATACACCGGGACGCAGTGCTAGTGCCGCGACCGTCGAGCCGATGACCGCCCCTGTTCGCATAGGCCTGATCGGCGCGGGCCGGTGGGGCCGGGTCTACCTCCGCAACCTCGACGCGCTCGCGGGGCGCGCGCAATTGACGCACCTGTGCACCAGCCGCGCCGATGCGGCTGACCTGGTCGGTCCGCGCGTCGAGGTCGTGCGCGAGTGGGCCGCGTTGGTCGACGGACCCTGCGACGCGGTCATCATCGCCACACCGCCGCACACCCACGCGCCGATCCTCGAACATTGCCTGCGCGCGCGCAAGCCGTGCATCGTCGAGAAGCCGTTGTGCCTCGACGTCGCCACAGCCGATCGATTGGATGACGCGGTGCGCGCCTCGGGCGTTGCGGTGCTCGTCGACCACACGCACCTGTTTCATCCGGCGTACGCGGCGCTGAAGCATGCGCTGCGCCAGGGTGGGGAACCGATCCGCGTCGTGATCTCCGAAGGCATGGCGATGGGGCCGTTTCGCTCGCACACGACCGCGCTGTGGGACTGGGGGCCGCACGACGTCAGCCTCTGCCTCGATCTGCTGGGCGCATCGCCCGTGCGCATCGCCGCGTTGCCAGGCCCGGGCTCTCAGGGCGCGGGCGCCGAGTTGATCTCGATCCGGCTCGATTGGAGTGAAGGCGCGTCGGCGTGGATCCACACCGGACGCCTGTCGCCGCAGAAGCGCCGGAACCTCACCGTGATCACCGATCGCCATCTGTATCAGCTCGACGATGTCCCGACATCGTCGCTGACGGTCGCGAACATCGAGCTGGAGAGCCGCTACGCCGGGGGGCTGCCGGAAACGCTGGAGCGACGACTGATCCCCTTCGACGATCGGCCGCCGTTGGCCTGCATGCTCGAGCGGTTCGTCGACGGCATCACCGGTCAACGCCTCGACGGGTTCGGCACCGCGCTCGGCCGCGACGTCGTGCGCGTGATCGCCGAGTGTGAGCGCGAGTTGACGCGACGAGGTCCGGCAGCGGCGACGAGGGCCGCATGAGCGGGTTCCGCGATCCGGCGCTCGAGCGCGAGCTGCAATTCGAGCGGCCGCTCGCCGGGCCATCGAAGCGCGTCTTCGGCGACTTGACCGCCTATCTGCAGCAGCCGATCGAGGAGATCGCCCGCGCCTACTGGGCGCATCGACGGGGCGAGGACCGCGACGCGCAAGCTCGCGTCGCGAAGGCGACCGACCCGGAGACCATCAACGCCTATTACGTCACCACGCCGCACTACCTCTACGAGTTGAGCTATTGGGAAGCGACCGGCGACAAGCAGTCGTGGTTCCGCGTGCTGCAGATGGCGTGCAAGCGGTTCGGCCTCAAGCGGGTGCTCGACTTCGGCGGGGGAGTCGGCGGCGTCAGCGTGCATTTGCGCCGCCACGGCATCGCCTGCGACCATCTCGACATCCAAGGCCGCACGTGCGACTACGCGCGCTGGCGGTTCAAGCGCCACGGGTTTCCGGTCGCAATCCGCGACGCGGCGGCACCCTCGACGTGGCCCGCCGGCACCTACGACGCCGTTGTCGCGTGGGACGTGCTCGAGCACATTTTCGACCTCGAAGCCGCAGTCGCGTCGATCGGACGGCTGTTGCGGCCGGGCGGGTTATTCCTCAGCAAATCGTCGTTCGCCAACGAGGACAGCATCCATTGCCATATCCACCTCGCCCGGCACGCGCCATATGGCGACGTGCGCGTGCTCAACGACATGGTCTCGCGCCACGGGTTCGCGTTCCGCGGCCAGCTCAAGCCCGACGGGGTTTCACGGTTGCTAAGGGATGTGGGGTTTCGCTATACTGTCGCGGGCATTCGAGTGGTCCCTCGACTCAAACACGGCGGCAATTTTCTCGTGCATGTTCGCAGCTCACCAACGAAGGAGCGGTGATGGCGATCGACATCGCGCCGAGCGACCCGGCAATGGCACCCCCAGCCCATTCAAGTCCATCAGCTGACGCCCGTCGCTGGCGCACGCCCGTGCTGGCGTACCACCGGATCGGCGACCCGCGCGGCGACCATGTGCCGACGGTGACCGCCGAGGCGTTTGCCGCTCAGTTGCAATGGATTGATCGGCTCGGCTACCGCGTCGCACCGTTCGACCAATATATCAGCAGCCTCACGGGTGGCGCCGCGCTGCCGCCACGCAGCATCGTGATCACATTCGACGACGGCTACGTCGAGACGGCCACGATTGCGGCGGGGTTGCTGCAGCAGCATGGCATGCCCGCGATCGTCTTCGTGACGCCGATGGAACTCGGCACCAGCGGCTTCATGGACTGGGAGCAAGTCGCCGCGATCACCCGGCAGGGGCTGACGATCGGCAGCCACACGATGCACCACACGTATCTGCCGCTCGTCTCGCTCGCGCAAGCGCGGCAGGAAATCTTCGAATCGCGGCGGGTCTTGAGCGCGCGGCTCGGCACGGCCATCGACTGGCTCAGCTATCCGGTCGGCGGATTCACGAGCGAGATCCAGGCGCTGGCCCGCGAGGCCGGCTACCGCGCGGCGTGCACGACGAACCGCGGCCACTCCAAGCATGCGCGCGACCTGTTCGCGCTGCGGCGGATCAAGATGACGGACCGCGACCGGCACCCGCTGTCGCTCGTGACGAAGTTGTCCGGCTTGTACAATGCGTTCCGGCAAGTGGAGCAGCCAGCGTAACGCCGGCTGACAGGGTTCGATCCGCGCGCTGGTCTCGTACGTCACGGCCGGCTCGGGCCATCGTCGCGCCGCCGAGGCGGTTGCTGAAGCGCTGGCCCTCCACGCTCCACAGGCCACCGTCGATTGCCTCGATCTGCTGACGTTCTGCCCGCCGCTGGTTGCCCACGGATATCCGGACAGCTACCGCTGGATGGTCCGCAACTTTCAGAGCGCGTGGGCGGGTGCCTATAATCTCTTCGACACGGCCTGGGGCCACGCGGTGATTCAGCCCGCTCGACAATTGTGGAATCGCACCGTCGCGGCGAAGTTCCTCGCGTCGCTGCGGGCGTCGCCGCCGTCGGCGATCGTGACAACGCATTTTTTCCCGGCGGATGTCGCGGCCACAGCCAAGCGAGCCGGGTGGTTGAAGTCGCCATTGATCGTCGTCATCACGGATCTCGCTCCGCACCGATTTTGGCTCGCACCCCAGGCGGACCTGTTCGTCGTCGCGACCCCGCGCACCGCGGAGATTTGCGAGGCGCGCGGCGTGCCGCGCGAGCGACTGCGGGTGATCGGCATCCCGGTAGCACCACGGTTCGCGAACGTGCCGTCGCAGGCCGACGCGGTCACGCGATTGGGCCTCGACCCGTCGCGACGGACGGTGCTGCTCGCCAGCGGCGGCATGGGGGTCGGGCCGCTGCCGCAACTCTTGCGGGCGATGCTCGGCGAGGTGGCCGAGGGCGCAGTGCCGACGCAATTTGCCGTCATCTGCGGCGAGAATCGCGAGCTCGCGGAGCAGCTGCATCGACAGACCCGCGATGCGCCCGCGCCGGTGCGCGTGCTGGGCTTCGTGGACAATATGCCTGAGTGGATGGCGGCGGCTGATATTATGGTCACGAAGGCCGGGGGACTTACGATCACGGAAGCGCTCGCGGTGGGCGTACCGATGGTGTTGACCGGCAACATTCCGGGCCAGGAGCAGATGAACGCCGAATATGCGGCGCGGCATGGGGCCGCGGTCTCGGCGCAGCAGCCGATCGAGGCCGCACGGCTGGTCGCTGGATTGTTGCGCGACGCCGAGCGGCTCGATGCGTTGCGGCGCGCGGCGCGACGGCTCGGCCGGCCCGACGCGGCGAACGAAATCGCGCGGCTCGTCCTCGACGCGGCGGCTGCCGCATGAGCCGAGAGACGCGCGGGCCAAGCGACCGTCGAGACGCGGCGCGGCGCATCGCTCGCGCGGCGCGCCAACATCTCGCCGGGGTCAGCGCCTGGGGGGTCCGCGACATGCCGCGACGCCGGACAACCGTTCGATCGACGCCGAAGCCGGCCACGCCGTCGCAGACCGCGCAGCCGCCCGCACCACGCGCGCCGATGAGCACGCGCGCCAAGGTCGTCGCGCTGCGCGAGCTGCAGCGCGACGTCGAGACATGCACGCGCTGTCCGTTCTTGAAGGACCGCACGAAGCCGGTGTTCGGCGAAGGCGACCCCGACGCGCAATTGGTGTTCGTCGGCGAGGCACCGGGCCGCGAGGAAGACTTGCAAGGCCGGCCGTTCGTCGGCGCAGCCGGACAGCTGCTCACGAAGATGATCGAAGCGATGGGCTTCACGCGCGACGCCGTGTACATTTGTAACGTCGTGAAGAGCCGACCGCCGGGCAACCGCACGCCGCTGCCCGAGGAAGTGGAGATCTGCAAACCGTACCTTGAGAAGCAACTCGCGATCATCCGCCCGCGCGTGATTTGCGCGCTCGGCTCGGTCGCCGCCAAGGCGTTGCTCGGTCCGGATATCGCGATCACGCAGGTACGCGGGCACGTGCTCGACTACGAGGGCACCGCGCTGGTGCCGACATTTCATCCCGCATATCTCTTGCGCAACCCGGACGCGAAGAAACTCGTATGGCAGGATCTGAAACGCGTGAAGCAGGTGCTTGAGAAACTCGCATGATCGTCGTCGTTGACTATGGGATGGGCAACTTGCGCAGCGTCGCGAAGGCGCTTGAGCGGCTCGGCGTCGAGGCGCGCGTCAGCGCGCAGCGGAATGACCTCGAACAGGCGACCGCGCTCATCGTTCCGGGCGTCGGTGCGTTCGGCGCCGCGATGGAAGAGCTGCGCCGCCGCGACCTGATCGAGCCCGTGCGCCGCGCGATCGACCGGGGCGTGCCGTACCTCGGCATCTGCCTCGGACTGCAGCTGCTCTTCGAGAGCAGCGAGGAAAGCCCCGGCGTGCCGGGCCTCGGCGTGCTGCGCGGCACGGTCCGGCGTCTCCAAGCCCCGGGGTTGAAAATCCCGCACATGGGCTGGAACCGCATCATGGCACCGTCGACCGCGCGCGACGCGTGCCCGATGCTCGCCGGCGTTCCCAACGGCAGCTTCGTCTATTTCGTGCACTCGTACTACGGCGAGCCGGACGACCGGTCCATTGTGTGTTTAGAGACCGACTATGGCGGCCGGTTTCCGTCGATGATTTGGCGCGACCGGTTGTTCGCCACCCAATTTCACCCGGAGAAGAGCCAGGCGCTCGGGCTGCGGTTGCTCGAGAACTTCGCCACGTCTCAAACGCAACCATCGAGCCGCACACGCGCATGATCATTTTGCCGGCGATTGACTTGCTCGATGGGAAAGTCGTGCGCCTCACACAGGGGCGACGCGACCAGTTGACCGTCTATTCCGAGGACCCTGTCGGCGTCGCGAAGCGCTGGAAGGCGGCGGGTGCCTCGTGGCTGCACGTCGTGGATCTGAATGGCGCGCTCGACGGCGACTATCGCAACTTGCCGCTCGCGGAACGTATTATTCAGGAAGCGGGTTTGCGCGTTGAGCTGAGCGGCGGCATCCGCAGCAAAGAAACGTTGTCGCGCTGCCTCGGCGCGGGGGCGAGCCGTGTGATCCTCGGCACCAAGGCGTGCGAGGACCCGGCGTTTCTCCAGGAAGCGGCCGATCGGTTCGGCCCGAAGATCGCGGTCGCGATCGATGCGCGCGCGGGGCACGTGGTCTCGCGCGGGTGGCTGGCGTCGACGAACCTCACACCGGTGGCACTCGCGCGCAGCGTCAAGATGCTCGGCGTCGAGCTCGTGATTTGCACCGACGTTGGCCGCGACGGCATGATGCAGGGGCCAAACTTGGAATTGATCGGCGAGGTGCTCGCGTTGGGCGGATTGAAAGTCATTGCGTCGGGCGGCATTTCCGGGCTCGACGATCTGCGCCGGCTGCAACCGCTCGAGCCGCAGGGGCTGGTCGGCGCGATCACCGGCAAGGCGCTCTACGAAGGCGCGATCGACCTCGCCGAGGCGATCCGCGCGCTCGAGCCGGCCGCATCGTGATGGCCACGCCAAAGGTGCGGACCGCGTCGTCCATGCTCGCGAAGCGGATCATCCCATGTCTCGACGTCGATCGTGGGCGCGTGGTCAAGGGCATCAAGTTCGTCGACCTGCGCGACGCGGGCGATCCGGTCAAAGCTGCCACGGCCTACGATGCCATGGGTGCTGATGAACTCGTGTTTCTCGACATCACGGCCAGCCACGAGCAGCGGGGCATCTTGCTCGACGTCGTCGCGCGCACGGCGGAAGCGGTGTTCATGCCGCTGACCGTCGGCGGCGGGATCCGGCGCGTCGAAGATATTCGCGAGCTGCTCTCGGCCGGCGCGGACAAGGTGTCGCTGAATACGTCGGCCGTGCAGCAGCCCGAGCTCGTGCGCGACGCCGCGACGCGGTTCGGCAACCAGTGCATCGTCGTCGCGATCGACGCGCGGCGCGACCCCGAGCAGCTCGGCCAGTGGCACGTGTACACGCATGGCGGCCGCACGCGCACCGATAAAGACGCGGTGCGATGGGCCGTTGAGGTCGCGTCGCTCGGCGCCGGTGAGCTGCTCGTCACCAGCATGGACCGTGACGGCACGAAGCTAGGCTACGACGTCGCGCTCACGCGCGCGATCGCCGACGCGGTCGGCATCCCGGTCATCGCCTCGGGCGGGGCCGGCACCATGGCGCACTTCGCCGAGGCGCTCACCGATGGCCGCGCGGATGCGGCGCTGGCCGCGTCGCTGTTTCACTTCGGCGAGCTGCGGATCGACCAACTGAAAACATTTCTCGCATCACAAGGGATCGCTGTCCGCTCATGACCGCTCGACGCACAACCGCTCGCGCCACACCGTCTACGGCATCGCTCGATGCGCTGTTGGGGCTGCTCCACTGGAACGAGCAAGGGCTGATCCCAACAGTGGTTCAGGATGCCACGTCGAAGCGCGTGCTCACACTCTGCTACCTCACGCGCGAGGCGCTGGAGCGGAGCCTGCGCGAGGGCAAGGTCTATGTGTTTCGCCGATCGCAGAATCGGCTGATGCTCAAGGGCGAAACGTCCGGGCACATCCAATTGATCCGCGAGGTGCAGGTGGATTGCGAGGGCAAATCGCTGCTGATCCTCGTGAAGCAGCACGTCGCGGGGTGCCACGCGGGCTACTTCAGCTGCTATTATCGGCAATTGTCTCGACGCGGCACGATGCGCACCATTGAGCGCCGCGTCTTCGATCCGAACGCCGTCTACACATCGACGAAGCACTAGCGCCATGGACATCTTCCCATCGTTGCGGGAGTTCACGCGGTTGGCGAAACACGCGACGGTCGTGCCCGTGTGGGCCGAGCTGCTGGCAGACCTCGACACGCCGGTCAGCGCGCTCTTGAAGCTCGACGACGGGCAGGCGAGCTTTCTGCTGGAGTCCGTCGAAGGGGCAGAGAAGCTCGCGCGGTTTTCGTTCCTCGGCTCCTCGCCGCGACTCGTGATCAGCAGCCGCGGGCGGCAGATCGAGCTGTCGGAGCGACAATCGTCAGGCGCGATGCGCACGCGCCGCTACGAAACAGCCACCGACCCGCTGCGCGAACTTGAGCAACTGATGCAGCGCTATCGGCCCGCACGCGTCCCGCAGCTGCCGCGCTTCTACGGCGGCCTCGTCGGCTACATCGGCTACGACATGGTCCGCTTTCTCGAGCGCGTGCCGGCCCCGCGCATCGACGACGCGCCCGTGCCCGACCTCACGATGATGCTCACCGAATCGATGGTCATCATCGACCACGCGCAACACACGATGCGATTGGTCTGCAACGCGTTTCTCGACGGGCAGCCGCCCGAGCGCGCCTATCGCCGCGCCGTCGCGACGATCCGCGACATGGCGCAGCGTCTCGCGCGCCCGTGGACGCCGCCGGCCCCGCGCCGCGCGAATGCGGCCACCGCCGTGCGCTCGAACCTTTCGCGCCCACAGTTCGAGCACATGGTCCGCCGCGCCAAACAGTACATCCGCGCGGGCGACGTGATCCAGGTCGTGCTGTCGCAGCGATTCGAGCAGCCGGTGCGCGCCAGCGCGATCGACATCTATCGCGCGCTGCGGTCGCTGAACCCGTCGCCCTACATGTTCTTCCTGCGCTTCGGCGACACCAGCCTCGTCGGCTCCTCGCCGGAGATGCTCGTGCGCTGCGAGGACGGCCAGCTCGAGACGCGGCCCATCGCCGGCACGCGCCGCCGCGGCGCGACACCCGAGGAAGACGCGCGCCTCGCGAAAGATCTGCGCGGCAGCGTCAAGGAACGCGCGGAGCACCTGATGCTCGTCGACCTCGGCCGCAATGACCTCGGCCGGGTCGCGGAAGTCGGCTCCGTCGCAACACCCGAGCTCATGACCATCGAGTCGTACTCGCACGTGATGCACTTGGTCAGCGGCGTCAAAGCGCGCCTCAAGCGCGGCAAAACCGCGTTCGATGTGCTACGAGCGGCGTTTCCCGCGGGCACGGTCAGCGGCGCGCCGAAAGTGCGCGCGATGGAAATCATCGCGGAGCTCGAGCCCGACCGCCGCGCGACCTACGCCGGCGCCGTCGGCTACTACAGTTTCTCCGGCAACCTCGACACGTGCATCACGATCCGCACCGTGCTGCTGAACGGTGGGCGCGCGAGCGTCCAAGCGGGGGCGGGCATCGTGGCCGATTCCGATCCGGGCCGCGAATATGATGAGACCGCCAACAAAGCCCGCGGCTGCTTGCAAGCGATCGCGATGGCCGAACGCCTCGCGACCGTCGATGGCGTGGGCGCGCGGCCTCGCCGCCCACGCACCAGGAGGGCGCGCTGATGCTGGTCATGATCGACAACTACGATTCGTTCACGTACAACTTGGTCCAATATCTCGGCGAGCTCGGCGAGGAGCTGGCGGTGTTCCGCAACGACCAGACGACGATCGACGAGCTGCGGCGGATGAAACCCTCGGCGATCGTGATTTCGCCGGGGCCGGGCAGCCCGAAGGACGCGGGTATTTCCAACGACGTGGTCCGACAGTTCGCGGGCGTGGTGCCGATCCTCGGCGTGTGCCTCGGGCATCAATGCATCGGCGAAGTCTATGGCGGCCACGTGGTGCGCGCCAAGCGGCCGATGCACGGCAAGACCTCGCAGATCCACCATGACGGTGCCGCGTTGTTTCGCTCGCTGCCCAACCCGTTCGAGGCGACGCGCTACCACTCGCTCATCGTCCGCCGCGACACGCTGCCCGACGAGCTGCAAGTGACCGCCTGGACCCCAGAGAAGGAAATCATGGGCCTCGCGCACAAGCGCCACGCGGTCTACGGTGTGCAGTTCCATCCGGAGTCGATCCTCACACGGGTCGGCAA
>Ga0209515_10004021_pt1 | contig 20277 bp, 12 predicted proteins | sample Subgroupgradi54m_FD_187454 | JGI IMG/M metagenome (GOLD analysis project Ga0209515, IMG submission 187454) | Subsurface groundwater microbial communities from S. Glens Falls, New York, USA - GMW60B uncontaminated upgradient, 5.4 m (SPAdes)... ...
CTCAATGAGCGATGGATGACTATCTTGCGTCATGCTGCACCACGTGAAGTGTTGGAGCGTCGTCGAATATTAAAAAAGCGCCGAGGGGCGCGATGATGGGGTGTTCGGATTGAGGGGTGTCGGCAGGACCTTACTCCATATAAAATTATGTCATGTATTTTTTATAATGTAAAGTGCTGAGGTGGGGATAATTCCACCCATATTTTGCAGGCTTATTCGACTTCGTGTATGATGAAATCTTATGAAGGAGTACGATCACAAAGAAATTGAAGCGAGGTGGCAAAAAGAATGGGCGGAGAAAAAACTCTACAAAACCGAGGAGGGAAGTGATAAGCCCAAATGCTATGTGCTCGATATGTTTCCATACCCCTCTGGAGAAGGACTTCATGTAGGGCATCCAAAAGGCTACATTGCAACCGATGTATACTCGCGCTACAAGCGCATGATGGGGCACAACGTTCTCCACCCGATGGGATGGGACGCTTTCGGACTTCCTGCCGAACAGTTTGCGATCAAAAACAAAGTTCATCCGCGCACTGCTGTTGAAAAAAATACCGCTTACTTCAAAGCACAACTTGCAAAGATCGGTTTCAACTATGATTGGGAGCGCGAGGTCAACACCACTGATCCGGGATTTTACAAATGGACACAATGGACATTCCTCAAAATGTTTGAGCGTGGACTTGCCTATGAATCATATGAGCCGATCAATTGGTGTCCGTCGTGTCAGACCGGACTTGCCAACGAAGATTTAGATGGTGTGAATTGTGAACGTTGCGGTACACTTGTCGAAAAGAAGCCGATGCGACAGTGGGTACTCAAGATCACCGACTACGCTGATCGCATGCTTCAAGATTTAGATACACTCAACTGGCCGGAATCCATAAAAGAATCACAGCGTAATTGGATCGGACGCTCTCAAGGCTCGCTCATAAGCTTCGCCCTGACGCAGACTGAGGCAGACAAAACGCAAACCAACGCAGACGGAATTCCCGAATCTCTTGAAGTGTTTACCACGAGACCGGACACACTTTTTGGTGTGACGTATCTCGCCATCTCGGCCGAACTTGCAAAAAAGTGGCTCGATGTCGGCTGGCAGACAAGTGAAGAAATAAAGAATTTTGTAGAAAAAACACTTAAAGAAGAAGCCGTCCGGGCGATTGATGTCACTCCCGAAAAGGAAGGGATATTCACCGGAGTCCATGCAATCAATCCGGCCAATCAGGAAAAAATTCCCGTCTGGATCGCCAATTACGTCCTCTCCGGCTACGGCACGGGAGCAATCATGGCAGTCCCCGCACACGACGAACGTGATTTTCAGTTTGCATGTAAATATAAAAATGATGGAATGCAAATTGTGGAAGTAAGTTCATTGCCTGATGGTCTTAATATTAAAAAAACATCTGCGGAGTATACAAACGGAGTTGAGCATCCATCAAATTGGTGGCTATTTCCTGATTCTTACCAAATTCTTGATAAGAACATAGATGATGTTTTTGATATGTGGACTGTTGGCGAGAGCAAGTGTCACAACTATCCTGGGGCTTTAATAAACTCTGCTCAATTTGATGGCATGTCATCCGAAGAAGCAAAAACAGCAATCACCGAATTTGTTGGAGGGAAAATGACCAGTCAGTATCGTCTCAAGGATTGGGTATTTTCACGTCAGCGTTACTGGGGTGAACCTATTCCACTCGTCCATTGCGAAAAAGATGGCGTTGTTGCGGTACCCGAAAAAGATCTTCCCGTCACGCTTCCCGATGTTGAATCTTATGCACCAACGGGGACAGGGGAGTCACCGCTTGCCGATATTTCAGAATGGGTGAACACCACCTGCCCCACATGTGGTGGTCCTGCAAAGCGTGAAACAAACACCATGCCGCAATGGGCGGGTTCGTCATGGTATTATTTGCGCTTCATTGACCCAAAGAATACTGAGGCGCTTGTCGATAAAGCAAAAGAAAAATATTGGTCACCCGTCGATATGTACGTCGGTGGAGCAGAGCATGCAACACGGCATTTGATCTATGCACGTTTTTGGCATAAGTTTCTTTTTGATATCGGCGTCGTCAATTATTCCGAGCCATTCACCCGCCTCCAAAATGTCGGACTCATCATGGCAAGTGATGGACGCAAAATGAGTAAGCGATACGGGAATGTCATCAACCCCGATGATATTGTGGAGACCTTTGGTGCAGACGCCCTCCGCTTGTATGAAATGTTCATGGGGCCATTCGACCAGTCAATTGCATGGTCGACGGACAATATTGTTGGTGCACGACGCTTTGTCGAGCGTGTATGGAAACTTGGAAGCTCAACTTCCAAGTTGGAAGTTGAGCTTCCAAGTGCTGCGCTCGAAACGCTGTATCATCAGACGGTCAAAAAAGTAACGGATGATATTGAAGAATTTAAATTCAACACTGCCATTTCGCAACTGATGATTTTGTTGAACGCAATGGAAAAAGAAGAGAAAATTTCTCAAGAAGTTTTTGTCGGGTTTTTAAAATTGCTCGCACCGTTCGCACCACATATCACTGAAGAAATTTGGAAAATGCTCGGCAAGACCACTTCGATTCATCAAGCAGAATGGCCTGCTTACGACATCGCAAAAACAATTTCTGATACGGTGATGCTTGCAATTCAGGTGAACGGCAAACATCGCGATACAATTGAAATTACTCGCGACCTTTCACAGGAAGATGTGGAGCGTACGGCGCTCGCTCGTCCTCAGGTGCAAAAATGGTTGGAAGGGAAGACTCCGAAAAAGATAATTTATGTCCCGGGGAAAATATTGAATATCGTTGCGTAATATTGTCAAAAACCTCTCCGTATCAACATCAGAGAGGTTTTTATTTTCATGAAGTCATGCTTTCAAAAATGATAGTATTGTACTAAAGATACGTAATTTCAGGAGATGCTTGACAATATCTGGTAAAATGCTAAAACTATACATAACTGAGTATTGGAGGGAAGCTGTCAATATCAGGCAATTTTTAATTGTTTATTATTTTTTATGAGCACACAGAGCATTACATTCAAACCAAAACAGGTCACTAAGCATTTTCTTTCTGTGCTCCCCAAGCGCGCTGCTGATGTTATCACCAAGCGCTACGGACTTGGCACTGATGTAAAGAAGATGACTCTCGAGTCAATCGGTGAGACATACGACATTACGCGTGAGCGCGTGCGTCAGATTGAAAATTTTGCACTTGCAAGTATTCGCAAGTCTGAGGTTTTCAAAGAAGAGAAGGTTGCATTTGATGAGTTGCGCCTTGTAATGAAATCAATGGGAGGACTTGTTCCCGAACACGATTTTCTTACAAGCACTTCTGCAGATAAATCAACGCAAAACCATATTCACTTCTTACTCGTGCTCGGCGAACTTTTCGTGAAGCATAAAGAAGATGATCACTTCGCACATCGCTGGAGTGTCGATCAGGATATGGCCGAGAAAGTACACAATTCCCTCCGCAAACTTTACTCCACACTTGCTGATGATGAGCTCATTGAAGAGTCAAAAATGATTGAACGTTTCTTGAACCATCTCAAGGATATCAATGAAGAATATAAAAATGCAGAAGTACTGCGCCGATGGCTTTCACTTTCAAAAAAGATTGGTGCAAATCCACTCAACGAATGGGGTATTGCCGATTCGCCCAATATTTCTGCGCGTGGTGTGCGTGACTTCGCCTTTCTCGTTCTGCGTAAACACGGATCACCGATGCACTTCACCGAAGTTGCAAAGGCAATCGGTCAGCACTTCGACAAGCGCGCTCATGTTGCAACGACACACAATGAACTTATTAAAGACAAGCGTTTTGTCTTGGTGGGACGCGGACTCTATGCACTCAAGGAATGGGGATACTCAACCGGTGTAGTGCGTGATGTCATTGCGGATATCGTCAAGAAAAATGGCGCACTGACGCGTGAAGAAATTGTCGAGAAAGTAATGCGTGAGCGCTATGTGAAGCCAAATACGATTCTCGTCAATCTTCAGAATCCTAAACACTTCAAGAAAACAAAGGACGGTAAGTACACAACCGCCTAAATTTTTTCAAAAAAACCCAGCACCATACCGTGTTGGGTTTTTTTAATTTGCAATCGTAGGTTATAATTCAAGTATGTTTCAGCAAATATTTGGGAGTCTCGTGACAAACCCCGAACTCGTGAGTTATTTTAAAACAATGTATATCATTGTGAGTTATTGCTCGTTTATTTGGGCACCTTTGATACTCATGACCATGGCGACGCGTTTGTGGCTCGAATATGTGAGGATGAATTTCATTAAGAAAAATTTTTCTTTCGTTCTCCTTGAAATTAAAATCCCGCGCATCATCGACAAAACTCCCGCCGCAATGGAGCTTGTCTTGCAGACTATGTATCAGTCGAGTACGGGCACGTGGTACGATCGCTGGTGGCTTGGTAAGGTGAAGCCATGGTTCTCGCTTGAGATTGTCTCAGCTGAAGGAGTGGTGAAGTTTTTTATTTACACGCCAAAAAAATTCCGCGGACTTATCGAGTCCCATCTTTATGCACAATATCCTGATATTGAAGTGCATGAGGTTCCTGACTATGTTTCCCTCGCTCCTTACATGCATGAAAAAGAGAAGTGGAGTATTTTTGGTGCAGAATTCGGATTGTCCAAAGAAGACTTCTATCCAATCAAAACATATGTCGACTATGGGCTTGATTCAATACAAATCAAAGAAGAACAAAAGAGCGATCCTATCACTTCGACGATTGAATTTATGGGGAGCATGGGCCGAGGTGAACATTTCTGGCTCCAGATTCTTATTCAAGCAACAGGCGACCGTTTTCACGACCCTAAAAAGGGGTGGATGTGGTGGAAGCAGCGGGGGTGGAAGGATACTGCAAAAGATGGGCTCAAAAAATTAACCGAAAAGAAAGATAAGGAAGGGAAGACGGTAAAGGTTGACCAAACAAAACGCCAGCAAGAAGTGGTGAATGCGATCGAACGCTCAATTGCAAAACTCGGTTTTGATTCAGGTATTCGTGCGATCTATCTTGCCGAGGGAGAGCATTTTAATGGAGCAAATATTTCCGGACTTATGGGGATTATGCGCCCTTATGGTTCACATGACCTTAATGGTTTTAAGCCAACACTCAACACAAGCTTTGATTTTCCGTGGCAAGATTGGAATGGTATCCGTGCAAATAAATTAAAGAAAAAAATCTTTAACGCCTATGTGCGACGTTCTTATTTTTTCGCCCCCTACAAAAAGAAGCCTTATGTTTTAAACACCGAAGAGCTTGCCACCATTTTTCATTTCCCTGGCGGAGTTGCGGAGACACCGACATTTACGCGCGTCGAGGCGCGGAAGGGGGAGCCGCCCGCAAACCTTCCTATATAGAGAAGTATAAAATGAACAACAGTATTATTCCTGAAACAATGCCTATACAAGGGCGCGTACCGCCGCATCATGCACCTTCAAACAAAAAGGGATTTTTCTTTGTGGTACTTTTTGTCATCATTTTTCTTGGATGGATAGCTCATCAAATATTTTTCTTGAGCAAAGCACCTGAGACTTTTCTTCCCAACACTTTGATCACCATTCCTCTCGGTGCTACCCTCGATAGTATTGCCGAGATATTGCAAAAGCAATCAATCATTCGCTCGCCACTGCTATTTAAGCTTTTTGTCCAACACTATGGCAAAGAAAAAGCGGTACCTGCCGGACTTTATCTTTTTAAAACCCCTCCTTCACTTACTGAAGTTGCGGGACGCATGGGAGTCGGCAATCATGGTATCGAAACATTCAAGCTGACTTTTCCCGAAGGTATCACAACGCGCAAGATGGAGTCTATCTTGAATGCGCAAAGATTCTTTGAATGGGATGGGCAAGAATTTTTGCGTAACACCGAAGGGCGTGAAGGGTTTTTATTTCCCGACACATACTTTTTTTATTCAGTTGCAACAAGTGGTCCTATTATCCTCGCTCTTGAAGAAAATTTTGAGAAGCGTACCGCACGTTTCAAGGAAGAAGCACTTATCAGTGGCAAAAATTGGCGTGACATTATCACTATGGCATCAATACTCGAAGGTGAGGCGATGACGCACGAAGACCGTCGCATTATTTCAGGAATCCTTTGGAAGCGTCTTGCAAAAAAGATGCGTTTACAGGTCGATGCGACCTTCATGTATACCATCGGTAAGCCATCGAGTGCACTCACCGTGGAAGACCTTGCAAATGATTCTCTTTACAACACCTATCGCCACGACGGACTTCCTCCGGGTCCAATCAACAATCCCGGGATTGATACGATTGATGCCGCGCTTCACCCTGTCGACTCGCCTTATTTCTTTTATCTTTCGGACAAGGAAGGACTCATGCATTACGCCAAAACTTTCACAGAGCACAAGCTCAACAAAAAGAAATATTTAGAGTAGGATACAGTGATGGAATTATCACAGATCACCAAAGCACACTTTATCGGAGTGGGGGGCATCGGCACGGTTGCTATCCTTCGCCTTTTTTCCGCACGAGGAATACAGATATCGGGCTCCGACATGGCGCTTCCACTCAAGGAAACACTCCCACCAGGTGACTATCATGAGGGGCATGATGGTGCGCATGTTCCTACGGATGCCAACGTGGTTATCTACTCCGCAGCTGTTCCCGAGTCAAACCCCGAGCGCGTGCGTGCGCGCGAGCTTGGTGTCACCGAGTTGAGTTATCCCGAAGCACTTGCACTCGTCACAAAGACGCATAATACCATTGCAATTTCCGGCACACATGGAAAGTCGACAACTACCGCACTTATCGGCACACTTTTTGTTGCAGGAAATTTTGACCCATCAGTAATTGTCGGTGCGGAAGTTCCCGGGTGGTCCGAACATAATTTACGCCGTGGAGCAAGCGATCTTTTTGTTGTCGAAGCGTGTGAATATCGCCGTCACATGCTGGCACTTACTCCACAGACAATTGTTCTTACCAACATTGAGCTCGATCATCCTGACTATTATCGCGACCTTGCTGACGTGAAGAATGCCTTTCGCGAATATGTAGGCAAACTTTCCGGTGAAGACTTGCTGATTATCAACAACGACGACGCAAATATTCGTGATATCGTTTCCGAATCTGACTCAATCATCGTCCGCTATGGTGTAGGAAGTGATGCGGATCTTGTCGCACGCAACATCAAACAAGCGGGTGGAATGCAATCATTTGAACTCACATGGAAGGGGAGCGCACTCGGCACTTTCACGACACCACTTCCCGGAACATACAATATTTACAATATCCTCGCTGCCGTCGCGGCCTATCTTTCCTATAGCGGAAATCATGATGTACTCAATGATACCCTTGCATCATTTCATGGCGTGGGGCGACGCTTTGAAATTGTCGGCACACAGAATATCGAAAATCATTCGACAATAATCATTTCCGATTATGCGCACCATCCTACTGCACTCCGTGGCGTTGTGGAGGCAACGGCAGTCCGCTATCCCGAATCACGTGTACTTACTATTTTTCGCCCACATCACCGTGACCGCACACTCAAACTCTTTGAGCAATTTGTGAAAACATTCGAGCAAATTCCTCACGCCATCCTTCTTGAGATATACGATGTGCCGGGGAGAGAAGAAGGCATCCCGATAAGCTCGCAGGACATCATTGCAAAAGTTCGCGAAAGTAATCCTTCTCAAGACATCACCTTCGCACCCGATCTCGACACTGCGGCAAGCATGGCACAAGCACGGATGCACGAATTCGACATTATGCTTGTTGTCGGAGCTGGCGATGCCGACAAACTTGCAAAAAAATTGGTGGGGAATTAGGCGAAGTTTTTAGATGCTCAAAAGTTGTAAAATTTAACCCAAACGTGTTATATTTACCTCATGAGTAAGGCTATTCACCAAAAAAGAACGGACACACTGATAAAAACCATAGAAAATAAATATGGTGTTGATTTAGGCTATCGTTCTGATGCTCAATTGCACACTGCTTTAAGAAAAGAAGGGCTACCGTCTCTTTCAAGGCTCTTGAAAATGACGCAAAAAAATCCTGCATGAATTCATGAGTAATCTTGATTTCATCAAAGACAAGGACTTACGTAAAACATTGGAGGATTCTATTGAATACATCTATGCACTTTTTGAGCAATCAAAAAATGATGGACAAAAAGAGCTTTACAGAGAAGAGACATATCGAGTAATTATTTTATATATTATTTCTGCAATAGAAGCGGTTCTGCTTTATTTTTATAAGATTCGCGGAGAAAAGATTGAATATCTTGAATATAAATTTGTACAGACTTTACCTCCAAAATATGAACATCGCGAAAAAATAGGATTACCCGTGATCATTGCTGTACAAGAAAAGCTTGAAAAACAAGAGCAGCAAATCGGTTTACATGATCTTGTTATTTTTTTTAAAACTAAAAAACTCATCAAAGAAAAAACTTCCAATGATATTTTGGAATTAAATGACCTACGAAACACATTTCATTTTAACAAACCTCGTGCAAAAAATTGTGACTCACAGCGAGTTGAAGTAGCGCTACAATTATTGGTATACATCCTTGAGCGAGCACCAGAGGAGTACTCGAGGTGAATAAGTAAAATTTTTGCATGGAGCAGAAGAAAAAAGTTTTTGTGGGAATGTCGGGGGGTGTGGACTCTTCGGTTTCGGCAGCACTACTTAAAGAAGCGGGATATAATGTTGTCGGAGTTTTTATCAAAGTCTGGCAGGCGGATTTTTTGCCGTGCACGTGGCGTGAAGAGCGACGTGAAGCAATGCGTGTCGCGGCACATTTGGGCATTCCTTTTCTCACCCTCAACCTCGAAAAAGAATACAAGCAAGAGGTCGTGGACTATATGATTCGCGAGTACAGCGAAGGGCGTATCCCAAACCCCGATATCATGTGCAACAAATACGTGAAGTTCGGTGCGTTTTTTAATTTTGCACGCGCACACGGTGCCGACTTTATTGCGACTGGTCACTATGCGCAAGTGAAAGATGAGCACCTCATGATGAGTGTAGATGCAGAAAAAGATCAAACATACTTTCTCTGGACACTCACCGAGCGCGAACTTGCCCACACACTTTTTCCTATCGGACATTTAAAAAAATCTGAAGTCCGCGTGCTTGCAGAAAAATTCGGACTCCCGAATGCCGACAAAAAAGACAGTCAGGGGATTTGCTTTATTGGCATGGTGGATATGGCGGATTTTTTACAGCACTATCTCAAAACAAAGAAAGGGGACGTCCTCGATCAAGAGGGAAATCTTATCGGCACTCATGATGGTGCGGTGCTTTACACTATCGGACAACGTCGTGGATTCACGGTACACAATAAACACACCGACGAAACACCCTATTTTGTTATTGCAAAAAACATTGCCATGAATACGATTACGGTTGCGCATCATGACCCCGAACATACACAAAGAGGACAAAGCAAAATTTTTCTTGAACACCTCAACCTTCGTACATATCAAGGAGAGCTCACTGCACGCATGCGTCATCGTGGCGAGCTCCTTCCCGTAGAGGTTATTATAAATAATGAAGACAAAGCGCGAGGTGTTGCACAATTTGAAATTCCCCGAAGCGACTTTGCTCCCGGGCAATCGCTTGTTTTTTATAATAAAGATGAATGCATCGGTGGTGGAATTATTGAAAAACTTTGAAGAGAAACTCCAGTTGCGCTATAATTATCCTCAATGAATAAGAATCAATTAACAAAAAATCTTTTAATTGTTGCGCTTGTTATTGTTGTTGGACTCATCATCTTTTTTCTTCCAAAAGAAAGTGCGAGTACCCACAATAAAACGACGACACAAAAAGAAGAAACAATAACTACAACTAACACACAACCTATGACACAAGAACAAAACGGATTAAAGATCGAAACAACACAAGAAGGCACCGGCCCAGGTGCAGCAAAAGGGCAGACGGTTTCAGTGCACTACACAGGGAAGCTCACTGACGGCAAAGTCTTTGATTCAAGTATTCCTCGCGGCGCACCTTTCGATGTCACGCTCGGAGAAAACCGTGTGATTGCCGGATGGGAACTTGGCTTACTCGGCATGAAGGTCGGCGAAAAACGCACACTGACCATTCCTCCCGAACTTGGCTACGGCGCACAAGGATTCCCTGGGGTCATTCCTCAAAACGCAACACTCATCTTCGACGTTGAGCTCATAGCGATTCACTAGATTTTCTTTTATGAGTCATACCACTGTCGTCAAAGTATCAGGCGTTCGAGAACCTTGGGATCCTCATAAGCTCGAGCGCTCACTTTTTGCGGCGCGTGCAGACAAAGACCTTGTCAAAAAAATTGTCGAACTCGTCGAGCGCGATATGTACGACGGCATGCACACACGCGATGTGTATCGCCATGCGTTCGCACTACTCAAGCGTTATGATCGCCCCGTTGCCGCACAGTACAGTCTCAAAAAAGCGCTTGCACAACTCGGGCCCTCAGGCTTTCCTTTTGAGCGATTTATCGCATCAATTCTTCACGCGCGCGGATATCATACGCAGGTGGGAGTGATGATTCCTGGCGAATGTGTCGAGCATGAAGTCGATGTGATCGCCGAAAAAGAAGACGAACGCATGATCGTCGAAGCAAAATTTCATAATTCTCAAGAAATAAAAACCGATGTCAAAGTCGCTCTCTATGTACACGCGCGATTTCAAGATATTCACAAACGTTTCATTGCAGAAGACAAGTTGAAGCAACACGAACACTTTGACCGTGCATGGCTCATCACCAACACGAGCTTCACCTCGCAAGCAATTCAGTATGGTGCCTGTGCGGGACTTTCGATGACGGGATGGAACTATCCGACAGGGCGCACTCTCCAAGATCTCGTTCAAGAAACAAAAACACACCCGCTCACCTGTCTTACGACACTCACCGGCAATCAAAAGAACGCACTCCTTGAAGGAGGTACCGTACTCTGTCGTGACATTATCACCAACACCAGACCACTCGAGCATATTGGCATCAGCAAAGCCCGCATCGCCGCCATCCAAGAAGAAGGCGAACGCGTGTGCACTATTTAGCTTTTCTCAGCTTATTGCACTTTTCTTTTTGATATGTATAATACTAACTATCAGACCTGAAAGGCATCCTATATGGGTGCCTTTCGCTGTTTTAGATTTCTTCCCCTAAATCAGTACGCTTGAGGCGTTCGCGCAGATATTCAAAATCCAAGAATTTATCGCCGGCAAATCTCTTCATTTCCCGAGCAGTACGATTTGCGCGAGCCAAAATCATGACTTCTTTTCTTTGCCCTTTGAGATACTTCAAAACAGGGAGGAAGTCACCGTCCCCGGAGAGAATCATCGCACGGTCAAAAGTATCATGATCGCGCATGAGAAAGAAAGCCATGTCTACGTCACAGTTTGCTTTACGAATCGGCAGACCTTCTGGGTCAAAGAAATTTTTTACCGGCTTCAAGACCAAGGTATATCCGAATTTTTCAATCTTCATATAAAAACGCACCCGCTTCAGGTGGCGATCAAGTAATTTCAACTCAATTTCAGAAATTTTGTCGCCTTTCTCCTTGATTAGGTTGAGAAGATATTTTTCAAGACCTCGAAGAGGGACAGTCTCATTTTTTAAATAATCAAAAGGAAATTTATGAATCTCAACACCGCCAAAAAAGAAAACTTGGGAGACTTGGTATTTGCTCTTTAAATAATCACCTAATTTTTTATAGTCGATGCTCCATCCGAGGGATTTCTTTCCTCCATAAAATAAATTAGCTGCATCGATGTAAGCATATGTTCTCATTCTGAATATAATAGCTTTTTCTCCTTCTAAAATAAAGTTTTTATTTACTACGGCTTGTAGACACTCGAGCACATCGGCATCAGCAAAGCCTGCATCGCCGCCATCCAAGAAGAAGGCGAACGGGTGTGTACTATTTAACACCACCCCCAATTACCTGCCCCATACCATATGTCATTCCGGGCTTGACCCGGAATCCATATCCCCATAGTTGAGTTGGTATTTTTTGCTTCACATGTTTTAATTACGCTAGTTTGAGAGTTCCAAGAGAACCTTTGGTGTCTCATGTGGTGGAGGCACTTTTATTTAATTATTTAAAGAGATTTTTTATATGGGAGGAAAAACATTCAGTTCACTGTTTGGCATCAATGCGCGTCGGAAATTAAAAACGTCAATCAGCTTCATGCTCCTCGTGAGCATCCTCGCCCCATGGCAGGTTTTTGCCGACGACTTTTTTGGAGGGACGAAAGAAAATTTTACCCCGCACCCTTATCTTCAGCCCGATCTTGCAACGGGAGCTTTTAATTACACACGCCCCATAGCGATACCATCGGGAAGAGCGGGGATACAACCTGACTTGAAACTTTCCTACTCTTCGTCGCGGGGAGTGCAGGATTCTTTCTTTGGTTACGGTTGGTCAATGAACATTCCCTACATTGAACGACTCAATAAAATTGGCGTTGATAAACTCTACAATCAAGCGGCAAGTGATACCTATTTCTACTCCTCACTTTCTGGAGAGCTCCTTCAAAAAATTTCGACCACGACAAGCTCATCATTTCTTGGTACTTCAACAAAAAAATCAGAGCTTGCTTTGCTCGACAATGTTGCGACAACAAGTGCTTTGCTCAGTGCTGATTTTAGCAACAGCAATTTTCAAACATCAACCCCAATATTTTCAGAAGACACTGCTTCATCAACGGCAAGTTCGACTTTCCCGCTCAATCTCGCCATTCCTGTAAATAACTCAACAACAACCGTTGCAACTTCGACACTTCCCATAGCAGAGCAACTCGACCTTCTCCCCAAGCACTCATTGGAAGATCTTTGGAACACGGGGAGCACAACGCTTCCATTCGTATCAACCACACTCGATGATATTACGCGCCCCGATGGAGCAATATTTGGGAATCCAGAACCTATTGAAATTACCTCTCTGCGCACGGCAGATACGAAAGATTTTTTCCTCGGATTAACCCCAAAAGGCGAAGCACAAATTGCTCATCGTTTTTATAGTGCACCCATACAATTCAAAAACCCAAAAACAGGAGCATTCGAAGAAATCGATTCGCGATTTACCCAAACACAAAAAGGATTCAGTGTGACTCAGGCGCCCTACAATGCAATGATCGACACCACGGGCAACCAGTCACTCCTCACCTTTGGCCATGATGGGCAAGAGCTTCATGTCGATAGTCTCAAGGCGCCACTTGCACTTCACACGAAAGGATTCAAGAAGGGGGAGGGTAAACTCAACGACCATCGCGCGATATTCCCCGACCTGCTTGATAAAAACGTTGATCTTGAAGTCGCTACCTTGAACGACCGCATCATCAAAGAAGCAGTACTCAATACTGTTGATATTATTGCCAACACGAAAGGTGATACATATGATATTCCATTCCTTATCTCTTCTCCCTCCGCACTTACTCTCACTGTCGACGGGCAAACACTCGCCGAAGGAACCCCTATCACTTCGTCTTCCGGCGCGACAATCACCGACGTCAATGGTATCGCAACATACATTCTTCCTCCCACAATGACCTCCTCGGGCACATTGAGCTCGTCGACACCACAACTGCTTTCCATCACCATTACCTATGAAAAAACAAAATCGGGCATCGTCATGACCAAGCATCTCCCTATGGACTTTTTGCGCACTGCACTCTATCCCGTCCGCACTGACGCGACCTTTACTTTCAATAGTCAATCAGGAGACGGTGTTGTAGGGCATGCATATGATACAAGCTGGGATACCTGTCGCAATGCAACCACGGCAAATTATGTTTACGCAACCGACCCGAGTATGTACTTGTGGACAATGCAGGATGGTTCAGGTCCGACACGCATGGGTATTGCCCGCACACTCCTTCCTTTCAATACCACCGGACTCTCGGCGAGCTCAACCATTGCTTCGGCAACCCTCTACGCCACCGCAGTATCCACAATGGGTTCTTCGAGTGCGGTACTTGTGCAGAGCAATCAAGCGTCTTCAACAAGCATTGCAACTGGTGACTATGCAATGACTGTCAATAATCCCGCCGAAGGTGCAGCGCGCAAAAGTTTCAGTGCTTGGACACTCAACCAATACACCGTGTGGCCGCTCAATGCGACCGGCACGAGCTTCATTATCCCAGGAGGAATCACCAAGCTCGCCATCCGCGATGCGCATGATGTCGATAATAGTCCACCGGGAGCCTCAACCTACTATCGCCTCGAGCTCGCATTTTCCGAGACTCCTTCACAGGCGCCGTACCTCGAAATTATTACCACAGGAGGGGCGACTGCACCAACAGGGCTTCAGGTAAACGCCTTGCAAAATCCTACCGATCTTCGTGTGCAAAGCCCAAGTCTCTCTGCGGTCTATCAAAGCACCGCAAGCTCATCGACGGCGAGTGCTTATCAGATCCAAATCACCACCTCTTCGACAAGCTGGAGTACATTTACCTATGACTCAGGGAAAATTTCTTTGGGCACATCGACACTTGCAGTGGGGCAGCGCTCGCCACTCTTGTATGCCTCAAGCACTTTCCCCCTCGATGGCAACAAATATTACTGGCGTATCAAATTCTGGAACGAAAATGATCTCGGTGGAGACGGGAGCACCACCGGCGACTATTTTGTGATGGGGGTTTCTCGTGACTACAGTGCAAAAGTCGATGATGGATCATTCACTCGATACAACTTTACCGACAACATGTGGAGTGCATACGATAAGCGGGGAGTGAAGTACCTCTTTGGCACCGCATCGAGTAGTCAGGTGGTTAACCCTAGTGCAACCACAAGCGTGCAAACATTCCGCTGGTTCCTCGACAAAACAATCGACCCCAATGGCAATACAGTGAGCTATACCTACGCAACCGACAGTGCGCAAGTCTATCCTTATAAAATTACCTATACAAGCAACGGTGGAAGCAACCCATTTTATGAAGTTGAGTTCCTCCGTGAAAATCGCCCCGACATTGCCACCTCAAGCCTCGCAGGATTTTCTCTTGCGACCAAGCAACGCATCAAAGAAATTCTTGTACGCACCAATGGACAATTAACCCATCGCTATCAACTTACTTATGCGGCGGGAGACAATGCGACGCGTTCATTGCTCATAAGCACGCAAGAATCCGGGTGGAATTCAAGTGTCGGCACTACGACACTTCCCGCTGTGCAATATTCCTACTCAGTCGCCTCGACAACATGGTCGCTCAATACCGACAGTAGTAAATGGGTAGTCCCACAAAATTATTTCTTCACTATGGACACTCAGGCATTTGATATCAATGGTGATGGACTTACCGATTTCGTCTACCATCAGGATAATGGGGGAGCAAATCTTTCATATTTGAACACTGGTACATCGTGGGTGCAAAATAATTCATACACCGCTCCTGAAGTATTTTCCGGCTATGATTCCGGCATCCGATTCGGCGACATCAATGGTGATGGTTATGTGGACATGGTGCGTTATCATAAAATTGATGGTGATAATCCACAGATATTTAAATCTGTTAACTTGGGCGGACCAAATGGGTTTCATGTCGAAACTACACGATGGAATCCCCCAGTGTATTTTGCGATTATGCCGATAAATGGCTCTCAGACCCCTGACCGGGTCGATGAAGGTGTGCGTCTTGCTGATGTCAATGGCGATGGGCTTGCAGACCTTGTTCAAGGATATGATGTTGCACAATCAACTCCATACACTGCTGTATACATCAACAACGGTTCGCAATGGGTGTATGATCCTACATGGACTTTTCCTGTCTCAAATGCGAGTTTGTTGCACCAGCATTATGACACAAGAATCACTGACTTAAATGGCGACGGACTTGCTGACGTTATGAGCGATGTTGCAGTCTATATTAATACTGGTCATGGCTGGGCACAAAATCCAAACTGGGTAATTCCTTCCGGCGGAGGGCTTCATCAAGTTGACATAAACGGCGATGGACTGCTTGATCTGATGGGAAATAGTCAAACATACATAAATACGGGAACAAATTGGACAACAAGTGCTCCCAATTTACCAACAGGAATCAACTCAGGAGGTGTCGTTATCGACGACGTCAACGGCGACGGACTTCCCGATGTTGTGCAAAATACCTACATCACGGTCGGACAAAACGTCAAACAAGTTTGGCTCAAAAACGGCACAAAGGCTGACCTGCTCACCGGCATCAAAAATGAAAAAGGCGGCAGCACCAATGTCACCTATAGTCGTACACACAAGGCAAATCCCGATGGCACACTCCCTAACCCCTCACTGCAAATCGCTTTCGATACGATAAGCACTATTGCAACTGACCCGGGCTTTGGTGGCACTGTTGCCACCACTACCTACGCGTACACGGGAGGCAAATATTATTATGCCAACAACAACGATCGCCAGTTTGCAGGATTCAAATCATCGACCGAAACAAATACCCAAGGTCACACGACACGCACCTCATACCACCAAGGTGACACAAGTGATACTAGTGTAGGTGAATTTGGTGACCATGTTTCAAAGATTGGCAAGCCCTATCTCATTGAATCTCTCGACGCAAGCACGACAAATGCCAACCTCTTCGCTCGCACCATCAACAAATGGGTACGTGCCGCATACGACGACGGGCGCAACTTTGTGAAACTCGTACAATCAGTGAAGCAAACATTCGATGGCAATAGTGATCATCGTGATACTGCGCAGACCAATACCTACGACGATATGAGTGGCAACATCACCGAATCCGACAATTACGGTGAAGTTACCGGCAACACCGACGGCACCTTCAGCGACATCGGCACCGACAAAGCAGTGACGACCTACACCTACTCCGCAAGTTCGACCAACAGCACCATGTCGCTCCCATCACGCGAGCTCACCGTTGACCAATCCGGCAATACCGTAAAGGATACTAAGTATACTTATGACAATCTCGGAGCAGGAAGTGTTTGGTACGGCAATCAAACAAAAGTTGAAGCACTCAAGTCCGGCTCTTCGTATATCAACACACAAAAAGTCTACGATGCATATGGCAATGTCACCCAATCCATCGACCCGCGTGGTGCGACCACAACATTCAGTTATGATAGCTATTATCTTTATCCGCTCACGGTGACCAACGCCCTCAATCAAGCAACTGCCTATACCTACGACTACGGCACCGGCAAAGTGAAGACCACTATCGACCCCAACAATCTCAACTTCCAAACCGACTACGACGGCTTGGGACGCACCATCAAAGAGTGGCAACCGGACTTCACGACGCCGAGCACGCTTGTAGCAAAGACGGATTATGTTTATACCGAAAGTACATCAACGACAAGTCTTACGGGAAATACCAATACACATGCAATTGCATTAAACGGTACCAACCAATACCTCCAAGCTCCTAATAGTGGCTCACTCTCTATTACTGGTAATGTTATGACCATCGAAGCGTGGGTAAAATTTGATACATCTGGCGGTGGTCCAATTGTTGCAAAAAGAGCATCGGGGGATGCTCAGTTGGGATTAGAATCCTACGAGCTTTCCGCAACCACAAACACTATTCGTGCGATGTTCACCGGCGATACCACGCATCGTGTCGATGCATACTACAACTTCACACACCAAACGGGAGTGTGGTATCACTTGGCGGCAGTGTTGAATGGCGGCGGTGTTTTATTCTATGTGAATGGGAGTGCATATAGCCCTTCGGGATACTATACGCAATGGGCATTTGGAAATATGAATACAAACACCCAACCGCTCAGCATCGGTAACATCGCTTCGCTTGATGATACCTATTTCCCTGGAAGCATTGATGATGTACGTATTTGGAATACAGAACGTTCCGCATCACAAATTGCATACAGCAAAGATACCGAACTTGTTGGCAATGAATCCGGACTCAAGGCATACTACAAACTCAACAACAGCTTGAGTGATGCAACGAGCAATGGCAATACATTGACGGCGTACAATGGGGCAGGATTCACTACAAACACTCAGCCACTCGGTGCAACGGCAACAGTAGTATCTACACCCTCTTCACTCTTCACGCGAAACTATCTCTCTTCCGCAACAACCACAGACGCATACACGTACTTCGACGGCATCGGTCGCACACTGCAAACAAAGCGTGAAGCCGAAGCAGCAAATGGTTGGATCACGAGCGACACCAAGTACAACAACATTGGCACACTCGACAAGCAATCACTGCCATACTTCTCCACTTCAACCGCACTCACTGCTCCCACTACCGACACCACCCTCTACACCACCTACACCTATGACCCACTTGGACGCATAAAGGCGGTGAGCGACGTCTTCGGTACCACGACCAACACATACAACGACTGGTGGATGCGCACAACTGACGTCCTCGGCAACAACAAAGAATTTGTGAAGGACGCATATGGCAATCTCGCGCAAGTCGTCGAGCACGCAACCGCAACAACTTCCGCAACCACCACCTACGCATACAATCTCCTTGGCAAGCTCACCAAGATCACCGACGCCCTCGCAAACGTCCGCAACTTCACGTACGACACACTCGGGCGACTCTTGGTGAGCGAAGACCTTCACACGGCAAGTGATACCACCTTCGGCACCACCACCACAAGCTACGATGATGCAGGCAATCTCATGCAGAAGATCACCCCAAACAATCAAACTATCAATTACACCTATGACGCACTCAACCGTGCACTCACCGAAGACTGGACAGGGGGAGCCGGCATCGAAGCAACGTACAGTTATGACACCTGCACCTATGGCAAGGGAAGACTCTGTCTCTCGGGCAATCAAGGAGGGGCAACGAGTACGCTCGCATATAACCCCATCGGACTTGTTGCAGTCGAAGGAAAGAACATCGGGGGAGTATGGGCAACAACGAGTACGACATATTTGAGAAACGGCGCACAAGATATCCTCACCTATCCCAACAATCGCCAAGTACAATACATATACAACGATGCAGGTGACCTGAATCGCGTCTTGTCTCTTACACCGGCATCCACCACATGGCGCAAGATTGTTGAGTCAATAAACTATGCTCCAACAGGTCAACCTTCCTTCATCGACTATGGCAACAACACCCAAACCACCTATACCTACGACCCCACCAAACGCTACCGCCTCATGCGCAAAGTCACCGTGTCGACGTCGACGACACCGGGAGTTCCTGAATCACTCGGACTATAATTCGCTATGATAAATATTATGAAAAAATTTCTCATTCAGTTAGCGGTACTTCTCGGACTTTGGACACTCTCGGCAACCTCGGTATTTGCCGCCATTACCTTCGATACGGCCAACAACGCCATTGCCGTCAACACCACAAGTCTCACCATGAGTCACACGGTGAGTGGAACAAATCCACTCTTGATTGTCGGTGCCTTTGTGAATCCCGGACATACCGTGACCGGAGTCACATACAACGGCATACCCATGACCGAATTAAGCCACACCACACTGCCGAGCAACTGGCCTGGCAACCCCAGTTCCACCTTCTACTACTTCTTCCTCCTCGGCCCCGCAACAGGAACCCACAATGTGGTGATCTCTGCAAACAGTGCCGCATATATCTATGGTGCCTCTGCCTCATACACCGGCATCCACCAAAGCAATCCGATTGACTCCTCCACATCAAACAGTGGCACAAGTATCACCTCACTCACCACGACGAATACCACCGTTGCCAATAGCACACTGCTTGTCGGGCTCACCCTTGCGGATGATGGCACCACTGCATACAGCGCAGGTGCTAATACGACCTATCGTGCCAACTCCACATACGGCGGTTATCTCGGTATCTTTGACTCAAATGGCAGTGTGGCACCCGGTGCTCATGCACTCACTGCACAACGTACGGAAACAAAGAACATGGCAACCATTCAAGCCTCCTTTGCGGCCGATACCGTCCTTGCCAGCAATCCTCCCACTGCGACAAATGCACTGCAAGATTTGCGCTACACCTATGACGCACTCGGCAATATCACGCAGATTGTCGATGCCGCTTCGAGTACTGCGGTTGCGACAACGACCTATAGTTATGATGGACTTTCGCGACTCACCCTCGCCGCACAAACACAAGTGGGGAATAACTGGGTGCAGTCATACACTTATGACCCACTCGGCAATCTCACGAACAAAAGCGATGTGGGGAATTATGTGTATGCACAGACGGGCTATACCAATCCTGATGCGGCGACGAGCATTGGTGCGACAAATTATACCTATGACACCGCAGGCAACATGTTGCTGGATGGAGCGAAACAATTAGCATATAATTGGAGGAACCGCTTGACCAATTGGTGGAGTGGGGGAAGTGC
>Ga0209515_10004023_pt1 | contig 20266 bp, 29 predicted proteins | sample Subgroupgradi54m_FD_187454 | JGI IMG/M metagenome (GOLD analysis project Ga0209515, IMG submission 187454) | Subsurface groundwater microbial communities from S. Glens Falls, New York, USA - GMW60B uncontaminated upgradient, 5.4 m (SPAdes)... ...
GTTCGGGATTACTCTCACTTGCACTTGCTGAGCATATTAGAGGTTCTATTGTTGGCATTGATGTGTCTGAGGATATGATTGCTCTAGCGCAGCAGAATTTAGCGCTGCGAAAGCGATTTGATGAAGTACAATTTCGTTTAGGAAGTGTTTATGATCTTGCTGAAGTTACTGCGGGTTTAGGGAATATTAATTATGTGGTGTGCCGAAATAGTTTACATCGATTTCAAGATCCGGCTTGCGCGCTGGAATCAATGTATGGAAAACTATCTGAAAGGGGGACGCTGTATATTCGAGATTTACGCAGGGATGCTGATTGGAGAACAGTTGTTGAGCGAATTTCTGAAGAGAGATGGAAATACCCTCTACTCGTTGAGGATTATGTTGGAGCCATGGCAGGGATGCTTACGGTTTCTGAACTTTCTTGTATGTTAGATTCTTTTGGAATTAAAGATTATGAAATTACAGATGGGGAGTATAGAAATGCTGTTAGGGGTAGTGTTGTTGGGTTACGAGAATATGAGAAAGAAGTTGAGTTTGTGTGTGTTGTTAGGAAATAATTATTTCAATACTTTCAAATCAAAGCAGGTTCTAAATGTGCCAGGTGAAAATTGACCACAGGTGACGACTTTCTGTACTTTTACGGGATGCTTTGCTCTTTCACAGATTTCTTTGATTCTCTTTTCATATGGTTTTATTTCGGTTTCATTGAGGAAGGCATAGAAGTGAATAATTGTATTTTGCTTACTGTTGGTTAATGCTATATCAATGAACTCTTCCCCGGTTTTAGGCAGGGGCATGGCAATACGGTCGAATTTCTTTTTTATTTTTGGAAGAATAGTATGAACGTCACCGTTTAAGAGGGTTATTTTATCTTGCATTTTGTTTAAAATAATGTTTTCTGCAGCATAGCTGTGCGCAAGAGGATTTATTTCAATGCCGGTGACGTGCTTTGCGAGAGAATTTTTGGCAATAACTAATGGATAAGGTGCGGCTCCCGAGAACATGACGAGTACTTCTTCGTTTTTTTTTACTTCTTTGGCAATTCGCAGACGCTCACCTGCTGATCTTGCTGAGAAATACGTTTTTTCTAAATGTAATTTGAGCTCAATGCCATTTTCATGGTGGATTGTTTCTTTGCTTTTTTTTCCTGCGAGAATCTTTACTTTTCTGGTGCGGTAGATTCCTGAATGGATGGCTGATTTTCTGACAATGGTTTCAATTGATCTGTTTAGTTTGAGAAATGCTTCTGCAATTATTTTTTCTTTTGAAACAAGATCTTGAGGTATTTCAAGAATCATTATTTTTCCAACGACTTCTTGACTTCGTGGTAAGATCTCGAGTTCTTTTGCAGTAAGTTTGCCTTTGAGCAGGGTGTCGATCGTTTCAGGGGTTTGTTTTTGAGGGAAGTTGAATTTGGTGTCGATTACTTTGGCGCTGGGAATGGCTGCTTTTTTGTTTATGGGGAAGTAAATGAAGTCAAATTCTCTGACAAGAAGATAATTGGTGTTCATCAGTTTATTCTTTAAGAGAAATTCTTTGACTTTTTGAGCGTATGGAAGGGTGGTTTGAGCTGCGAGCATGGTAAGTTGTATTGCTTAGGAGGATAAAAAGGTTTCTATGGGGTTTGCGAAGCTATTTTCCAGAGATGTTCGAACTGATTTTTGTATGTCTTGGCTATTTCTTTGTTTTTTATCATGATTGCTGTTACCGGCGTTCCCCATGTAACGATAACTACTTTTTCTCCGTAGACAAAAGTGTTTGTGGGATTGAATTGTTTTTCTTCTAAATAGCGGTAAGTTGTGGTTGGTGCTAGTTGTTTATCAAATTGAAAAACTCCTTTTTTCTTTGGTGTTATGATACGTTCTTTGATATTATTATTTTTTAGATCACGAAAGTATTGTTTCATGAAAATGCCGATGGCATCTTGATATTTTTGATCATTGATACCAGTTATTAGAATTTCTTGGTTACTTTTGATTATGTCTTTCAAGAAATATTTTAGTCCTTCTATTCCTTTGAATACTTCAACAAAGGTGTCTTCTTTGGGCAAAAGAGTCATTGCTTGTAACTCAGGAAGAATCTGCTCTATTTCCTGCTCTTGTGTTTCTAATATTTTCTTTTTTTCTTCGAGGTAATGTTTTAATTTGTCAGGTGGTGTTGCTTGAAAGTATTTTTTTGACCCTTGATAGATGTGGGTGACTAGACCTTTTTCCATTAATTGTTCGAGTTTGTCATAGACATGGACACGATAAATATTAGTGTCTTTACTGATATCATAGGCGGTGTTTAAGCCGGTTTTAAGTAGATGAAGGTATATTTTGATCTCGTTCTCGCTCAAGCCTATTTTTCTTAAGATGGAAGTGTTCATTTTAGTTGTAAATTTGTTCTTTCTTTTTATATCTTTCGTACCATATTAGTACGACATAAATTAATATATGTTTTAGTTATCACTTTATTGTAACAAAATAACAAAAAGGTGATTAAAATGGATGACAGATACAAAAAATTAGATGACGTTGTTGAAAGAGTACGATATAAGAAAGAATTAGAGATGACTACGCTTAGAGATTTACAGCGAAGTTATGTTGAGGTAATGAGAAGTGAAAGTAAAGATATTACTGCAAAGGGGGATTTAACTGCTTCAACTTATGATGAAAAAATAAGCCGTTTGACCTCTGAGTTAGATCGATATAAAGCGCTTGATAGTTTAACAGATGTTGAATTGAGTCAAATGAGTTTCGTTCCTTCTGCTAAAGAAATGCCCCGCTCAACTACGGAGACAGGATATTGGGCAAGATTATTTCCTGAAAAAGCTAAATGGGAATCTGTGCAAAAACTAGCTGAGGATTATGTTGCTTTGGGCAAATTAGCTGAATGTGAGAAGAAATCTGAACAAAGAGCAGTTTTAGATAAAATTATGATTTTAACTCGTCCTTATTTGGAATCAATTGCCTATGCTGTTCAACGAAAACCGCAGGCTATTGTACGAAACTATGTTACGCTTGAAAGAGGACAAGATATTGATGATTTAGTACAGGATGCATCTCTTGCAATTGCTTCAAAGATGGATCAATATGATCCTGCACGAAGTCGATTTACTACATGGGCAAAAATGATGGGATTGTCCGCGATGGTGCAAGGCGCACTACCCTTTGATAACCCGGTTGGAATTTCACGAGGTCAGTATACGAAAGCGAAAAAAGTACTTCGAGAAAGTAAAGGTAAACCTTGTCTTTCTGCAGAGAGAGTTGTTGATATTGTAACTCAAAAACATCAAGATCTATTTGAAGAGATCATAGATGATGAATCTACTGATGAATCGGTGTATGTCTTTGAAGAAGTTTTTGCGGATAAAAAGCCAACGACTGAGCAGTTATATGCTCAGGCTCAAGAACAAAAGATGGTTAGAGATACTGTTGAACGAGTATTAACTGAAAGAGAAAAAGAAGTGATTACAATATTTTTTGGGTTGGGCTATGCGAGTGGTTCTTCTGAGGAAGTTGCTCAAGAGATGGGTGTTGATAAACTACGAGTAAGACAGCTTGAATTTAAAGTACTTCGAAAACTAAGAATGCCGGATGGATTGCCTTCTGTTCTAAGAGGTTGGTCAATGGAAGTGATTTAAATGACTACTCAAAAAAAAGAAGGATTAGATACCCCAGCGTACATGACGGTAAGTCCCATTAATATTGATGGACAAGCTGGTCAGCGATTGATGACAGTCTATAGAACTATTGGCTGTGAATATGATAAAAAGGGAAATGGCTGCACGATGTGCGATTTTGCTTTTTATGCAAGTGCTGATGTTCAGGAGAAAAACATCGAAGCACAGCACAAACAATCATTAGAATCTCTGGAAAATATGGATTTTATTCATTTTGATCTATTGACATTAGGTAATTTTTACAATGATAGGGAGATTTCTTCTTCTTTAAGAAAATCGCTGCTCGAATCTGTTGGTAAAGTAAAAGGTGTTAAAAGAGTTTTAACTGAAGCTCGAAGGCAATATGTTACAGTGGATAAACTTGCGCAAGCTAAAAGTTGTCTGCGAGAAGATCAAATTCTAGAATATGCGTTAGGATACGAAACTGTTAATCCCGACCTACGAAATAGAGTTCTAAGAAAGGGAACACCTGAACAGCATTTAGATGATGTTTTGGGAATGTGCAGAGATACAGGTGTTGATTTTGTCTCTTATGTTCTGATTAAGCCACACACACTAAGCGAAGCTGAAGGAATAGAAGAAGCAGTAAATACGGCAGTGCACGTTCTTTCTAAAGCACAAGAATATGGGGTGAAAGCACGAATTGCTTTTGAGCCTGTATTCGTCACTAAGGGAAAAGTGATTGAAGATCTTTGGGAGAAAGGTGAATACACACCACCTAAATTATGGAGTGTTGCGGAAGTTCTAATCAAAACTGCTGAACGTTTAGAAATGGAAAATACTCAGGGTAAGCTCTTTGTTGGTTTGAGTGATGAAAATTTATCTGCTGATAGAATGACTTCCAACTGTGGCAGTTGTGATAATGATGTGCGAAGAGAAATTCAAGCATTTAATGGACATCAGGATGTTGCCAGACTTCGAGAGCTGTACCATGAGTGTAAAGAGGAGTGGAGAAAAGAAGTTTCTGGAAAAGAGAAATTGAAGGTAAATAAAAATGAGAGATAGAATTACAGGGATAATTCCACCATTAGTTACGCCTATTGACTTTTTGGGAAATGTATGTGAAGAGAGCGTAAGAAAATTGATTGAGTTTGTCAGCCCATACTCTTTCGCTTTAATGCCAACACTCAGTTCAGGGGAAGGCTGGGCATTATCTGATAAACAATTTGAGGATATGATAACATTTACGGTAAGATATTCGAAACTACCTGTTTTTGCTGGGATTGAATTTGAGACAACTGAGACAGTTATTGAGAAAGCAACAATAGCAAAATTATTGGGAGTGAATGCAATTGTCATCACAACGCCGTTTAAGATAAATATCACTCAAGAGGAGATTTATGAACACTTTAAGAGAGTTAAGGAAGAAGTTGATATTCCCTTCTTTATTTACAACGAAGAATTGATATCGCACAATTCAATTAGCTTTGATACTATTGTCAAAATATGTCAATTAGGTAATATTATTGGAATTAAAGAGGCTAGCGGTAGCGCTGAGTTTACTCAGAAATTAGTTCACGCAAGATTAAATTTGCCTATTTTTCAGGGGTGGGAACATCTTTGCTTTGAATCAAAAGGAGTTGAAGGTTATATTCTTCCTTTGTTAAATCTTGAGCCTAAACTTGGTCTTGAGATGTTACAAAAACCTACGCTGGAGAAACAAAAAGAAATAGATGATCTTTGTCAGAAGTACAATATCACGGGGAATGATTGGTATGTTTGGCTAAAGAAAGAATTACACCACAGAGGCATTATTTCAACTGAAAAAGTGATTTAAATGATACAAGATATAATGAATAAAAAGAATTGTAATGAGTTACATCTTCAATATGATAAACAATCAGGATGCACGTTTATCATTGCTTTAAACACTATTTATGGTAAGAAAGGAAATGGTGGTACGCGAATGTGCCATTATTCAAGTGTGGAAGAGGGAATTAAAGATGCAGTTAAATTAGTTAATGTTATGACTAAAAAGTGTGTTGTAATTGGAAAAAAATACAATGGAGGCTTTAGTGGTGCAAAAGGAGTTATTGTTGGAAATCCTGTTACACAGAAAACTCCAGCAATGCTCAGAAGATTTGGTCAATTTGTTCAAACTCTTTGTGGTCGATTTCAAACTGGAACTGATATGAATATTAACCTAAAAGATATTGAATATATGGCTGAAGAATCAGATTATATTGATGGATTGAAAGAAGGTTTAGGTGATACTGCAATTCCAACCGCGTATGGCATTTTACTTGCAATGAAAGAGTTGTGTAAATGGAAATATGGAAATGAAAGTTTGAAAGGTAAAGTTATTGCGGTACAGGGACTTGGAAGTGTTGGCAGAGATTTAGTAAAAAGATTAGTAGAAGAAAGAGCGGAAGTTATTGCAACTGATGTCAATGAACAAATTCTTCAGTTGGTGAAAGAAGAGTTTGGTATTAGGACAGTCAGCCCAGAAGAAATTTATTCTGTGAAGTGTGATATTTTCTCGCCTAATGCTTGCGGAGGAATATTGACTAAAGAGAACATTAAGAAGTTGAAGTGTGAATTGGTCATTGGCGCAGCTAATAATCCTCTATCTGATGAATTAGAGTCAGTTTTAGAAATGAAGAAGAAAGAAATTATCTATGTGCCTGATTATACTATAAACATTGGGGGCGTATTTCTATCAATGTGTGAGGTTCAAGGAAGAACACTTGATTATGTTATGGAAAAATTAAGAGAAATTATCCCTACTCGACTTCAGCAAATAATTAGGGATAGTGAGAAGGGTGATGACACTTTGTTTGAAGCGGCGGAGAGGATGGTTTCTCAAGAGATGACTGGAGAGATAATTTTAGATTATCCATTAAAACATTAAATCTCATCCAAACATTTATATACTCTTAGTGTATATTTATCTACTAAGGGTATATAAATGATATTAACAATTAATGAGAAGAAAGTACTACGTTTGCTTGCGGCTAATCAAGAACAAAAGTATTCTATTAATCAAATCGCTAAATATTGTTCTTTAAGCCCGAATGGATCATATAAAATACTTAAAAAATTAAGTAAAGAGAGGATATTGAAATGCACTGCTATTGCTAATATTAAAGCCTACTCATTGGACTTTGGATCTGAAAAGACGTTGAGAATATTAGAATTATCATTAATGCCAGAGGAATTAGAGGGAAAAATAAAATTGAGAGCCGATGATCTTCTCCCATTGAAGGAATTTACTCAATGTTGTATTCTTTTTGGATCTTATATTACTTCTAAAAAAAAGCCAAATGATCTAGATGTTCTCTTTATTGTTGAAAAAGAGAATTATTTGAAATTTAAACAATTATTAGAAAAAATTAAAGATATTATTCCAATTAAAGTTCATGAGGTTGTTCAAACACGAGATGATTTTATCCAGAATTTACAAAAAAATGATCCAATTATAACTGCGTCGCTCCAAAAAGGAATAATATTGTGGGGTTATGAAACCATTGCAGGAGTCATTAAGAATGCCGCAAGATAAATTGGATAAATGTTTTGAAGAAGGAAAGAGAAGTTGCGAGAGGCATAAAGGGCTTAGAGTAATAAAAAATAATTCTGTTCTGGCACAAGATTATCTTACGAAAGCAATTCATAATTTTCATGCAATTACTGATTTTTATAAGTTAGGTTATGGAGATTGGTCGGCAAGTGCAGCTTTTTACACGCTTTATCACGGTTTACTTGCTATTTTAGCACAACGAGGTTATGAATCGAGAAATCAATCTTGTACATTAGCACTTATTGAAGATCTTATTAGAAAAAAAGAGATTGAAAACCTGACTATAGATAATCTTAAAGAAATATTTGACAAAGATGTGACAGAACATCTGGAACAAAGTTCTAAACTTCTCGATATCAGAAAGGTAATGCAATATTCTACAAGAACGGTGTTGAAAGAAGAGGAATTTGAACTTCTTAAGAAAAGAACAAAAGAATTGTTTGATAAGATACGACTTGAAATTGAACGAAAAATTTAATTTTTCAAAAAAACTTACTCAGTCCCTGCTGTTTTAATGTTTCTTTCTGTTCTTTTAATTTCTCTATCTTTGAATTTACCCGCTCAGGACTAAAATCATGCTCTTCAACCAAAAGATGATATAGTTCTTTATCATTGATTGGCTTCCATTCTAAAGTATAATCGTCAGTTACTGGAATGTTCTTGATGGTATCAAATACTTCTTTCCACGTTAAATCCGGGTAGTGTTTATGCCATTCGACTTTGTCAAATAAAGCGGGAAAGTTGTCATGATATTCTTTGACTAATTTCAAGCCCGTTTTTGGGCCAATGCCTTTGACGCCGCCTGGGTTATAATCGGTTCCAACTAATATGGCAAGAGCTATGATTTGGTCTTGGTCTATTTGTAGATGATTCAGAACGTCTTTAAGCAAGATCATTTCAGGTTTGATGGTTTGATATGCTAATTTTCCTGCTTTTTTTCTTTTGCCTTCTAATGAAAGGTTTCTGATGAGTAAAGGGCAGCCAAAAATTAAGTTATCATAATCCTGTGAGACGGAGCCGTACGCCTTGCCGGTTTTTACCATATAAGCCGTTTGCGCTTCTCCTTCGGAAGGTGCTTGAACAATCGGCAGACCTAATGCTGTGATGATTCTTTTGGCATCGTCTTTCATTTCTTTGGTGAGGATGGAAGTTCTGGATGCAAATTTACGCATTTGTTCTTCATCACCCGTTAATTCTGCTTCTTTTAATTTTAACGATGCTTCTGTTTTGATTGCGGTTCTTTTCTCCCAGGTTTTCTGCTTGATGTCAGGTGCTTTGCCATCAAAGACAAAAACAAGTTTTAAGCCTGATTCCATTAAAGAAGTTGTTCTGCTAAAGAGACCGATAAGATGGGAGGTGACTCTGCCTTTTTTATCGGTTAAAACACTACCGTCAGGACCTCTTATGGTTGTTAGAAATTGGTATAAGAGGTTCATGGAATCAACTGCTAGCACTTTGCCTTTGAGGTCAGCGATGCTTATTTCTTTTTTTACAACTAAATCTTTGAAGTTTAAGCCCATCTTATTCTTTATCCTCATTTAGACTTTCTAATAACTTTTTATAGTTTTTAGATGATTCGTTTAACCAAGAAAAAATAGTTGAAGAGAGGATTCGAAGTGTATTTCCACCCAGAGGAAAAAACCATAGTGCTGTTGATACTGTAGTATATATTTTTCTTCTCCCTTCCTCTTTAATTACCATTTTTTGGATAGATTCAATCTTTTCTTTATTTCTAATTGAAATGAAAATAATTGATCTCATGATAATATATTCATTATTTATTCTTCTTGCAAGAAGAAATTCGTTGAGTGAACGCAAGAGATTAAATGAGAACATACGAGTGTAAAATCTCTTATGACTAGACATTCTATTTAATAATTTTATCTGTTTTGAACGTAATTTCTTGATTTTATGAAATCTTTCTTCGATAAACTGATAGCGATTTATAATATCTTTAAACGGACCTGATTGATGACCGGAGGGTTCTAGTAAGAGTATATGAGCTATTATTTTTTCATATAAATCTAGGAATGATTCAAGCAGAACTAATGATTCTTCTGTGTTTCTTATAAAGGAATTGTACGCTGCTTTGTCTTCTTCATATTTTTTTGATTTAAGAAAAAGGGTGAGATGATCTATTCTTTCGATATCGTTTTTTAAGAGATTTTGGGATACTAGATTGATTTCATTGACAAGAATGTTTAACTGCGTAATTGCTTTGTCTTGATAATTCATTCTATTCTCCGAACAATAACATTTTCAAACGCTCCAGCTTCGAGCATATCTGTTGCTTTCTTATTTAAGTCTTGTGTGTATAAGAAAAGTAGGGGTAGCTTTTTCATCTGCGCTTCCATATAAGCAGCAGCTAAGTCTTTTTCATCACATTTGGCTTTGTTCTTGACTTTACAGAAGTACGTCATGAGTCCTACGACAGAAGGTACTTTAAGGATGAAGTTTAGTTCTGCGTTTTTTCTTAAAGTTTCTTTTTGATCTATTTGAATTTTCATCTTCTTGAAATAGGCCTCAGAGTCTTCTAAAAGGTCATCATTTATGGGAACGCGTTTCTTTTTTGGTTTTTCTTTGATTTTCTCAGTTTTGTCAATGAATGGTTTTTCAGGTTCTGATAATAACGAAGGAAGCTTTTCTTGAACCATCGGTTTTGATGATTCTAATGTTGGTTTTGTTTCGCTCATCTGCGTGAGGGGGAGCTCTTGGGGCGGTGGAGTTAAGATTATTTCCTCATTTTTTTCATTTGGATTGAGCATCGCACCTATTCTTTGGTTGGTTTCTTCATCACCAAGAAGATGCCATTTCCAAAAGAGTTCACTTTTGTCTTGCATATTGACAATTAAAGGTATTGCGAAGTCTTTGAGCGCTCTTAATGCAACTTTCGTGAGTAAATCAAGGGTTGATTCTCTGAATATTTTTTCTTGTTTTAGTCTTTCTAATACGATGAAGTCTTTAGGATTGAGATTGTTCTGTGCGAAGTTGAATAATTGGGATTCTTGCCCTGGCAAGTAGTATAAAGGGGTTCCGCCGATTTTTAGGTTGGATATTTTGACTTTCCCTTGCGCTGAAAGATCGGAGAGATGAGCGGAGGCAAAGAGAATGTCAGTATTGATATTCTTTGCAACTTTAGAGGGGATGGTTGGACCTATTGAACGTAAGAATTGTAGAATTTTATCTTGATCCTGCATAGAGGTTTTATTCGGAAGTAGATTTAAATAGTTTTCTGGGCTGGAGAAGGTGGTTGGTTCATTTTTTTGAGAATCTGTTCTACTTCTTCATCGGAAACATAGGTGTTGGTTACGTGCTCAGCCTGCGTTTTATCAAATAGTTTTACCATGATAAAAGTTCCTTCGGTTCGATTATTGCCAATGGTATATTCTCTGATGATGCATCTCCCTAACGCTTGCCAATTGTTAGTTCTTAGGTCCATTGGAATATTGATTTGATACAGTCGATGTTCTTTTTTGAAGAAATGGTATTCTTTGCCTATTTTGAGTGGTGTTGGTATTTCTTTTGGTTCTAAACGAAGACAAGCTTGAAGTAAGAAAGGATTTCCCATTTTTTAGTTTTGATGCTTAAGATTTATATAATTATCTTCTCTTTTTGGAAGATATGATAAAGAAAAATGGCCCATGGACAATTAAAAGTTCTTCTGTGAAATATAAGAATCCATGGATTTTAGTTAGAGAAGATCGAGTCATTCGTCCGGATGGTAAGCCTGGTATTTTTGGTCTGGTTACGATGAAGCCAGGTGTTTCTGTTCTAGCTCTAGATAAACAGGGTTACGTTTATCTGACACAGGAGTTTCGTTATGCCATTGGTCAAAATAGTTTAGAGGTTGTGAGCGGAGGGATTGACGAAGGTGAGAAACCGCTTATTGCGGCACAAAGAGAACTGAAAGAGGAGCTTGGCATAGAGGCACTGGAATGGGTTGATTTAGGATTATTAAATCCGTTTACGAGCGTTGTTCACTCTTCTGCCCATTTATTTCTTGCTCGAAAGCTACGTTTTTCTGAAACAAATAGGGAAGGAACAGAAATTATTCGCATGGTGAAGATGCCATTTAAAGAAGCGGTGAAAAAGGTAATGGAAAGTAAGATTACTCACGCGCAGACAGCGGTGTTGATTTTGAAGGTGAAGGGATTTCTAGAGAAATAGAGAATAAATTGTTAGCCTGAAATTCTTTATTAATGTCATATTCTATCTTTTAAATATATTTGCAATAGTAGAAAAATCTTCGGAAAAAAGAAATAGAGCAATTAAAACAATAACTATTATAGAAAGAAATTGTAATTTAAAATTTAAGATATAACCAAAATTTTGAATAAAATAAAACCCAATATATGCACTGAATACAATGAGTGGTATTTTTGCAATAAAAGAGAAGAATAAGTAGAAAAAATGATTGGGACATATTAATTTTCCATTTTCTAATCTTATTTTATTGACAACACTTCTTCTATTGAAAATATATAATAAAATTATTCCTACTGAATTTAAAATTATGGGAAATATTACTTTATTAGGAGTATAATATTCTTTGCTTCTATAATTCTCTTTATAAATTGGAATTGTCAAGTAAATTAATGAGATAAAAAGTATAAACTCTAGAATAAATAAAAGAATTGATACGATATTTCGGTTATAACTCTCTTTGGTTATCATTTTTAGGTTATTACATTAAAACTATTAGAATTCATTTTCATTTGTTCTTTGTATTCTGAAAAACAATCGACATTTTCTTTTTTATGAGTGTAATAGGCTTCTTTTGGTCCCCACTTTAAACCCAAAAAGTTGAATAACTCTTGTCTTTGTGAACAAACAGTGTCAATTCTATATGTTTGATTACTTAAAGATAACCAATTCCAACAGTGTCCCCCGCTCGGAACAGTTCCACAAACTACCCAAACTTTATCTTCTGGAACGCCTGACGCATACATTAACCCTGCAAATAAAGTAGCAAAGTCATCACAATCTCCACAACGGGCATTATCTGATTTAAGGATTTCATCTGGGCTCCAAAATTGAAATTCGTAGAAAGTTGTTCCTATCCTTAAACCTTTGTCACCACAATATTTATAATTTTCTGATAACCAGTTGTAAATTAATCTGCCACGTTCCCAAAGTTCATCATCATTTTTAGTGATAGTAGGTGTCGTTAATCCCAAATACTTTAAAATCAGGGGTTTTGCGAAGTCTTCTCTATCTTTTAATAAAGCATAGGATTGTGCTAAATCTTGACCTCGACTAACTCTTTCCTGATAGGGTTTGGCTTCTTCGTATTTTTGTGTTATTACTTTAAGATTATTTTTTAAATTATTTATTTCTAATTCTAACTCTTTAATATTTATTTTCTGTTCAGAAATTATTTTTTCTGTTGTTTGAATTTCATCTTCTAAGTGAATATTTTTATTTTCTAAATCGCTATTCTTAATTTTTAATTTAGCTTCATGATAAAAACTAAATATTAATAATCCTACTGCAACAACCAATATAATTAAAGAAATAATAAAAGATAATCTTCCTATTTTAAATTCTCTAGCAAGTGTCCAACGCATTTGTACAACCACCTTTTTCAGTATCTTGTAATGGCGCAGCGTTTGAACACTCTTTCATCACTCTAAGGGACCCTTCCCAAGGACCACAATCTTTATTACAATTACACTTTGTTTCTTGACCAGTGCATCTATCATCACCGCAAACATCATTACTTATTTTTTTCTCATTGCAACCACTTAATATTAAAGCACTAATTAATAATAAGATACTTATGAGATATTTTAATTCCATTTTAATTTCCTCAATCTAATTTTCAACAAGATACTCCGGGTGTACAACCATTTTCACAACAGTTAGTGTGTTGGTTTCTAAATGGTCTATCAGCAGGACAGTTTTGGACAACTTTTCCAATTTCACAATCATTAGGGCAAGAACAATGATCTTCAAGTGGATCACAGATATTGTTACCACAAGTCGTGCATTGTTCTTTAGAAGATACTTCTTCACCATTAGAGCAAATATACGTTGTCTTTGCACACCCACTAGTAATACATATCAGCAATAAACCTAAAATTAAGTAATATTTCATAAGTTCACCCTTTATCTATTTTGTATGGTAATTTTCATCTTTTCCTCTTAACATTACTTTTTCTTGTTCAACAATTTCAGAAATTGTCTACTAAAGTATAAAATCAAACCGAAAACAGCAATCACCAGTCCTACAATAAGCCTAGTTATGTTAAGAGAAGGTATATCTGTTGCTTGAATTGAACCGACGGAAGATTCGATAGAAACGATACTAAACGATTGGATTGGAAATGCGTAAATCATCATAAGTGCCCCTAGAATAATCAATATGATTCCTATAATTTTAAGAGAATCGTAATGTTTAGATTTTGTCATGCTTACTGCAATATAATGAGTTAGTTCTATTTAAATCTTACTGCTATTTTGCAGTATGTCAAAAAGATCATCCTACCAAATCAAAGAGAAGATTCTTCTGAGTGTCAAAGAAAAACCAGCTACCTACGCTGCACTCGAACGAAAAGTAAACACAGGTTATAGAACGGTAAAGTTAAACTGTCAAGAACTCGAACATTTTGGTCAAATCAAAATTGAAACCATCAAAGAACACCCTTCCAATCATCATCTTTCTTACCTTGTTCATATAACTGACAAAGGCATAGACACAATCAAGAAAAAGAAATAAACCCACTGGACAACTGGTCAACCTCGGCTAAGGTATATAAATTAGGATTCTTACAATAAGCCTAATGAATAAAAAAGTGAACGTATTGGGAAATGAAATTGTCTTCTATTCTAAAGAGAAAGAAGACTACATCTCTCTTACAGATATTGCGAAATATAAAAATCCATTACATCCTGCGGATATAATCAAAAATTGGACTAGATCAAAGGAAACTATTGAATTTTTAGGATTATGGGAGAAAATAAATAATCCTCAGTTTAAAGTGGTCGAATTCGACCAGTTTAGAAATCAGGCAGGAAGCAACTCTTTTGTTTTATCCCCTCAAAGGTGGATAGAAATTACAGCTGCAATTGGTATTACCTCTAAATCTGGTAAAAATGGCGGTACTTTTGCTCATAAAGATATTGCTTTTGAATTTGCATCTTGGATTTCATCTGAATTCAGATTATACCTCATAAAAGAGTTCCAACGCTTAAAACAGGATGAAAGTGAAAGAAAATCATTAGATTGGGATATTAAGAGGAATCTTGCTAAAATCAATTACAGAATTCACACTGATGCCATACAAAAGCATCTTATTCCTCCCACCATTTCAAAGAGTGAGGAAAATATAATTTATGCGAGTGAAGCTGATATTCTCAACTTAGCTTTATTTGGCACAACAGCAAAAGAGTGGAAAGATAACAATCCTAATGTAGAAGGAAATATGCGAGATTATGCTGATGTTTGTCAGCTCGTTTGTTTATCCAATTTAGAAAATCTTAATGCACTTTTTATTAAAGAAAGAATAGATAAGCTGAAAAGATTGCAAAAATTAAATGCTATTGCCATTGAGCAAATGACCCTTTTAACGAGAGATAGGAAAGTGCTTGAACTTACTGAAAAAAAAGAATGAAAGAAGTGGTATCTATTAAAAAACTAATTGGGTGGTACTATGGAGGAGTTTGAATAATTCATCTTTTCTTGTCAAACTCCTCTAAGAGAATGTGAAATGGCGTAATTTTTGGCTTTGTTGGTATAATTTGATAGTCTAATAAGCCAAAAATTCCTTTTTTCAAACTTCTCTATGACAATTATTGTACTCGTAAGTGTTATAATGATGAGAAACGGCAAGAAGAACATGTACCTAATCTAAGAGAATTAGCTACGAAACTTAAAGAAAATCCTGAAAAGTGGCTATCCCCAACCATAAATGGTGGGGATTTTCGCCACTTTTCTACTTCGGATTTTCTAAAATCAAATATAGCGAAATCCCTATGAATGTTTATTTGCATTCATCCCTAAATATGAATATTAGGGATTTCTGCTTATTTGATTTAAAAGTCTTAAGATGTCACATCACGATTTTTTACAGTTGCTTCGTTCAGATAAGACTATTGAGGAGTTTGCATAATTAATATTTTCTAGGCAAACTCCTCTAAGAGAGTTTGAAATACATGAAATGAGACACACAATGAAGAAACTACTTCACAAGAAATCAAGAAACTACTTGATTTCTGTACCAAAATGAAGTACACGGCTTCATTTTGTGCATTGGTGCACCAGAGAAATCGTTGTTTCTCTGTGTGAGAATATCTCATTTCAGTACAGAAATATGGTCGTTGCCATATTTCTTGTAGCCGTGATTTTGGCATTTTTAGATAGTTTATTTGCCAAAATCTCTATTTTTCAAACTTCTCTATTCGTAATTTATCAGATGAAGAATGGAATAATAGAAAGTTTTCTTGAAAGAACACTAATTGCATTATTTGTAAAAAATGTGGAATAAAGTAGTTAAAATATACGAGAAGTAATCAAGGTCGCATCCATTTAATTTCGTAATAAGTACAATCACCTTCGTCATCAACAATGCCCATTAAGAGACGTTTTTTGGTTGAATGAGCAACACGATTTTTTGCTGCAAATTCATACCAGGTTAATGTTTCACCTTCATGAACGGGATAGATTATCCACCTTGCATGATCTTCACCGGGCTTGACACCTCTATCGTACACCCGAAAGTCAGCTCCGAATTTTAATGCGGTTTTGACGATATAACCTCTGTTACGCATGTCTTTGAAGACGCAGTAGCGAATCCAGAAGTTAGGCTCTTCGGTCTGGGCTTTTTTGAGATACGATTCGAATGTTAATTTTCTGCCGTTATTACCTTTGATTTCTAAACGGCCTTTTTCCATTAAGTAAAGACCTTCTAATAGAGATAATTCAACTTTACCTGATTCTGTTAATGTACCAAAACGAGATTGGTTATAGAATTCACGAGCTTCATCGGATGATTCTGTGATGACCCTTTCGCCGCCTAAAATAGCATTAACTACCTTCTTTTTCTTCTTTTTCTCAGGATCTTGCTCTTCTGTTTCTTGAGGTAGTACTGGTTCTTTTTCGTCTTCCAGCGTTTCTGTTTCAGGCACAGCGTCGGCAGACTTTTTCTTTGACTTTGACATTATTAATGGTTATTTAAGAGGAGGGTTTTTAAACGTTATGGAGGATTTTTTGAATCTTCCCTCCAGCTCCACCACTTTTCTTTTCCTAAGATGATATGATCGAGAAATCGAAGATTTAGAAGCTCACCTGTTTTGCTGAGGATTTTTGTTATTTTTAAATCCTCTTCCGAAGGTGTTGGATCGCCTGAGGGGTGATTGTGAAGAAGGATGATACTATTTGCGCAATGTTTGATTGCGCCATGAAAGACGTCTCGAGGATGGATTAAAGAGGCGTTTAATGTGCCTTTGCTGATGAGCTCTTCTGCGAGAATATTATTTTTGGTGTCTAAGTAGATTGCATAGCAGTGTTCTTGCTGTAGGGAATTTGTTTTGGGAAGATACTGCTTAGCGATATCTGCGGCTTTTCTGATATTTTGAGGTGGTTTGTTAATGGGAATTCTTTTATAGAGTTCGAAGATAGCAATTAATTGGGATGCTTTGGCTGGACCTATACCATGCTCTTTGGTTAGCTGTTGCAGCGAGGTATTTGGAAGTTGTTCTAAGCCGTATTTAGAAAGAAGTTTGTTGCACAAATCCATGATGTTTTCATTCTTGGTGCCTGATTTGAGAATTAATGCGAGCAGTTCGGCGTTTGAAAGAGCTTCTGGTCCGTGTTTTTGTAGTCGTTCTCGAGGGCGATTTTCAGGGGCTATGTCAAGGAGCTTCATTTTTGTCAAAGAAAGAAAAATGGATTAATAAAAGTATGGTTATCTAAATTTATGATCTATTTTCTTTGTATAAACTAAGTATCTATCTGTACAGTTCCTAACATTATCAATATTTAATTCGTGAATGTATACTTCTAAATTTTGATGAATTCTACCATTATCACTTACACGATATCCGCTTCCATTTTCGTTTCCGGAATAAATATCTCTTCTTAATCTTTCCATCAATTCTACATCGTTTTTTGCTCTAAACCATAAACTAAATCCTTGTTTTTCTAGTGCCGTTTCCAAAGAGAATAATTTTAATTTATTGAACATTTTTGAATAATTTTCTACATGTTATAATAATTATTGTTGTAAGCTTCTTAACAACAATTAAGATAAGTTTAAAAGTAAATGACTATTTATTGTGTAGGTGGAACAATTACTGAGATTAGGATTAAATGGTAATGAAGTGAAAATATACCTTGCACTTCTTGATCTAGGCGAAGCTCAAGCAGGAGAGATTAGTAAGAAAACACAGATTAACCGTACTACAACATATGATGTCATTGAACGATTGATTCAAAAAGGACTTGTGGTATATGTTTTGAAAGCTAATAGAAAAGTATTCAAACCTGTTCCTCCTTTAAAGTTTCTTGAAAAAATCAAAGAACAAGAACAAATAGCTCAAGAAATTATACCTCAATTACAGGCACGATTTGATGAGACTAAAGAAGATGAGGAATCAAATATTTACAAAGGAAGAAAGGGGATAAAATCAATTTTAAATGATATTTTAAAATGTAAAGAATATGTGGCATTTGGCTCTTCAGGATGCTTTATGGAAATAATGAAATACGATTTTATAAATTTTCAGTCTCAAAAACAAAAAAAGAGGGTTAAAGCACAGGTTATCCTCCCGGAACTAGCACGTACCTCTGAAAGTGTTCATATTGCTTATGCTCAGTTTCGGTTTATTCCTAATATTTTTTCATCTCTTACTACTACTTTTGTCTATGGGAATACTACTTCAATTATTGTTTGGGGAGAAGTTCCTATTGCAACAGTTATTAAAAGCAAGGAAGTTGCTTTAAGCTATAAAAAATATTTCCAATTATTATGGAAAATAGCAAAAGATTAGATTTTATTCTGTACTTTCTTCGAATGTTGGATAATTGTAGTAAATATTTTATGAAGATATTTTTCATCTAGGTGATATTTCTTGGCTTGTTGTTTTAATTTGAGATAGATTTCTTGTTCTCTTTTTTTGTTGATTATCGGAAGATGATGCTGCTTTTTTATTTTTGCAATCTTTTTGACTATTTTTGTTCTTTGAGCTAGCGCTTTGATGATGATGTTGTCTACTCTATCGATTTCTGTTCTTAGTTTGGAGATAATCATTTCTTCATCGCATCCATTAAACTCTTGATTGCTTTCTTAGGATTATCCGCTTTTGTGGTGTAAGAACCTGAAATGAAGTAATCTGCTCCAGCTTTTTTAGCGTTTTTGATGGTTTTAGGATTCATGCCACCATCAACGATGACTTTTACTTTTGGATTTATTTTTTTAATGAGTGATATTTTCTTTAATTCTTGTGGAAGATATTTACTGCCATAAAAGCCGGGATGGACGGTGAGAATGAGGATATAATTAGCTACTTTGATGTATTCTTTGATTTTTTCTACTTTGGTTTCTGGGAGAATGGCAAAGGCTATTTTTTTATGGTTTTTTTTCATCCATTGTGCATATTGTAATGGATTTAGAAGGGTTTCCACATGGGGAATGAATAAGTCTATTTTTGAAAAATTCTTTTTAATCCATGGTAGAGGATGTTCTATCATCAAATGAGCGTTGTAGTGGAATGATTTATTTAATTTAAATGAGAATTGGAGCACTTTATTTGGTGCAAATTTGCCATCAGCAACGTCTAGATGAATTCTTTTTGTGACATTCTGTAATCTTTTTGTGAAATAATCTAATTCTTTCTGACTTTTAACTAAAAGTGAAGGAATGATTAATTGTGCCATTTTAGATTATAATACCTCTTTAAATATTTCATTTGGATATTAACTTCAATTGCTTTATCATTCGTAAGTACACTTGAAAGAGCTGCAACACCTTGCTCGGTAAAAACATAAGGAAGATATCCTCCTAGGCGTTTTCTTGAATGTATCGCATTTTGCGATAGCAAAAAATCAACTTCACTATCATTCAACTGAAACATGAAATCAGGAGGGAATCTTTTACTATTTCTTTTAACCTGTTCCCTTAACCGAATAGTCTTTACTTCATAAAGCTCTGCTAAATCTTTATCAAGCATTACTTGCTTATCTCTAAAAGTATAAATTTTACTTTTTATTTTATCTGTGCTTAGTACTAACAAATTTTTTTCAATAATCACTTTAAACCGTATCTCAAATTATTTAGCGCTTTCAATCTTGTAGATTTTATTTAATCTCCTGACATGACGCGGCGCTTCTGAAAAAGGCGTTGTTAAAAATGATTTGATCATCTGCTTGGCAAGATGAAAATGAATGAACATTTCTGCGATACAGATGACATTGGCATCAAGATGTTCTCTTGCAAGACGAGCTTCTTTGATGTTGGAGGGAGTTACTGCGCGAATGCCTTTGACTTTATTGGCAGCAACACACACCCCTTGCGCAGAGCCGCACAGAAGAATACCAAAAGTATTATCTTTTATTACTCTTCGTGCTACTTTATCTGCATAATCGGGGTAATCGTCGTTTGGATCTAAAGTTAAATTGCCTAAGTCTTCGTAAGTGATATAATTATTTTCCATCCATCGTTTTATTTTTTCTTTTAACGGAAATCCTCGATGATCTGCACCAATGTAGATTTTACGCTGCTCCATGTGAAACACCTCTTTTTGAATAAGGATTATTTTCCTATTTTTATATTTAACGAATGATGTTTTTTGATTTTCGATTTTAAATTAAGCTTTATTGATACTGCCAAATAATCTGATTCTCTCTTCAGCAACTTTTTGGATATTGTCCCTTGCTGCCCCCAAGATATGACGAGGATCGAAGTCTTTTGGATTGTTGTTGATTGTTTTTCTTACTGCGGCATCAAAGGCTAATCGTAAGTCTGTATCAGTATTTATTTTATTGATGCCGTTTTTGATGGCGAGTTTAATTTGAGCATCTGGAACGCCGTAGACGCCGGAGAGTTTTGCGCCGTATTTTTCCGCTTCTTTGACTACGCTATGAGGAA
>Ga0209515_10004024_pt1 | contig 20261 bp, 17 predicted proteins | sample Subgroupgradi54m_FD_187454 | JGI IMG/M metagenome (GOLD analysis project Ga0209515, IMG submission 187454) | Subsurface groundwater microbial communities from S. Glens Falls, New York, USA - GMW60B uncontaminated upgradient, 5.4 m (SPAdes)... ...
CGCCATGAATGCAAGCCTCAACAAACTCTTTTTCCCCATATTCACAAACTTTTTGGATTTTAGATATATTTTTACCAAAAATCTCCTTTAGTCTTCCAGCCAATAAATTATAGCAAAAAGCTTTATTATCACTGCCCAATCTATTGCAAAGTTGTTGAGGTTGATTAGTTAAATTCTCCCCCCAAAACTCAATAACAACATTAAGCGCGCCTCTGATACATTCTTTGAAGTAATCTTGAGGTACTGTCTGACAAAGATGGGCAATTTTTACCGGATCCCTCAGAGTTTGTCCTGCCACATCTCTGCCAAAACTTTTAAAACAAACCTCTACCATGTCTTTAGGAGCTTTACCGCACTGTTCCCGAACCTTGTCAAAATTATATTTGAATATGTCCAGCATTCTTGAAGTTTGCATCTGATAACACTCATACTGCACAAAATAATCTTTCTCAACCGCATTACAAGGAAAATGCGGGTCCTCACTGACCCAATTTGTAAGGTGAGCTTTAATTGCCCCTTTCCCTTCTGCCACCAGAATATTTTCCATAAATACTCCGCCATAACAAGATCTTCTGGCATAATCACTTTCCAATTTTTTGCAAAAATCCAAGGTTTTTGGGATATCATAATCCATATAAGCTGTAAATCCATGCCCTATACCATGCAAACATTCAAACCTTTCAAAATCAGTTTTAAAACTTTTACAAAGTTTGGTTACTGCTTGAGGTAAATTATTACCGCCATTCTCCGCAATAAAGGCCTCCATAGCCCCATGCAAGAAACCTGAATGGCAATTAAAATCAGGCTGTTTAAATACCTTATCTTTTTCTAATTTGTAAGCAGCTCTACCCACTGCATGTGCTTCCTGATGACAATCAACTTTAGACCCTCCTTCTGAATCATCAACCATTTTTTTCATAAAGCGTTTTCCACCCATAATATGGATCCAAAATTTGAGATTATCTGGATGTTGAGCAACTTCTATGGAATTGAAGGTTTTTAAATCCTGTTCTAATTTAGCTGGGAAAATTTTGTAGTAAAATTTCTTATAAGCAATCTCTATCTTTCTTTTAAGGGTTTGTATTATAGAGTTAAAATCTGGCGCCGGGCTTGGACTTGCGGAATTTTCTTTATCTACCAATACCTCAATTGTCCCATTAAGTTCTGGATGTAAGTGGTCATGAAATTGAAACGTTCCTGGTTTTTTAAACTGAAACTTCCAGAAATTTTTTGGTTTTATTGCTTTTTGGGGATCAAACTCAGGATAGATTGCATGTGTTGGATGTATATCTGAGGCAGGCCACCTATCTACTTCATCCTGGTTTATAAAAATGACTATGTCTCCTTGTTTAATCTGCAAATTATTAGGGTTGAAACCTGCCTTTATTAATTTTATCTCAAATGTTTGATTAGCAATTATAGGTGATGGATTAAAAAGAAGGGGAAGTATAACAAGGAAACTCAATAATAATTTAAGCATGATCAATCCAGTATAACATTAAGATTTTGGGGTTTTAAAAGGGAGAGTTTTCTCTCCCTTTTTTGGTTTATTTAAATAGATCTAATATCATCTCTAGCAAAGATTTGCTAGTGGAAGCTCCTGCCACATCACCCGGGCTTGGAGCAGATGCTCCTGGTGGTGGCGGTGGTGGTGCCGGTGCTGGTGGTGGTGGGGGGGCTGGAGCAGGTGCCGGTGCTGGTGGTGGAGGAGGAGGAGTGTTATAGCTTGGAGTGTTATATGAGGGAGTATTGTATGAAGGGGTATTATAACTTGGCGTGTTATATGAAGGAGTTGAATAGGTTGTTGCAGGGGTTGTATAAGCACCTGCAGGAGATGGGTAGGTATAGCCTGTTGGACCAGGGGTATAGTATGTCCCAGGAGGATTTGTTCCTGAAGGTGTAGCATATCCAGGCGTAGATGGTGTGTAATAAGTTGGTGGAGGACCACCTGGTGAGTAATAAGGTTGTCCAGGAGTTGGGTAAGCATAACCACCATTTGGACCGCCTGTTGGAGATGCATAACCACTTCCTGGGCTTGGATAGGAATAATTACCAGGAAAGGGTGGTGAGCTATAAAATACCCCAGAAGGTGAGGGATAGTTAAAACCTGTGGTGGTGGTTGGTGTTACATAGTTAGGTGTTGAATAAGGAGTGTAGTAGTAAGGAGTTGTGTAGTTTGAACCTGCTGGAGGAGTTGGATAGTTAGGTGTTGAATAAGGAGTGTAATAAGAAGGAGTGACATATTGGGTGGGAGTATAGTAGATAGGGGTACTATATTTAAAAGGAGTATAGTAGGTCGGGCTGGTATATTTTGATCCGTCAGGTGGAGTATTGTAAATAGGTGTTGAATAGGCAACTGGTGTTATGTATGTAGGAGGAGTTGGATAAGTACCTGGTGTGTAATAGGTAGGTGTTGAATAAGGAGGAGGAGGTGTGTAATAATTTGGGCTGGAATATAGGATTCCTGGACCAGGAGTGTAATAAGTAGGGGATGAATAAGTAATAGGAGTAAAGTAAATAGGAGTAGTATAGCCACCACCTTTATAAGGTGTGTAGTATTGAGGAGTGGAATAAGGCGGAGGGGTTGTATATGTTGGGGTTGTGTAACTTGTTAATATGCTGCCTGTGCCAGGAGTGTAATAGTATGGGGTCATATATTGAGGAGGAGTGTAATAGTATGGGGTGGTGTAATTTGATCCTGAAGGAGGCGTATAGTAATTTGGGGTGGCATAAGTTGGGGTTGGATATGCTCCAGTAGGAGTTGGGTAATTGCTCCAGGGTGTGTAGTAATTCGGAGTGGTGTAATTACTGCCTGAAGGTGGTGTTTGATAACTTGGTGTTGAATACATACCAGGCGTGTAATATTGCGGAGTTGTATAGGTAGAACCTGCTGGAGGAGTATAGTACACAGGAGTTGAATAGAAGTTGGTAATTGGGGGGGTAGCATATGCTATATCTGCTGGAGGAGTATAGTATGTTCCGGGAATATAAACTTCAGAGGGTCTGGGGGCTTTGTCACTAAATCCCTGACATTTCCCTGGATTTTCCTTACAATAATCATAGCAACCAGCTGGTGAATCACAATTTCCCATTTCTTTAACTGGTGCAATTTTTACCTCAGAGCCAGGAGTGTAATAAAGATAAGGTGTATAGTTATCAGTTGGCCTTGGCTTACCACTTGGGTCAGACAGATAACATTCCCCGATATTCTTTATACACCAATCATAGCATTCACCTGGTGTTTTACAATTGCCCATCTCTGGTCTGGCTTGAAAATAGGCATTATCAACTTCTGTTGAAATACCTACCGGAGCTTTATCCTGACAAGAAGCACCATTCCAAAACTTATCAGATCCTAAACAATCAGTTGCCTTTTTAGTATCAGCTACGGCTGTACAAAATCCACCTGGCCCCTGGATTTGACCTTGAGGACACACAACAGGAACATAAACACCATTTGCTCCAGGTGCATAGCTTCTACAACTATTAGGATTTTTCTCACAATAACTCCTACAAGAAGCCGGGTCAGTGCAACCTCCTGGGCCGGTAAATCCACCTTGGGCAGTTTCTCTTTTACAAGTATCAAAGTTATTAGGATCAGAACAAAATGCCTGACAAGTTTCAGTACTCTGACAACCACCAGGACCTTCTTTAACAGTACCTCCTTGTAAACCTGTTTTATCAGCAAATTCCGTACATTTTGCACTATTTGCCGGATTATCACAAAATTTGGTACAACTATCAGCATCCGTACAACCTAAATCTGTTTTGGCAACTTCCAGGCTTTCTTTTTTAACAGGATCTGTAACATAACCCCCTGGAATCTCATTTCTTTTGGCAAAAGACTCGCATTGATCAAAATTTTCTTTTTTAGAACAAAAATCCTCACAAGTAGACTGGGAATTACATCCTAACTCTTTTTTAACTTCTTCATAGAATTTGGAATCTCCAGATGATGCCTTATCATCTTTATAAAAGCCATTTTTCTTGGCAAAACTTGAGCAGCTATTATAGTGGGTAGGATCAGAACAATAATTACTACATTCTGATAAGTTTTTACAACTACCCAATTCTTTAAGAGGGTACTGCAAACTAAGAGTACTGCTAGATGAAGGTTTAGGACTGCCTGCAGGAGAAGGACTCTGAGCAAAAGTATAAGTGACCGCAAAAATTAAAATTGCTGCTGAAAGAATAAATAAACCAAATAGTTTTGATAAATTTATTGTTAATGTTTTATTCATTATTTATTTTGCTACAGCAAAGGGATTTTTATATGTTTCAAATGGATTAACGTATTGTGTTTCTTTATTAAAAGGATTTTTATAATCTGTTTTAACTCCTGCTGTTGATCCTTGTTGACCTATCTTGTTTATAAAGGGAAGATTTTTGAAGGGATTTTTGATAACACCAAAATAAAGAAGGGCAAAAGCAACTGCTGCAACAAGCAGTAGAAGAAGCGGGACAAGAAGATGGGCAAAACCTTTTTGTTTGTCTATAATCTATTAAACACATACTCTGACAATACTTGTCAAGGGGGGTATTTTTTTATAAGCTGACCAGGGATTTTACACCTATCAAACATTCATTTTGAAATGGCTGCTCAATTTTTCTACACAAGGCTTCTTTTTGAGGCTTGTCAATTGGGTCTGAGACAATTTGTGAAATTATTCTTTGAAAACATTCTCCTTTTAAAGGTTGCGGGACGTTTTGACAAATAAATATAGCCTGATCCCTTCCCCCGACCGAATAAAACGACCCTGCATTTACCACCAGACAATTCTCATACCAATCATTACCCTCCATCTGGCATAACTTAAAAGATTGAGCAGGATCGCCATTAGTTAAAGGGTGAATTTGCCTGGCCACATTGTCCATACACCAGGCAGTATATTGATCATTACCAACTTCCTGGCAAAGTTTGGAAGTTTTGGCTATATCATTATTATTCATTTGATAAATCCTGGCTGCTTGATTCAACCAGCAGCCTTTTTGGTATTTTTCGGAAAATGCATTGCAGGGAAAATATGGATCATCAGACAACCACTCTCTTTTTTGATCTTTATCCTTTCCCCAATCATGAACCCCAAATAAATTTTCCATGAAAGAGCCATTGTGGCAGGAACTCAAAGCTTCAGGAAATTGCTCCTCTTTCTCATATAACTGATTACATGTTTTTAAAGCATTGGGCAAATCATAATTCCAAATAGCCAATATGGAATGCCCGGCTGCATGAACACACTGGAAATAGCGGACTGGTGATTCTTTACACTTATCAGTCATTTTGGTGATTGCCTCAAAACCTTGACTGGAAGCTGCTTCAATTATTGCTCCGTGATAACAGGCATATAGAAAATAATCCTTACACTTGAGTATTGAATCAGTCCCATATTTTTGAAAAGCATAAAATCCTATTTGGTGGACCACCAAATGCCCCTCACCTGTGTGGGGAAGAGAGGAATGTTCTAAAATTTCCAAAGCTTTTTCAACATCCACTCTTTCTACTAATTTGCGGGCAGCTTTTAAACGGACTTCCTGACTCTGAGTATTTAGAATATCTTTCATTTCAGGCACGTCTTCTGTGCTTTGCTGATTACTTGCCTGTTTAACTTCTTTGGCTTGACTTTGAGTTTTGTTGGTGTAAAAAGAGTAACTAATCCCGGCAGTCAGCATTATCACAATCAGGTATCTTAAAAAACTTTGCATATTCTTAGCTTTCCTTAGTCCACCTGGAAACAGGTGTTTTGACCCTGCCTAATTTTTGGCCTACTTTCAAAACTAAAGATAACAGAAAATAGTAAAACTTTCCATGGTAATGTTTAGAACCTTGAGTTAACAACTCATAAGCTTTGTCTATACCAATTCTTTTGGTGGATGCTCCATGATGATGAATAAATTTTGCAGAAGGAATAAAGTATAGAGGGATATTATTCTGTTTTAAACGCCTGGCATATTCTATATCTTCAAAGAAAATAAAAGTTCTCTCATCCAGCAGCCCAATTTTATTTAAAATCTTTCTTGGAATCAGTAAACAAGCCATCACCATACCTTCTACTTTAGTTGGTTCTTCACCATTTGGCTCAAACATGAAGTAAGAACCCTTTTTAGCTTCAAAATATTCCTGATAAGCCCCAGTTAGTGTAGGAAGATGAAAGACGCTATCCTGACTAGATTCATCTGGAAAAACTAATTTTCCTCCTAAAACTGCTTCCCCTTTGTAGTAATCTGCCCATTTAAGCAATTCTTTAATTCCTCCATCCAAAACTTCTATATCTGAATTAAACATTAAATAATATTCTCCTTGGGAATATTTAATTGTTTTATTATAGCCTTTGGAAAAACCCTCATTTTCTTCATTTTTTAAATATTTAACCTGGGGTAAAAATTCTTTAATTGCCTTCTTGCAAAGATCAATATTCCCATTATCCAAAACAATTACTTCCATTTTATTTGGATCATATCCTGAATCTTTTTTGAAAATACTATTCAGTAATTTTTTAGTTAAATCAGCAGTATTGTAATTAACAATTCCAATAGAAAGCTTGATTGGGTACTCAATGTTAGTAGGGTTTTTTAATTGCCTTTTTTTACCAAACAGAAAATCCCACACTCCTTCTTTTTGAATAGGTCTACCCAGAATTAATAATTTTAAAGCTTCTCTTAGTAAGGCAAATTTAGTTCTAGATTCTGCATACTTCATTCCAAAAATTAATCTATTCCTGGTATGGTAATAATCAGTTAGCTCAGAACCTACTCCTGTTGATTGAGAAACCTTATGGTAGATGGAAGACTTACCGTTGTAGTAAATTTTATAATTTGAGTCTTTTACCCGTTTGGCAAATTCACTATCTTCAAAGTACAAAAAATATTGAGTATCAAATAAACCAACCTTTTCAAAAACTTCTTTTTTAATTAGTACACATGCTCCGGAAAAAATTTCTGATTCTTCCTCTTTATTATATTGCCCTGCATCCACTTCATCCAGACCTCTATGAACTGAACCAATATTATCCCAGTCAAACCTACCCCCGGCATACCAGATGACTTTACCTAAATCCTCAGTTTCATATCTATTTTTATGAAATTCAAAACCCTTGGCAAAATAAATTTTAGGTGAAACTAAACCAATACTTTGATCAGACTTTGCAGTTTTTACTAACTCTTCAAGAAAATTATAATCTTTAACTAAACAATCATTGTTGACTATCAAGAAATAATCAGCACCCCAGATTTGACCATATTCTATTCCCATGTTTATTCCTCCAGAAAACCCTAAATTTTGACCTGTTTGTAAAATATCTACATCAGGAAATTGTTTTTTGATTTCTGAAACACTACTGTCTGAAGAAGCATTATCAACAACAATAATTGTCAATTGTCCACCGCCCCTTCGGGGGCCCGTTGTCAATTTTTTCAGTGATTCCAGAAACTCTAAAGTATCTTTTTTCCCATTAAAATTTAAGGTTATTATGGCAACTTTCATATCACTGCAAGTCCTTTCAAATAAACTCTGGCTCTTGGTGTTTTTCCCAAGATAGAAAAAGCAATTACTCTTAGGATTAATCCTATTATTAAAAACAGTTTAACTAAGTAGTAGGAAAAGTTATAGTGTTTTTTTAAGTAATATTTAATCCCTTTTAACTCATTCAAAAATGAAGAACTTAAATCAAAATTAGTTGACGCTCCGTGCAGGTGAACTGCTTGAACTTGTGGCACATACCAAATTTTGTAACCCTTTCTTTTTATTCTTCTACACCATTCAATTTCTTCCATATGCATAAATAATGCTTCATCAAATCCTTGAGTATCCTCATATACTTTTCTTTTTAACATTATAAATGCTCCCATTACCCAACCCACCTGATGAGCCTTAGAAAAGAAAGATTTATTCTTAGGATGAAAATGAGAAATAAAAGGAAATGAACTTAAACCAAAAATCCAAAAAAATAAATTTAAAGGAGCAGGTAGATTACCGGCAGAAGGTTGTAATCTGCCATCAGAATAAGTAAGTCTTGCTCCCAATAAATCACAATTTAAATTAACTCTAAAATAAGCTAAAGCTTTGTACAAACTATCTTCTTCTAGATAAACATCGGAATTAAGCAATAAAATAAAAGGGTTTTTGTTCCCTTTCATGCCAATATTGTTACCCTTGGAAAAACCAGTATTTTCTTTTAAAGCCATTAATTTCACCCAGGAATAGTCAGATTTAATATATTGAGCTGATCCATCTGATGAAAAATTGTCTATTACAATTACTTTAATTTTGTTTTTTAGTTTTTTTTCACAAAAGGTTTTGGCAATCTTTAATTTGTCCAAACACCTACTAGTAATATCTTTAGTATTAAAACTTAATATAACTATTGTTAAATCCATATTTTAAACTTTCTATAATGTTCAAGTAACCCAATAGCAAAAAGTATTAAATCTCTAAAAATAGGAGGGTATTTTTTGTAGTAATGTTTTTTATAAAAAATTTTCATGGCAGAGATTCCGTGTTTGGCTGTTATAAGTCTGGTTGCTTTATCTACTCTGGCAGATGAACCTTTATAATGAATGATTTTTTCATCAGAAAAAAAGTAAATCTTCCAACCTTTTTCTTTTAATGAAAAGCAGAACTCAATATCCTCACCATTCCAAAAATAATCAGTATCCCAAAAACCAACTTGTTCTCCGGCAATTTTTCTCACCATCATAAATGCTCCAGTTAGGCTGTCTATTTCATGTGTTTTTTTTATATCTAAATAACTGGCAGTATATCCTGCAAAAATAGGGGAAAGGGGGAGCAATTTTGATAGTCCTGTAAAATAGCAAAGAGAGTTCCAAGGGGTAGGGAAACCTCTATGACAGGAATAATCTAATCTGCCATCAGGCAGCTCAACCCTACAAGTTAAAGCTCCAATATCAGGGTTGCTCATCAAGTACTTATATGATTTTTGAATAGCTTGACCTACTACTTTAGTATCAGGATTTAAAAATAAAATCACAGTAGCCTTAGCTTTCTTTACCCCCACATTATTCCCAGCTGAAAATCCCAAATTTTCCTTATTTTCTAATATCTCAATCTCTTTAAACTTTTTTTTAATTTCTTCCACTGACCCATCAGAAGAGTTATTATCCACCACAATTATCTGCCAGTTATCATTATTTGTTTTGTTTTTAAAAATTGAGTCTAAACAACTAAGCAACAATTCTTTAACATTATAATTGAGGATAATAATAGATAAATCAGGGCTTTGTTCAGCCATATAGATAATTGTATAACAGATAGCTATAATTTAAAAATGGTGGAAACTATAGGACTATAGTGGTATAATACTCTTCTATGAGTATTGAACAAAATCTACCTACAAGCAGAAAAATACAGCTGGGAGGTATAGCTCTTTTAGTAGCTCTTGGTGGTGCTGATATTGCAACTACTTACTTAGGCTTACAGCAAGGACTCTCAGAAGGATCTCCCTTAGCACACCATCTTATGGATAACTTTGGAATGCTGGGAGGAGTAATTGGACTTGATAGTATTGCTATAGCTTCTGTTATAACAGCATCTGAAGTTATACATCGAAGGTTTGGTTTTGCTGCTACAAATTTAGTAATTGGTGTGGCAAATGCAGTTGCCGCAGATAATGTAATTAACAATCTTCATCTAATGCTTTAGCGGACTCTATGCCGGCGTTTTATCCTAAGTTGGGCTAGAGATTTTTCTAAAGCAGCTAAGGTTTCTGCATATTCTTCTGAAGATAAAGTCTGCTCCAAAGCTTGCTCTGCTCTTTTCTTTGCTTCCTCAACAGCTCTTTCATCTATATCCTCTGCATAAGCTGCCAAATCTGTCATCACAGTTAAGGTATTATCAGTAACTTGTAAAAACCCTTCCCCAATTGCTAAAGATTCAACTTTACCACCTTTTTTAATAATTAATTCTCCGGGTTGAAGCTTGGCCATTAAATTGGCATGATGAGGGAGAATGCCTAATTGTCCCATGTCTGTTGAAACATTGACTTGAGAAACCTCTTCATCTAGTAATAATTTTTCAGGAGTAACTATCTTTAGGTGTAACTGACCCATAAATTGGACTATGACTATATTATAACTTAATATCTCTGGCAATAGGTATATGTAGTCCACCTGTCACAGGTAGTATAACCCCGGTAATATACCTTGCCTGGTTGTTATCAGCTAAAAATAAACAAGCCTTGGCTATATCTTCTGGTAATCCGGCTTTATTAAAAAGTGGCACATCTTCTTGCTCCCTTGGAGAGTTTTGGGTTTTTACATCAATATGTCCAGGTGCAATACCATTTACCCTAATTTCTCTTTTGGCCAGCTCCAAGCTTAAATTTGCCACCAGGCTATTGACCGCTGCTTTAGATGCATCATAGCTGGGATCCAAAGAAGGTTGCTTAGCATGGATAGAGGTGATAAAAATAATATTCCCCCCTTTGCCCATATTTTTAACTATTTTTTGAGTTAAGAAAAATGCTCCTGCAAAGTTTGTCTTCCACACCATCCCTAAATCATTAGGTTGTGTTTGGTGAAATTTTTTAACCAGACCCATCCCTACATTGTTAATTAAAACATTAACAAAACCTAATTCTTTTTTAACATCTGCTAAGAAAAACTCTAACGAGTTTATATCTGTAATATCCAACTGGGAGACAAAGTTTTGAATTTTTTGTTTGTTTAGTAAATCTCTTGCTTCCCTAAGGCGATTTGGGTCTTTATCAAAAAAAGCAACCTTTGCCCCTTTTTGTCCAAAAGCTGACAAGATACTTTTTCCTATTCCTCCTGCACCGGAGACTAAAACAACTTGATTTAAATAATTTTTTTCCACAAAAGTATTCTAAGATATTTTAACAAAAAAGGGAAATTTGCTATACTATCACACATCATGATATCACAAACGCCTTTAAACCTAAAAATTGCTTTTATCTCAACCTACCCGCCAAGACACTGTGGGATCGCCACTTATACTAAAGATTTAACAAACAGCATTAATAAATTAAATCCGCACAGGCTGGTTGAGATTATTGCACTTGATAATCCAATCTCAGAAAAACTTACCTACCCATGGGAAGTAAGCAAGAGAATCAGGCAAAATGAATGGGAAGACTATGAGAAGGTTTTAGATTACTTAAACCCCAGCATTATAGATATTATTGTTATCCAGCATGAATTCGGGATTTTCGGCGGTAAAAACGGGGAGTATATTATCAGTTTTGTTGAAAAACTTAAGAAACCTTTTATTATCACCTTTCATACTATCCTGGAAAACCCCACACCCAAGATGAAACAGATAACTCAAGTTTTAAGTGATAAAGCAAGTGTAGTGGTAGTAATGCTACCCGCAGGAGCGGAAATCCTACAGAAAGTTTACAGTGTCCCACAGGAAAAAATAGTCAGCATTACTCATGGGACTCCTGACTTTCCCTTTTTTGGAAGAAATAAGATTAAAGAGGAGATGGGAGTAGATGATCAGATAATTATGTCCAGTATTAATTTACTCAGCAGAGGAAAAGGAATTGAGTATGCTATTAAGGCTTTGCCAGAGATTGTTAAAAACTATCCAAATTTTATTTATTATATCATTGGACAAACACATCCAGTTGTTTTGGAACATGAAGGGGAAAGATACCGTACCAAATTAAAAAGGCTGGTTAAAAAGCTTAAACTAAGACGGAATGTCAGATTTATAAACAGATACGTTTCCTTGGAGACTTTGACAAAGTATTTAAGGATCAGCGATTTTTATATTACCCCGTATGAAAATCTTGAACAAATCGCTTCCGGATCTTTAGCTTATGCTATTGCATCAGGTACTCTTTGTATCTCAACTCCCTATAAATATGCCAAAGAGCTCTTGACTGGAAGAAGAGGATATTTTATTAAACCCAAAAACTCAAAAAGTATTACCGAAACAATTCTAAATGGATTACAGTCTCCAAAAGAGATGAAAAGCAGGCGGATCAAAAGTTACTATTTGGGAAGAACCATGACCTGGGATAGAGCTGCATTCAGACATATCAGAGTAATGGACCACCTGCTTAAGCAAACCACCCGATCCACCTTATTTCCTGAGCCAAAACTGAATCATCTGCACAGGTTAACCACAAATGTAGGTATTATAGAGCATACTAAAGAGAATGATCTTGATTTTAAAGAAGGATATAGTTCAGATGATAATGCCAGGGCTTTAATTGTTGCTTTAACTTTCCAAGATAAAAAATTGACAGAAATATATCTAGATTATTTAATCAGGTCTGAAAAAATGGGCAAAATTTTCTGTGATAGCAATGAAAAAGGTGAAATGGTAGGAGAACCTGGTTTAGGACAATGGTTTGGTAGAACTTTTTGGGCAACTTCTTTTGCTTTTCGTTTTGGCCAAACAGATAAAATCCGTTTAAAAGCAAAAAATTTACTTGTTAAGCTACTCCCTGAAATAAATAAGATTAATGATGTTAGAACACTTGCATTTATACTTTTAGGTTTATGTCAGCTAAAAAATTCTAGATGGAAAGAGTATGACAAAGACAGAGAAGAACTTTTAAACCATTCCTTAAAAACAATCCTTGATGAGTACAAAAAGAACCGTAATCCGGAATGGCACTGGATTGAAAATAGTCTTCGTTATGATAATTGTCGGATACCTTTTGCTTTGCTGAAAACTGCCGAAAGTTTTAATAAAACAGAAATTCGCGATTTAGGTCTGGAGATGTTGGATTTTATCATTGATAACACTTTTGAAATTTTACCAAACCGCTTCAGATTTATTGGTTGCTGGGGTTGGATGCCAAAAGGAGGGAAGAAGGCTTTATTTGATGAACAACCAATTGAGGCTGGTAGTACTGTTCAAGCCTGTCACGCAGCCTATATTGCCACCGGGATCAATTATTACAAACAAATGGCTTATAAAGCTTTTGCCTGGTTTCATGGGGATAATAGCTTACGGCGTCCTTTGGTGAATTTGGACCGCCATTCAATATATGATGGAATTACAGAAAAAGGCTTAAATATGAATCAAGGAGCAGAATGTATTGTAGAGTACTTGCTGAGTTACTGTTGCTATACTGACCTTTCGGATAAAGATAATACTAAGTATAAAGAATTTGTAAATCTGTAAATCTAGATGCGGATATTTTTATCAAACCTTAGAAAGTAGGGGATTATTCCCATTAAATTAATAGTGCTGGCAATAATAAAAAGAGGTGTAAAACCAAAATTGGCTGCTATAAAACCCCCTACCATGATTGCTAAGGCATCAGAAAGCAAGATGGCTGCATCAGTTATTCCCCATTCTGTAGCTTCTTTATTCTTATCAAGGTGAACAGAAAATAAAGAGTTTTTTGCAGGAGTAGCTATACTAATCCCCAGTCCTTGTAAAAAGTAAAAAATATAAAGCACGAACAAAACACTGGTAAAAGCAAATCCTAAGTAAGAAATAGTGATAATAAATAGTCCCACAGCTATATAGGTAAACTTCTTTTTATCTGATGCTCCATTTAGAGATCTGCCAATAAGTAATTCAAAAATAACCCTGCTTCCCAGATAAATACTGTAGCCAAATGCAGCTGACTGAATACTGCCTCCAGACACATTAGTTACCACAAATATTGCAGCAATTGGGGTAATCAAGTTCCAGGCAGACCAAACCAGTGATTCGGAAATTATGAAGGCTTTAACTATTGGATTAATGTGAAAGTGAGAAGGATACCTACCTAAAAACTTTTCTGCCAGCATATTACTATCATTGCAGGAAGTTACCAATTTGTCAAAAAACTAAGGAACAATAATCTCTAATTTTGCAGCATCAGGCCTTAGCTTTTCCACAACTTCAGCTATTTTAAAAAACCTCACCTCATCAGAAATACCAAGATCAGCCATAAACCAATCACCCCAATTAAGTCCACCCCTATCTACACCATCAAGCTGATAAGGGTAACGTGCTGATTCAAGTCTGCCAGAAATCCATAAATTTGCATAACCACAACCATCTGCAGAAGTATGAGTGCCGGGAGCTGCTCCAAACCTATCCAGTAACTCTATTGCCCTCTGAAAACCAATTTCATCACCTCCTGTTAACAATGCCATAATCGCATTTACGCCACCTAAAATCCGGATACCCTTCCTCTTCTTTCCTCTAACTGATCAAAACGTCCGTCGCCACACTCAAGAGGCGCCCCTTTTTGTACTCTAACTAGTTCTATACTTTCTCTTTGAACAAAAGTAACTGGCCATGTTCTCCTTGTAAAGTATTCTGCTGGTATTTCTGGCTTAAAACCAGTATAAACTTCGAGTTGTGACATTTTTATTTAAAAAAATCCGACTTCCTTTCGAAGTCGAATAAGTTCACAGTATAACACACTCGTCAAATTTTCTATCCTAAATATAGCCTGAATGGTCAATAACTTTTAAAACTTCTCTGTTGTCTTCTTCAATCAAAACTGGCACAGGAATAATTTCTCCTTTTTCTATCATTACACCTAAACCTTTATCCTCAACAATATCCCTAAGCAACCCGGCATTAGAACCCATAATTCTTTGTAGCACCTGGTTATTTTCTTTTAAATCCCTGGAATTTACTGAATTACAAACAAATAAAATATAGGACTTATTTACCCTTCCAAAACCCATTATAGAAATCATAGTATTTATATTTTCTATAGCCTGACCTGGATTAGAAGGAGTAGAGGCAAAACCCTGACTTTGGGGGTCAAACTTCCCAATAGTTGCTCCCCTCATTGCTACAGCCATGTAAGATTCCTCATGTTTTGAAAAAGCATGATCTACTTTCTTCAATTTAGATAAACCTGTCAAATATTGCAAAGCTATATTTCTAATTAAGACAAATCTAAATGCCTGGCTTTGACTTTTAGTTAAGTCTGGATAGTATTTGGACAAATATTGCTCAACTTCACCCAAAAGATTTTTCTCTACTTTTCCGTCTAAAATTGCCTCTATTACTTTCAATACATTTTGGGAAAAAGCCGTGAGATATTTTAGATCAGTAAATTTTTCTCTAAATGAACCAAAAATCAAATTGCTTTTTATAAAATATTCATCCAATCCTTCTTTGTATCTATTGGTAAGCTCTGTGGTGGACAGAGATTCCTCTTTTAAATTAAAGTTTAAAACAATACCAAAAGTTTCAGTATCATAAACCGCTGAAACACAAACCACTTTTAAGGGCTCAATACCCAACTGTTCTCTAAATTCGTTATATATATTGGTAATGGCTGGAATTGATATTTCTTCTATAATTTTTAAATTGGCCTCAACCAGATTGGCTTTTGGATCTATTAAATGTGCTTTTTGCTTTGCCATCATAGCTCCACAACCATGATGAAGATTTGAAAGGGTAGTGTGGGCATAAACAATTTCTAACAGATCATCTTTGTTAATAGAAATCCTTCTCAAGGCTTCATTTAAATCAGAAGAATCTGGAATAATTTTGCCATCAGATTTTCTCTTGATAACTGTAATCTCCCCTGCCGGAATTTCAAAATGCCTGGCAAATCTACCACCAATAAAAATTGCCGGAATTCTGCCGTCAATACAAAAAACATAACCCAATGATACCCCTTTTGTTAATTCTCTTTTTCTTTTCACTATTTTTCTAAAAGTAGGGTTTGATAAAATTTTAGCAACAGCATTATTTCTTTCAACTATATTCCAAATCCTTAATCTGTCTTTTTTTGAAACTTCATGAAGGGTATGCTGACTTAAATGATCAAGATACAAATCTAGTTGTTCTTTCAAATGATCTTTTGAGGCAGTCAGGTTAATTTGCCTATTTGGGTAGATTTTGTTAAATAGGTTTCTAACTTTAATATTATATGATGGACCCAGGAATTTGTGCAGTACCCTTAGACTAAATTAGAATAGTCTTTATGGATCAGAAAATACGAAGGATGCATGCACCGGCGTTTAAAGCAAAGGTTGCATTGGAAGCACTGAAGGAACAAAAAACAATAGCTGAGCTTTCGAGTATGTACTCTGTACATTCAACACAGATTACGAAATGGAAGAAACAGGCTTTAGATATTTTAGTTTCTGGGTTTGGGTCAGGACAAAAAAGGCAGGAGAAGGAAGACAGTGATTTAATGCAGGAATTGTACAGGCAAATTGGCAGGTTAAAGGTTGAAGTAGATTTTCTTAAAAAAAAGATGGGCATATTTGAAAGATGAAAATCATTTAAGTCCTAAAGAGATTGTGTCGCACATTAACAAAACAAGTAGCATATTACCTTTGGGAATACAGGCTGAGTTATTGGGAATTTCCCGAAACAGTCTGTATTACCAGCCAGAACTAGTAGATGCACAAACCCTGTTAGTCATGAACAGGATTGATGAGCTGTATACCAAAAGACCCTTTTATGGTTCAAGGAGGATAGCCAGGGATTTAGGCTACAACCGGAAACGAATACAGCGGTTAATGAGGGAGATGGGTATTGAGGCCATTTACCAAAAGCCAAATTTGAGCAAAAACAATTTGCCTCATCCTGTTTATCCGTATCTGTTAAAAGGAGTAGTTGCCAGCCACCCTAACCATATTTGGGGAACAGATATTACGTATATCAGGATGCATCAAGGATTTCTATATTTAACAGCCTATCTTGACTGGTTTTCCAGGTTTGTGCTTTCTTGGAGGCTGTCAACCACACTGGAGATTGAATTTGTCCTTGATGCTGCTGGGGAAGCATTGTACAAATACAATGCACCGGATATTGAAAACAGTGACCAGGGAACACACTATACAAGCGAGAGGCATATTCAGTTGTTTACAGGTAAAGGAACAAAAGTCAGTATGGATGGCAGAGGCCGGGCCATGGATAATATTTTTACCGAAAGGCTCTGGAGAAGTGTAAAATATGAGGAAGTCTACCTAAAAGATTATGCTACTGTTTTGGAGGCAAAGGAAGAAATTAGGGATTATTTTAATTTTTATAATTATGAAAGAAAACATCAGTCACTTAATTACCAGACACCGGCTGACATATACTTTAAGAAAGGAGGTTAAAATTTAGTCTAAGTTTTGCCGTTTTACTGTATTGACAATGGGGTCCACCTTAGAAGGTATGATTTTTTTGTAAGAATAAGAAAAGTAACTCTTTTCAATCCTAACTTACAAGAATCTAGATCAAATGCAGTTGATGTGTATAGAGTATTGAAGCAGTAGCTCCAACTCTAAGCATTACAGGTATTTCTTTATCTTTTCTGGTCATAATAATTTTGTCGTGTTATCACAATAGTATTACCTATTTTCTTTCTTCTTGTTGGAATTATTCCTACTCTCATTTCAAAAACAACTTGTTCAGGGGGGATTGCAGAATCTTCAGAAAAACTTCTAACATCTCTAAAGATTTCAAATCTATCTCCCTTAGGTTTTAATCTATTTAATATGCCTTCAAATTTTACTTTTATTCTGTGACTTAATGATTTTGTAGCACCTAATGAATTGTAATTTAAAGCTTTATCTATTTCTTCTAGACCTAAATTTTTTTCATATCTTAATCTAATAAAAGTCTGGTAATCTGCAGGTAAAAAGCTTAGTGTCCTATCTAAGAGGTTTGGGTAAGCAGCAATTATTATATAAATAGGGTCTACATCCCATGTTTCAGAAGGAACTGCAATAGTTTCTCTTAACCTACTCTTAATATTTGTATAATAATCAGGCAGTAAGCTGGGATCAGTTTTAAGCCTTTGAGCTAACTGTTCATCTGATTGGGTGTTAAAATACCTACCAACAAAGACTAATCGTTGAGCAGGATTTAAGGTAGAGAGTAATCTGATAGCTTGCTCTGAACCTTGGGGATTTTTTGCAAAAAATAGGGTAATGGGATCATTATCCAGGGCTTCTTGTCTTCTGGCAGCTGTTTGACTATCACGGTGGTAATTAATGCTTACCCTATGAATTGAAGTATTGAAATATTTTTGAAATCCCCCCCTGGCTGCTAAGGTTTGTGATGTAGATGCAATCCTTAGAGTTGTTGGATGGGAAGCTAGTTTTAATACTCGAGGGTAGGAATAATCAAGAGGGATACCCTTTACTACAGCTAAGTATAGACCATAACCTAATAATCTATCCCTAAATCTTTCAGATCCTACCTGGTTAGTAGCCCTTAGTCTTCTCGTCTCAGCATCATTTATTTTTACTATTGGCAATAGATTAGTATCTTGATATCCTTTGTTTGTCAAGAAATCAGCTACTTTTTTGGATCTTTCTTCAACTTTTTCTGTCATTTTAATGAAGTGATTATACTATAAGTTAAGTAATAATTCTTAAAGACTTCTATTAGATTTGCACCTTAGATTATATTAGGATTATACTGTTCTCATGAATAACAATCTGCCTAAAGATCTACCAAATTCTGGAAATAATAATCCCACCCCTCCTCCTTTTGGATCTCACTTTGATCCACACTCAAATCCCATAGATCCTAACAACCCTTATGCTACCCAATCTCCACAAAATCTTTCTGAACTTCCTAATGATAATCCTCAATCTAATGAATCCAATCACCCTCAATATCCTACCTCAGAAAACTTAGTTCATTCAGCTGTTGCTTCTCATCAAAAAAGAGATGCTCATGGTAGATTCATCCCTGAATATGAACAAACCCCTCCCTATGCTTCCCCAAATCTCCCTAATATCTCTACTACTCCAAACCTCCCTAATCCTCCTAACCCTGCTGTTCCTCCTACTCCCTCCAATCCACCTATCCAGGTAATCCATGGAGGTGGAGGAGGAAGTAACAATAGTGATAAAGATGATGATAATTTAGCAGAATTTAAACTTAAAAATCCTTTCTCTAAATTCTTTAACTTTCTTAAGAGTTTTATTAAAAACCAAAATGTTAAAATTACCATTCCAGCTTTTACCTTCATAGGTTTAGGCATTGCTTTAGCAGGAGGAGGTGGAATAATAGGTGGAACTTTAGTCTATTTCTTCCCTCATAACTCACCAGTATTTCATAGAGAAGTAGTTTATCAAGGATCTTTACAAAAAACAGAACAGGGTTTTTATCTAACCTTACCTAACTCTGATTTATATACCTTAAGACCTAAAGCTAGAAGCAGTATTAATTTCCAATCATTAGCTAATGGCTCAGTTTTAGTTAAAGGTAATTTAACTGTGGAAAAGTTTGTGATAGATGTAACTGAGATAATTCCTTTGGGTAATCCTTCAAAATCAGAATCCCTAATTACTTCTGCTTCCACAAACACCCCAACTTCCCTGACCACCCCAAATCAAGACTTGGATCTTCCCAAGCTTCACCCAGATATTAAATGGGAAATAACCCAAAAGAAAGTTTTGTTGTTTACCTCTGGCAAAAGAAGGATAGAACAGGAAGGAGTTTACCTTGAGTCCTCAGAACTTCTAACTTTCCCTCAAGCTTTTCTAGATTACTATACTCAAAATCTTAAAAGCTCAAATTTTAAACAGACTCTAAATTCAACTGACCCTGATGAAGTGATGATCACTTATGCAAAAGATGATTTATTCCTAACCTTTGGAGTTAAGAATATTTATTCTGGCTCAGGAGATAATAAAAAACTCACAGGATATAAAGCGTTTATTGAACATAATTAAAATCTGACCAAGCGGGAAAGCAAACTTATTAAATACTTATTTGGAGTTTTTTCTAATAGAATCTCTTACATCTCCAATAACTCCTTTAATCCATTCAATAGGGTTACGAGCTAAATCACGATTTCGGATAACAATTTCTGGTTCTTCAGGGACCAACCCGAGAATTTCATCAAGAATTACAATAAGATTCTGATCTACTTCTCTTACAGGCTCTTCTCCAAGTATGACGATCTCATCTCCTCCTGAAACTACTGGAGCAATTTCTTCAGGGTAAACAGTAATTTCATCGTCTCTCTCAGGAAGATAAACTCCTCCTGATTCTTCATCTGGAGGGACAATAATATCCTGCGGTGACTCTATTGGTTCTACGTCTCCAAGTATGATAATTTCATTCTCTCCTTGATTAGTTGGGGGAACTTCCTCAGGATAAACAACAATTCCATCATCAGGATAAAGTCTTCCGGTTTCAATCAATCTTGCTACAAGTCCAAATGTACTATGCGTTCTTGCTACTTCTCCCTGTCTTTCAGCTTCGGATAGATCAGAAAAATATGGGTCTATGTCACCGTTTGGCTGTAAACCAACACGACGAGAATTACCCAAAAAGACCCTGATACTCTCAGGAGAAAGGGTCCACGTAGGATCAGCAGAAAAAATACTCATGTGCACACGAGTAG
>Ga0209515_10004025_pt1 | contig 20260 bp, 20 predicted proteins | sample Subgroupgradi54m_FD_187454 | JGI IMG/M metagenome (GOLD analysis project Ga0209515, IMG submission 187454) | Subsurface groundwater microbial communities from S. Glens Falls, New York, USA - GMW60B uncontaminated upgradient, 5.4 m (SPAdes)... ...
TCATTTGAAAGAATAAAAGGATCGGACATACAAAAAGAGCAGGAATAAAATCATAACTGATTTATTCTTCAAAAGAGGGTGACGTTTCTATTCTTGCGAAAGGGGACATTTCTATTCTTGTTTAATAATGTCAAAAAACTGCTTGACAAATTATTAGACATGACATATACTGCCTTTATATGTTAAATACCGTAACCGTTAATGCACGAGATATATTGAGAAACTACAAAGAAGTCTTTGATAAAGTAAAAAAGACCAAACAACCTGCTGTGGTTATTTCTCAAAAAGAACCCCAAGTCGCAATTGTTTCTCTTGATGATTTGGAAAAATTGAGACAACTAAAAAATAAACAGTCTACAAAAGCTCTTCTTGATATGGCGGGCATTATTCCAAAAGGAAGCGGACTTCCTGCCGATTTATCCGAAAAACACAATGAGTACACCTGGGACTAGTCAACCACTAATTGCGGTAGGAGATACTGATGGATTGATCGCAGTCTTAAGTAGCGAAGACGTAAACCACGAGAAAGCATTATCAACCATTGAAAAACTCTTACAATACGATGCACAAACTGTTTTTCCGCTTACAACAATTACCGAAACCGTAACCACACTCAAGCGAAAACTCAACAGACCCGACCTTGCCGAAAAAGTTGTTAATCAAGTAACGCTGGGCACACTGTCAATTGAAAATGTAGACACCGATATGCTGAGTGTTGCTCTTAAAGTATTTAATCCAAAGGGAAGTAAGCAGAACACCTTGTTTGATGCCATAGTTGTCGCAACCGCAAAAAAACTTAACACTAAAATTATATTCTCTACTGATCGTTGGTACGAAAAACTCGGTTTTACTCTTGCTGGCAATCTTTTTCGGGAACAAAACGAAAACAAGAACGATTAAGTATTGATGAGATTAGAAATAAATTGGAAAATAAATGAATTGACCGTATTCATCTTTTCTCTCAAGATTTTTCTTTAGTACCTGCTAAACCACTTCGTGCTTTAGCGATAATGTTTTCCTTCCACTCTTTTCATCCTGCCAAATGAACGAAGAAAAAGCACATAGATTTTTATGCCAAAGCGCTATTTGAAAAAATCTTTCAATGATGATATAGACATTTTTCTAACAACGGGTAATAACATAAGGTTTGCAAATAAAAATGTAGATATTGGCACGAAATAGAGACTTAATTGGCATTTTTGAGGTTTGTAACTCGTAAAAGAAGTTGATGAAGATTTTTAAAAGGGTTTTATGTAAAGCAGTATTTTGAGGCTAGAATTGACAATACGCATATATTCACATATAATTGCATATAGTTAGATTGAACTAGCATATTTATATGGCTAAAAACACAAAATTTGACAAAAGACTTGCTCAAATCTCCTCTGACATTTTGACCAAAATCGCTCGTATTGACGAGCTAAAAGGCCAGTGGACTGCAGGTACAAATCTTAGTCCGTATCTTCTTGGAAGACTTAAAAGATCAGTTCTTATCACATCAACTGGTGCATCTACTCGTATAGAAGGAGCAAGACTGTCTGACGAGGATGTTGAAAAACTGATGCAAGGTATCACTATTCAGAAATTTGCTGATAGAGACAAGCAGGAAGTGCAGGGATATTATGAACTTCTGCAAAAAATATTTGAGGCTTTTTCTGAGGTTCGCCTTAGCGAAAGCAGCATTAAATCGCTCCACAAAGAACTTTTAAAGTATGTTGAAAAAGATAAATTACACAGAGGAGAATATAAAAAAGGCGAAAATCAGGTAGAGATGGTTGACGCTCAAGGAAAAAGAATCGGCGTTCTTTTTAAAACAACACCAGCCTATCTTACGCCAGTACAAATGCAGGAACTTGTTGAGTGGACACGAAATGCGCTAGAAAACAAAAACTACCACCCGCTTTTGATTGTTGGAAATTTCTTGGTGGAGTTTTTGAATATCCATCCTTTCACTGACGGAAATGGCCGCTTGTCAAGAATTCTTACCAATTTACTTTTATTAAAAGGAGGTTATATGTATATGCCTTATGTTTCCCATGAGAAACTAATAGAAGACCAAAAACCTGCATATTACCTGGCACTTAGGAAAAGCCAGAAGACTTTTAAAACTAAAGGTCCGAGCATTGTTGATTGGCTCAATTTCTTTTTAGATATTGTTTTAGCTCAGTCCGAGCAGGCAAGTGTTCTTATTTCTTCCGAAAACATTGAGACAATTCTTTCTGAAAGGCAGCTAAAAGTCTGGCAGTATTTACAAACTGTTTTAGAGGCAACACCGGCCCAAATTAGAATAGCAACCGACATCGGCAGACCTACTGTTTACCAAATATTGTCAAAATTATTAAATTTGAAGAAAATAGAAAGGTTGGGCTTGGGCAGAAGCACCAGATACCGTAAAATTCCAACTGAATAGCTTCTGCCTCTTGAAAAACTAAGAGGCAGAGAAACATCTTTTGGCTGGTAAGCATAAACACGTTTTATTCTTCGCCTTCTTCTAGAACCTTTCAGAAGTCAGAGTTCTGATGAGATTAATTGTCAGAAGCGTACTTAAGGTAAGTTTCCTAGGCACTACGAGTGTTTCTCTTTTGTCCTGATCAGACCTAAGAAAACTATCATCCGTATAAAAGGGTACCGATGTAGATAAGGGCGCCTAAAATAACTCCTAAAATTCCGTTGATGAGAATTACTTTTTCTTTGTGAATAATTCCATAGTAAAACCAAATCGCCGATGTAAAAATATAGGCAAGCCATGTTATAGAAGAAACTCCCGAAGCGGTTTTTTTAATATAAATATCAGACAGCTGAGGAACAGTAATTAAAGGGCTTGCCGTTGCAACAACCATAATAACCGCGTTTAATGCTTTTGCAAAGACAGTTTTATGTTCTTTATGAACCGGATGCTGATGCAGCATAATTAAAATATAACATATACTTATTGAAAATAAAATAATTTTATGCCATTATTACAAAATGGAGAAATTGACAAAGAAAGAAAAGAAGGAAGCAAAAAAACAGGAATGGCAGGAGAAATTTAAGAAACAAGAGCAGAATAGAAGACTTAAAAGCTTTGGAATTTGGGCCACAGCTGCACTTGTTTTAATTGTGGCAGTATATGGACTAATACAAATTGCAAATTCTCCTCAGGTAACAAGCACTTCTTCGGGTAAACTTCCGCAAGTCACCAAAGAAGATCCGACAACAGGAAATCCCAATGCAAAAGTAACGCTTGTGGAATACGCGGACTTCCAGTGTCCGGCATGTGCAGCTTATCATCCCCTTGTTAAACAACTTTTGGCCGATTACAAAAATAAAATTTACTTTGTTTATAGGTATTTTCCTTTAACCCAGGTTCATCAAAATGCAATGATCTCAGCCCAAGCCGCATTCGCTGCAGGCCTTGCAAATAAATTCTGGGAAATGCACGATATGCTTTTTGAAACTCAAAATTCTTGGGCTAATTCTCAAAAAGCCCGAGAAACTTTTATAGATTACGCTAAAAAATTAAATTTAGATATTGATAAATTTACAAAAGACATCGATTCTACGGAAGCAAAAAACTTTATAACTGACACTTCCAACAAAGGAACGGCAATCGGAATCAATTCAACGCCAACTTTTTTTATTAACGGATCAAAAATACAAAATCCTCAAACTTATAATGACTTTAAATCCCTAATTGAAAATGAAATTAATAAAAAATAACCTGTCTGCCAGCAGGCAGGTTTTTTCTGTTCTTATTCTCTTTTTATCTTTTTTAGGATTTCTGGACGCGACTTACCTTACTATTCTCCACTTTAAAAACGCCTTTCCTCCATGCAGGATAACTTCAGGATGTGAAACTGTTTTATCAAGCAAATATGCAGCAATTTATGGTATTCCAATATCTTTAATTGGCAGTTTATTTTATCTTTTGTTAATTGGCCTTTCTATTCTGATTTTGACTGATTTTAAAAAAATTTTTACAAAAGCTTTAACTCTAAGCGTTTTATCGGGTGCGTTGGTTTCGGCAATACTGATATATATTCAGTTTTTTCTACTTAAAACCTTTTGCCAATACTGCTTATTCTCAGAAGTAGTCAATTTTCTTTTGCTCGGGGCTGCTCTTTTGTTTCTTTCGAAGAAGGAAAATTAAATAAACTCCTCTACTCTTTTGTATTTGTGGACATCGGATGCTGAAAACCATAATGTTTTTTCAAGATTTGCTTCTTCTATGCTTGCCGAAACATGAACTAAGTTCATTACTCCCCTCTTCTCATCATTTGCATAGGCTGCCGAATCAGTTGAGAAGTCTCCTCTTATTGTTCCTGCGGGTGAGGCAACCGGCATTGTAGGACCTGCTTGAGCAGCCGCATTTTCAACGGCATGCTTTCCTTCAAGAAGAACAGCTACGATTGGTCCGCTCTTTACATAATCAAATAGCCATTTATTAACCATTTTCCCAAGTTGTATCGGATCATCTGTCCCCAACTCTTTTTTGGGATTCCTGCCGTATTGTGTATATGTTTTAAGAGTTTTCTCACCCCATCTTTTAAGTGTTGCAGGATCACTGCTTTGATAGTGCTTGATGAGGAGTTCGTCTGATGCCTTAACCATTTTCATGGCAACAATCTTAAGTCCGACTCTTTCAAATCTTCGTAAGACTTCTCCAATTAAGCCTCTTTTTACTCCGTCGGGTTTAATTAAAACAACTGTTTGCTCCATAATTTGCTAGTTTCTAGTTATAACTGTAGCAGTTTTTCAAATCTTTGTCCATCCGAAAAATTTCCAATTACCGCAAGGTTTAGGGTTTGGGAAACTAAGTAGTTTTGCGCAGCATCTGCGATTTCATCTAGGGTTACTTGGTCTATTTTTTCCATATACTCGCTTGGCGTTTCAATTTTATCCTCTAAAATTTCCGCAAGGCCATAGAATCCTGCAACTGCCCTTGAGTCTTCAATTTCCAAGACTAAATGACCTTTTATAAATTCTTTGGCTTTTTTTAATTCTTTATCGGTAATTGGATCCGCCGACTTGGCGGTGGCAATTCCGTGATACTGATCAAGAATCACGGTTATTGCCTCATCAACCCTTTTTGGATCAACTCCCGCAGTTGAGACTAGGGTTCCTGAGTCTTGATAATGATCAGAGGAAGTCCTTACATAATAAGCAAGTCCCCTTTTTTCCCTAACTTCGTGAAATAGCCTTGAGCTCATACCCCCTCCCAGAATTGAAGCGAGAATAGAAAGAGCATATTTATCCTTATGGTTTAGGGGGATAGTCCGCACTCCTATTGCAACATGAACTTGCTCGGTTTTTTTTCTTTTTACCATTACAGCCGGTTTGGATTGTTTTTCTACTACTTTTCTATATCCTTTTATATCAAAAGATTTCATATCGGCAAAAAACTTACCGACAATTGGTTCTGTTTTATCGCTGTCAATTCCGCCGGCTATTATTACCACCATATTATCTGCTGAGTAAAGACTGTCCATATACGAAGTGAGGTCTTCTCTGGAAAGCTTTTTAATAATCTCTTTTCTTCCGCCTATATCCCATCCCATTGGAGATTCGCCGTACAAAAGACTTTCATAGATGTCATGAATTTTTCGGGCAGGTGTATCCTCGTATAAATTTAGTTCTTCTATAATAACTCCTCTTTCTTTGTTAATTTCCTCAGTTTTAAATAAAGAGTTCCGAAGCATATCAGACATAACATCCAAAGATAGCTTAAGATGGTTTACTGAAGATTTAATATAATAGCCGGTTGTTTCCTTTCCTGTAAATGCATTGAATTCTCCACCGATTCCATCTATTAAAGAAGATATTTCAAGAGCTGAAGGTCTTTTTTTGGTTCCTTTAAATGCCATGTGCTCTAAAAAATGGGAAACACCGTTGTTTAGATTGGTTTCATATCTACTCCCGGCACCTACTAAGATCATCGAGGTTACGCTCTTGAAGGACGGCATTGGTATTGTTAAAACACGAAGTCCATTTGATAAAACTTTTCTTTGAAACTGCATAATAATAGAACAAAAAAGATCAGAAAATCTGCTGACCAGTCTGGTAATAATACCACAACCGAATTTCCCTCTCAAGAGCCAAAAAATATTGACTTTTTAAAATGTTCTAGGTTCAAATCCAATCCTCGGAGCTCGGCTGTTTGTCTTTTTAACCTCTATAGCATATAATCTCCTGCATGGTATTAGCAGAATCTTTAGAAAAAGTAGAGTTTAGGCCGTCTCCAGTTCAAGAGGTACAAAAATTTGTTACAAGGATGTGGGAGCATCCTCTCTTGGACCAGAAAACAATTCAACATAGACAAAGAGGAAAAGATGCATTAGCAACATTGTTTTCTGCTAATAATTTATCAGATTTACCTTATGTTGGTGTTCCAGTTGGAAGTGAGATATGGATTGTTGATCAAAATTCTGACTTTGATTTTATAGTATTTACACCACATGGCTATAAACTGTATGCAGAGATTGGGAATCTAATTCAAAGCGTAGGTAATAATACTGTTGTTCATATTATTAACGCCTTTGATAGTGTACTTAAAGATGGCAAGCCATTATGGGGCGACTATATCTCAATTTTATTAACACCTGATGAATATGTTTTAGGAGATGCAGAATTGGCACGGCAATTACGCCATTCTTTAGTTGATAAGCTAGAAAGAGAACAAAAAGCTGATGCTCTATGGTCATTGGCAACAGATTATGGTAATAGTTTTCGATCTTGGCCACATAGCACTGAAAAAAGAAGAATAAGATTTGAAAAACAACTAAGAGCTCGTTCTGAGAGAAGTAGCAAACCTCACAAGTGGCAAAGATATTTTCAGGAAGCTGCTATAGCACTAGAACTTCCACCATTTGCTGTCTATAGAGATGCAATACGGCAAACAAATGGAGCACTTCACTTAAATCCCAGATATAAAGCTATCAATCTAATAGGAAGTGAATTCTAACTTCCTTCACGCCTCGGAGCTCAAAATTGACCACCTACGGTATGTACACTTAAATATCCGACACTTCTTCTAAGAATTTATTAGGTGTTTTCATATTAAGGCTCATATGGGGTCTTTTGTTATGGTAGTATACCAAATATTCACTTAATTCTCTCTCAAGGCTTGTAATATCATTTTGTTTGTATTTGCTCCAACCTAAACATTCTTTTCTAAGGGATCTGTTGAAGCTTTCAATATAACTCTGTTCATTTTTCTTGTATGGTCTTGCAACCCTAAACCTATCGGCGTATTTAAAGACATTTGACCTAAACTCAGCTTTAAATTCTGATCCTCCGTCTGTTTGGAGTAGATTGGTATGATTAAATCTATTATTAAAAGAGAAGGTAAGAAAATCCAATCCGTCTCTGGCTGTTAATGATTCATACAGTTTAACCGATACTTCTTTAGTGAATATATCTACACCTGTAAAAGCATAAATCTCTCCAAAATCTACCGTATCCATCTGGATTACTTCCCTGGGGCTAAAAGCCTCCGGTATTGGACCTCTTTTCTGATTCTTCTTCCACTTACTTCTTAATTTGTATTTTTCTCCCAATATCTTGTAGATAGTGGTGGTGGATAATTTAATCCCATATTCATCAGACAGGAACTCTTTGATCTTTTGTCCGCAACAATCTCTGTTATCCTCTCTTAACCTGTAGATTCTGGATTTAAGAAGGCCATCGGTTTTCCTTTTTCTTCTTTCACCTTTCTTAGCATCAGTATATCTCTCTAAAAATTCTAATAATCCAAACTCTTGAATACCCTTAATCCATATATGGACTGTTTCTCTTGTAACCCCTAGTTGACCGGCTATATGAGTCTTAGGAACCCCTTGTTCAAAAAGCTCCCAAGTTAATGTAATTTTAGTTAATTGATTCATTACTTCCATATTATACTGGAAGTGTCGGATATTAAACTTTAATTAAGCGACCTATTGACATATGTATATTTCTGCAATATACTTATACTATTGCTATGACGGTATTACCAGATCCACTTTCGTTTGAATGGGATAAGGGTAATAGCGATAAGAATCTTAAGAAGCATAACGTTACCAATCAAGAAGCAGAAGAAGTTTTTAGCAATGAACCCTTAATAGTCTTAGAAGATGCAAGACACTCAAAGCAAGAAACTAGATTTCAAGCACTGGGGGTAACAAGTAAAAGAAGAAAATTATTTCTATCTCTTACAATTAGAAAAAACAAAGTGAGAATTATCTCAGTAAGAGATATGAATAAAAAAGAGGAGATGTTATATGAAAAATCTTAAACAAATCCCTAAATTTAAAAATGAAGATGAAGAGCGAGAGTTTTGGTTTACCCATGACTCAACTGAATATGTTAATTGGGCAAAGGCAGAAAGAGCAGTTTTTCCAAATCTTAAGCCATCAACTGAATCAATCTCGTTACGACTTCCATCATTTTTACTTGCTCGTATTAAAGAACTTGCAAACAAAAAAGATGTTCCTTATCAGTCTTTAATGAAAGTGTTTTTAAGTGAACGGATAGATCAGGAATTAAAAGCATAAAAAGTTCTAACTTCCTCCACCCCTCGGAGCTTTTTCTTCTGATATAATCGTCTCATATGAAAAATGTCTTAATAACTGGTGTCAGTCGTGGCATGGGAAAAGCATTCAAGTTTATACTGAATGATTTCCTAACAGATTTATATTAATCAAAAATCTTTTGAGGTTCAGTCTTGAATTTACATCTTCTCTGGAGCTTCAATGCCGAGGAGATAGAGGCCTGTTTTGAGAACTTGACCAACGGCTGATGTTAAAGAAAGTCTGAAATCCTCGTTTTTACTTCCAATTATTTTGTGTTTCTGATAAAAATTGTTAAACTTTTGAGAAAGTTCAAATAGATAATTGCACAAAAGATTTGGCGCAAAATTTACTCCTGCTTCCTCAACAATTTCACTGAAATGAATTAACGACCTCAAAATCAGCAATTCTTTATTTTCGAGTTGATTGTTGATTGTTAATTGTTGATTGTTAGCGTTTTGCGCTTTTCGCAAAACGCTCTGCGTTCTTGCATATGTATATTGAAGGTATGGTCCGGAATTCCCCTCAAATGAGATTGATTCTTCAAAAGAAAATAATATATCGGATGTTCTTGAAAACTTTAACATCGAGTATTTAACAGCGCCAACTACAACCTTCTCCAAAGTTTTCTCATCCATATTTCCAAACTGTCCTTTGATTCTTTTTTTTGCTTCATCCAGCAACCATTCGCCGGATACTATATTTCCAGATCGCGAAGACATTTTTCCGTTCTTTAGCTTTACAAAACCGAATGAATTGTGAATTGTTTTAGAAGCCAGCCGAGGAAATATTTTTTTCATAGCTCCTAGAACAACTTTAAAATAAGCTTCTTGCTCGTTAGCAGTTATTATTATCGATTGATCATAAGAAAAATCCGCAAACTTAATTTTTGCTAGAGCTAAATCTTTAGCCTCATAAGTTGTATTATTCTGACTTGTTACAAAAACGCGAGTATGATCTCCTCTAAAAACTACTGCTCCTTCATGTTTTTCAAATACTCCATCCTTCAGGTGAGACAAGACGATTTTCTTTCCATTTTCGGCCACTTCACTTTCAAAATAATATCTTTTGTATTTGGTTCCGACTCTTTTATAAGTCTTTTCGAAGTTATCTAAGCTCCATTTCCTGCCTTTATCCCATATTTCTCTTATTGATTGATCATTTTGATATATCTTGATATTTAAATCTTTAATTTCTTTTTGACTTTTTTCATTTTCATCAAACATTTTTGATCCCAAAGCATAACTTTCACCTAAAATTTTTATTTTTTGATCCAACGATTTTTTCTCTAAGTCGAGCAGGTTTATTTTTTGCTGATCTAATTTTTTAATAAGTCCGAAGATGGCTTTTGCAACATGCATTCCAACATCTCCTTGATAATTGACTCTAAAAACTTTTCCACCTTCAAACTCCATTAGTCTTGCATAAGATTCACCAAGAGAAATGTTTCTAAGATGCCCTATGTGAAATTCTTTAAATGGGTTGGGATCTGCAAACTCAAGTATGATTTTTTTATTTTTGAGTCTTTCTCCTTTTCCGTATTTGTCTTTATAATCTATTACTTCTTTCAGATTTTTAAGAAGGGCTTTGTCTTTTAGCCAACAATTAATAAAACCGGGAGCGGCTACTTCTGCTTTTTCTAAAATATTTGATGGTTCTGAAATTTTTTCTAATTCCTCTGCTATTTTCTTTGCAAATTCCAGAGGATTTTTAAACTTGTTTTTTACTTTTGGGAAAATCTTAAGAGCTATGTTAGTTGAATAATCTCCGTGAATTGATTCCTGAGCCGGCTGAATTTCTATTTCTGCTTTGTCTCCTGTAATATTTTCGGTTATCTTTTGAAGATAAGAATTGATCTGATTTTTTAATTTCATATAGCTATTTGTTATTGTAGCACAGAAATCTATTGACTACGATTTAACCCTTCGGCTTAGCTCAGGGCAAGTCGGCCTTGACATAGGGCAACATAACTGATAGTTTTATATTAGATGTGAAGATTCTTGTTGTAGACGATGATGAATCGCTATCTTCGATTATTACAACTGCTCTTGAAAGAGAGGGTTTTACTACTTTCTCTTCAAAGACAGGCAAAGATGCATTAAATAAAGCCAGATCAGACAATCCGGATTTTATACTTTTGGATCAAGTTCTTCCCGACATTTCAGGAAACGAAGTTCTAAAAGAGCTAAAATCGGACGACCAAACAAAAAATATTCCTGTTATGATGGTTACCAACTTCAGTCAGGAAGAGTTTGTAAACCAAGCTATAAATGAAGGCGCAATAGATTATGTTTTTAAATATAAAGTTGAAATACAGGATATTGTAAATAAAATCAAAAACGCTTTAAAAAAAGACGATTCTTCTCTGTCGCAATAAAATGGACGCACTAGAATTTTTATCCGTCGCAGCCGCACTACTGTTTGGAATTATAGCTATAGTTATTTCAATAAAAGATGATCAGCTGAAGAAATCGGAGGCAAGTCTTCTGCCTCAAGATGAAAAAGCAAAACAGATCCCTGTTGGCAGGGATATCAAAGATGATTTTACAAACATTGCAGTTCATGAACTCCGCGCCCCTTTAACAAGCATAAAAGACTCTTCCGAGCTTTTATTAAACCATAAATATACGCTTGCGGAAGATGAAAAAGATCAGTTTCTCAAAATGATTAACAGACAGTCTCATCTACTTTTAGATGAGATAGGCTCTATCCTTGATGTTGCAAAATTGGAATCGGGAACTTTTAGCTTGGATAAAAGACCCGATACCATAGATGAGCTAATTTACGAAAGAATTAAAATATTTGCTCCTCAAGCGGAAAGAAAAAATATTTTTTTAACCTGCAACGTTGATAATCACCTCCCAATAGTAGATATAGATAAGGTTCGAATGGGACAAGCGTTGAATAATCTTATATCAAACAGTATCAAATTTACGCCGGAGGGTGGAAAAATCATTGTGCATGCAGCAACTTTATTTAACAAAGGACTACAAACACTAAGAGTTTCCGTAGCCGATACTGGCCGCGGCATACCAAAAGAAGATCAGGGTAAGATCTTTACAAAATTTTACCAGGTAAAAAGCAAAGACGGCAAAGAGGAAAAGGATGGAAGTGGATTGGGTTTATATATTACAAAAAAAATTATTGACGCACACGGTGGATCAATAAGCCTTGACTCAGATGAAGGCCGTGGGACGATTATAACCCTTACACTTCCTATATATAAGCTGAAACAAACGGAAGCTATTCCCCATTCTGGAAATATGACTGAAGTCAACCCGCTGGCAAATTAGTCTCATCTGACTTGTAGATTTGTTCCATCGAAAATTATTTCTATATCTCATTTCTGGAAGCGTTTAGGATTATAACATCAAATTCATTTAAGAGATCTGCTAAATAAATCAATAAATTTTTGTTGGGTTTTGTTGTTAATTTAAAAAATATTTAGGTCAGTTTTTTCTACTTTCGGATAATATAAAATAAACATTTCTTTATTATTTTTTAGCACTTTAAATCTTAGTCTGCCAGAAATTTTAGGTTATCTTTATAAGGCGTTGAGGCAAAAATGAGGCTATAGCCAGTAATTGCTTTAATCTTAAATTAGCAGACATAACCTATCGATTGCTAGAAATTTTGGGTTCAGAACTAAGGGTTATTTTAAAATCCACGTCTTCGCCGTCAAAAAAATGTAAATTTTTGCTCTGTCGTTTATTTTAAGAGTTAAATTTAAATTTTTTGATATTCTAATTATATATGCTTCTGCCGAAATTCCTTCACTTAAAACGAGAGCATCTTTTATTCTTGGCTTATTAGGTAAACTATAAGCTTCGGAAAAACTATCGCTTCCTCTATATCGACTACTAAATTTGAGCTCTGGCTGGAATTTTCACAGAATCTGTTTTTTCAAATATTACATCATTTGTGCCCGAAGAAGAGCCGAGCAACCCTATCAAACCATAGCCTAAAAGTATCAACCCCGCAAGTCCAAAGACTAGAAGCAACTAATGACTTTTTGCCAGTAGAAGATATCGATTAATTAATTCTTCAATATCCATTAGACTACAACGAAGTTTATTACTCTATCTTTTACATAGACGACTTTTTTAATCTTCCTATCGTTAAGGTACTTTTTAATTTTCCGACTTTTTTTAGCAAGCTTCTCAATTAACTGCTGATTTTCGGATTTTTCCAGAGAAGCTCTTAAAGTATCTCTTATTTTCCCATTAATTTGAACAATAATAGTAACCTCACTCTCCGTCAGAAACTTTGGGTTATAACTTGGCCATTGAGAAGCATGAATAGATGATTTTTCTTTTATCCTGATCCAAAGTTCTTCTGTAAAATGAGGCGCAAAAGGAGCTATAAGCAAAAGCAAAGTTTTTATCTCTTCTTTTGATATCGATTCTTGCTTTGATAAAAAATTGTAATACTCCATAAGACCTGCAATTGCAGTATTGTATCTTAAATTCTCGATGTCCTCAGTAACTTTCTTGATTGTTTTATGCATTACCCTCTGCGACTCATTGGAAATTGGAAATTTGGAATTGGAAATTCGAGTAAAAAGGGTCCAAATCCTTTTTACGAAGCGGTGCATTCCTTCAATTCCCGTATCGTAAAAGTCTCCTCCTAGGATAAATGGCCCTAGAAACATTAAATACATTCGCAAAGTATCTGCTCCGAATTTTTTTATATATTCATCTGGAATCACAACGTTGCCACGGCTCTTACTCATTTTTGCACCCTCTTTTATTAAAAGCCCGTGCGCACGGAACTTTGCGTATGGTTCTTCAAAAGAAATTAACCCAAGATCTTTAAAAATCATCGTTATAAATCTTGAATATAAAAGATGAAGAACCGAATGTTCCGCTCCTCCGATATACATATCAACCGGAAGCCATTTTTTTGCTCTGTTTGAATCCCAAGCCAATGTTTTGACATCAGTTGAGGTATAGCGGAAAAAATACCAGGCACTGTCCAAAAATGTATCCGAAACATCTGTTTCTCGCCTTGCATCTGCCCCACAATTACGACATTTCGTCTTAACAAAACTCTCGACGCTCGCCAATGGCGATTCTACTGCTTGTCCTGAGCTTGTCGAATGGATTCCTTTTGGCTTCCAATCTTTAACATCAGGCAAAAGCACGGGCAAATCTTTCTCGGCAACCGGCTGCCATCCACATTTTGGACAATTGATCATAGGAATCGGCGGACCCCAATATCGCTGTCTTGAAATCAACCAATCCCGAAGATGATATTGAATTTCCGGAACAGCATATTCTTTTCCTTGAACATAATCTAAAATTTCTTTTCTTACAGAACCTGCACGTTTTCCAGCAAACTCGGAAGGCTCTGAGAGATAACCATTGACCATATCCGTATAACAAATTTCAAGGTTTTCAACTTTCTTTTTGAGAGCTAGATCTTTAGGAAAAAGAACAGGTTTTAATTTTATTCCATATTTTTTGGCAAATTCAAAGTCTCGCCCATCGTGAACGGAACATTTTACAATTCCTGTTCCGTATTCACGCAGTGCATAACTTGCAACCCATATAGGCAGATCGCCGTTACCGACAGGGTCAATAATATATTTTCCGATAAATATTCCCTCCGGCTCTTTCTCTTCTGTATATCCTTTTTGAGCTCGCTTATTAATGATTTTCTGGGAAAATTCCAATATTTCTTTCTTATTGGGGGCATCTTCGATAAGTTTCTTCAAAAAAGTGTGATCCGGAGCAATAACAACAAAGGTATCAGCGCAAAATGCCTCAAAATGAGCAGAGAATGTCTGAATTTTTAAATCTGATCCTTTCACTGGAGCTGTAAAAATAAGTCCTTCTGATCGTCCTATCCACTGTCTCTGGGCGATTTTTACTTTTTCGCTCCAATCAAGCCTGTCGATATTATTTAAGAGCCTTTCTGCGTAATCTGTGATTTTAAAAAACCATTGCTCAAGATCTTTTTTCACAACTTCTGTGCCGCAACGCTCACAACATCCGGCAACTACTTGCTCGTCAGCTAAAACAGTCTTGTCTTGCGGGCAAAAATTTACAGTTGCCTTCTTACGATACGCCAGCCCTTTTTTAAATAATTGAATGAATATCCACTGCGTCCATTTATAATATTGCGGATCGTAGGTTTCTAATTTTGTCGACCAATCAAACCCATTTCCGATTGCATGAAGTTGTCTATAAAAATTTTCCTCACTTTTTTTTGCTTGCTCCCTTGGATGCCGCCCGACTTTAAGCGCATAATTTTCGCTGTGAATTCCAAATCCGTCAAGCCCGATTGGTTCGAATACATCCAACCCTCGCATTCTCATAAACCGCCCATAGACATCTGATCCTGTAAACGCGTACATATTCCCAACATGCATTCCTTCAGCAGACGGATACGGAAACATCAGAAGGTTATAATAAGGTCTCTTGGCCTTATCTAAATCGGGTTGATAAGTTTTGTTTTCTTCCCAATATTGTTGCCACTTTTGCTCAATTTCTTGCGGATTATATTTTGGAACTGCGGTTTTGTCCTTCGTTTTAGCCATAACTGGAGTATATCATAAGAAGATGAGAGGTTCTAGAATTATTATTTGCCTTGCCTTGCAGTTCTTTCTTCTAAAATTTCTTTAAAATCTGAATCTCCAGAAATTTCTTCGGTCTGTAAAGGATTATTTGAGCTAATAACTATAGCAAGAGATTCAAATCCAACCCTAATTATAGAAATCAAATATGAATTTATCAAAACATTATCAATTTTTTGAACTCTTTTTGAGATTACTTGAAATCGTTTTTCTGATATCGTAAATAGCTTTTTAACCTCTCCTCTTCTATTTTGTATTGAGATCTGAGCATCCGATGCGAATGCTAATACTAACCCCCTTCTATCTCTATCACCCCACATGTTTGCCCAGATTATTGATTCATTGTTGATTAAGATTGCCTTTCCATTGAAGCTTAATCCGATTCTTTGTCTGAATTCTCCTTCCGAGGCTCTTCTTGTTTCTGGATTAACCATAGAAGACACTTTTATCACAAACTAAAAGACTTTTCAAGTATATAATCTATTGCTTTTTAAAGTTAGATTCTATACGATTGGATTATGAGAGTCTTACTCCAGTCTCTATTTTTACTTTTTTCCTTTGCTCTTGTATTTATATGGCAGGCAAGTCCTCTTTCCTCCTATACTCTTCCAATTATCGGATTTTTGGTGGTAGTTTTTATAATAAGCTCGCTTGCAACATCAAAAGGGAGAAAGCAAATCTCACTCGGCGGTCCATTGGGAATGTTTATTCTAAATACAATTATACTTTTGTTTGTATTTTCTACTGGCGGGCTATCCTCAGGATTCTTTTTTCTTTTATATTTCGTGGTTTTTGCCCTTGTTTTCGTTTTTGAACCATATACTATAATCGCATTTACAATCGGCATTATTCTTGTTTTTATTCCGGATGCAATAAGAGATGACGTATTTGGAAATTTTATTAGATTAGGATCGATAGTTTTGATTTCTCCGCTTGCTTTCTTATTTGGAAGAGAATATAAAAAAAGCGGTGAACAGCAAGATGCACTTGAATCAATCGAAAAAGATGTAAAAGAAGTTATAAAAAAAGAAAAAGGTAATTTAAGTAAAGAAGATTTAGAAAAACTATCCGATATAGTGGGAGAGACAGAGAAGCTTGCGTAAGAAGAATAACCGCACTTATGAGAATTTCCTCAAAGCTTAAAAAAATAGGCTTAGTTTTGATATTGATAGTCATTGCATTTATAATTTTAAGAAATCGAACAATAGCTCAAAGTGCATCAAACAACTTCTATACTATACAGGGAGGAGAGATTGAACAAAAGACGCTTACTAACCCCGGCGAATCTTCCGATAAAAGCTCTGATAAAACTACAAGCATATATTTTGGCGAAAATTACCAGATTACTGCCGGGTTTGAGGATGTTGAAGATAGCCAGCCTTTTTCGTTCTCGGTATCAAATACTATAGTAAATTATGGTCCCTTGACCCCAACAAATCCCGTTTCTAGAACGACCGATCTTATTATTTCAAAAGGGTCCTCAAAAGGCTATTCTGTTTTTGCATTTGCGAATCGGCAGTTAAGTGATATTAATAATAATTCAATACCGGATACAACCTGTGATAATGGCACTTGCTCTGAGACTTCTGCGGCAGTATGGTCTGGCAATTTATCCTTTGGCTTTGGCTATAGATGCGAAAATGCAGATGGCTCTGGCTGTACGGAGGATTTCTCAAAAACAGGTTATTTTAAACAATTTGCAAATGATTCAAAATCCGAAGCATATCAGGCAATAATTAACGGTTTTGATTCTAGAAAAGCCAAAATAGAGTATAAAATTAACATATCAAATAATCAAGACAAAAGCAATTATTCAAATTCTATAACTTTTATCGCGATTCCTAATCTATAATGAGACTAAAATCAAAAATATTTTTAGCCGGTTATGTTTTAATAATTATACTTCTGTTTGCACCAAAGATTAGTAATGCTTCAGGCTACTCACTTAGCATCTATCCGACAATTATAAAGATCAAGACAAACCCACCGGCACTTGTGAAAACTGGAATTAGAATTAAGAATTTATCGGACTATCCTGTAGATTTGAGTTATGTTTTAAAACCATTTGTGGCTGACGATAATAATTCCGGTCAAGTTAAATATCTTTTATACTCAGATTATACCTCTAGAAATACTAACTTTTTGCAAAGAGTAAGAATTTTAGAAAATGGTCAAACCATATCAGAAATTATCCTTTCTCCCAAACAAGAAAAAAATCTTACACTTTTAATTGATATCCCAAAAGAAGAAGAACCAATAGATCATTATTTCTCGCTTGTTTTCCTTACCCAAAATCAAGATAATCCCGATTCGAGTTACTCACAGATTGTTGAAGGAATAGGTACGAATGTTCTTGTTTCTATAAACCCGCAGGGATATAAAGCCAAGATTGCAGATTTTTCAACTTTACCTTTTGTTTCGGGAGGACCGGTTAAGTTTAATGTTAAAGCTGAAAATATTGGAGAGAATTTTATAAATACCACTGGATATATTATTATCAATAATATATTTGGACAAACCGTAGGAAAAGTAGATCTTGCGCCAAAAAACATTCTTGCTAAAAGTACTGCTAAAATGTCTAGCAGGGAAAATGGTGATATAATTTGGCCAGAAAAGTTTTTATTAGGAACCTACAGGGCAAAGCTAAATGTTAATTATGAGACCTATCCTACCCTTTCGAGGGAAATAAGATTTATAGCTATACCCACCAAACAAATTATCCTATTGACAATAATCGGAATTCTGATTATATTTATAAGAAAGAGAATCAAGAGCTAATGAGTACTAACTAGCAGGTTAAAAACAGTTATAATTTTATTTCTCCCTTTCTTAACAGCCTAAAGTTAAAATTAAAAAACCCTATCACTTTGAGACAGTCTCTGCCAAAAAAAATCCCCTAGTAATTTACGCATTCTCAGCAAGTTTTATACAAATACGTCAAAGAGCACAGTCAGAGAAAAATAAAAATGTCAGTCGCCGAAATGGTTTTAAGAAAAGTATCAAACCATAACAGGGTTTAAATTATGGAAAATGATATAAGATGATATATATAGATGCATAAGCTAACAATTACAAAATACGAACATTAAAAGAATATTGATGGTAAATTGGCATTTCACATTTTTTTCGTATTCTTTCACATACTATATCCTAAGCAATCATTATCTCAAATAATAACAAATTGTATCAATTTTACTTACTCTGGGTTATTGACAAAGTCGTCTCCTTTTATCTATTCTAGTTTTATAAGCAATATTTTTTATATAACCGATATAATCTGTATAATCTCAAGGCTAATATAGTATTTTCACAAAATCATGTCATAAATTAAAATGAATTTATTAAGCCTATTTAAAGATTATCTAAACTCGCAAAATAAGCCATCATCTAAATCCACGATTAAAAATTATGCATCTGATTTAAGATTCTTTATAAAATGGATTGAAAAAAATTATTCTTTTGATTTTGATCCTAAGTTGGTGAATGCGGATATTATAGAACATTTTAAAAGATCTAATGCAGATCGAATTTCTGCATCTTCTCTGGATAGACATATGTCTTCAATTCGCAAATTTTTTCTCTTTTTGAAAGAACAAAACCGCATAGATATATTTCCATTTGAGAAATCCACTCCCGAAGACAAAAATGAAGATCTTCGGCATCTAAATAAGTTTAAAAACCATTTATACTCCAGTGGTTCTTCCGGGATTACTATAAAAAATTATTTAATCGATATAAGACAATTCTTAGACTGGGCGCAAAGGGTTACAAATGTAAAAGATGCATGGAATATAAAAGATCAAAATATTTTCAATAAAATAAATCCTGAAATTATTGAAGAATATAAAAAAAGACTACTTTCGGAGGGTTTTTCTCCTCTAACAATTAATAGAAAGCTTTCTTCGATTAGAAATTTCGTGCGCTGGGCTATAAAGGAAAAAATCATAGAAAATTATGAGAATCTTAAAAGCTCAAATAATAAACAAGCTGCCTCCCCTAGAGGATTTTTTATATATCCTATCAAAGAAAAAAAAACTCTGCAAGCAGAAACTTTAAAAGAAGAAAGCAAAGACATAAGATATTCTATTCTTCCTCCTATAAGACTCGTTCAAAAATCTATTGGATTTACAAATAGCTCTGTAGATTTTTTGGTTAAAAGCCTAGGTTCAACTTTTAGTCAACTTGAATATGTTTTATGGATAGTTAAGAAAAAACCAATCTTCAAAAAAGATTTTCTAAAAATTCCAACAGCCCCACCAGTTTTAGGAATTCCAAATATAAAAAAATCATTTTATGCTCCTTTTGCAGTGTCTACAAAATATTTTTCACTGTACAAAAGGACTGCCTATCAGGTTCTGCATAATAGACCAAAATGGTACTTAAAGTATCGGAATAATACACTTGTTCATTATATTCACTTCTCGCTTCTTATTGTATTCATGTCTATGCTTGGATTTGGAGCTTATCAAAAATTTTTCCAAGATAGCCATGCTAAGAAGAGCGTGCTGGGCGATCTTACATTTGCTGCACCAAGAGTTTTAACATTTAAAGATAAACTAACGGATTCCATTGGGACGCCGATAACAAATGAAACGCTTGTTAGATTTTCAATATATAACGACCCGCAAGCATCCGGTTCATCCCTATTGTGGCAAGAGGTAGACAATATAAAACCCAATGAGAATGGAGAGTTTTCGGCAACGCTTGGGAATAAAATCCAAATTCCTCAAAATATTTTTTTTGCTTACCCTTCTCTTTGGCTTGGGGCAACAGTTGCACAAACCGAAGAATTATATCCTCGAAAGCAAATTTCAAATGTATCCCTTGCTAGTGATGCACAAAAACTAAGAGGACTTGATCCAATCACGACCGGAGGATATTCAAACGTTATTTTAGCCTTGGACTCATCTGGAAATCTTTCTATTGGAGGAGAAACTACCCATACATTCCAAACATTAGACAGCCAATTTATTATATCTGGTAACCCTCTAACCCTTACTACTGCTTTGGGAAGCAATACAAATATAGAGTTGAACCCGGATGGTTTGGGGAAAATTGATTTCCAAAAACCGATACATAATAGCTCAAACAATAACAACATACAAACAGCGGCTGGAAGCGTTGAGATAGATGATTTACTAAGTATACTCGCTACTTC
>Ga0209515_10004026_pt1 | contig 20257 bp, 13 predicted proteins | sample Subgroupgradi54m_FD_187454 | JGI IMG/M metagenome (GOLD analysis project Ga0209515, IMG submission 187454) | Subsurface groundwater microbial communities from S. Glens Falls, New York, USA - GMW60B uncontaminated upgradient, 5.4 m (SPAdes)... ...
AGGGGCAACCTACGGTTATCCTCGCGAAAACCGTAAAAGGTTATGGGCTGGGCGAAGCAGGTGAAGGCAGAAACATTACGCACCAGCAGAAAAAGTTGAATGAAAAAGAATTGCGCGAATTCCGCGACCGGTTCCACGTTCCGATTAATGATGAAGATGTCGTGAACGCTCCGTTTTACCGGCCTCCTGCCGATAGCCCTGAGACGAAATATCTTTTGGAACGAAGAAAAACTTTGGGCGGATTTTTGCCTGAACGAAAAGTGAAACCTGAGAAGCTTGACCTTCCAAACAATGATTATTATGCGGAATTTTATAAGGGATCGGGACAACTTGAAGCTTCTACCACCATGGCCTTTGTCCGGCTTTTGACCAAACTTCTGCGTCACGAAGAAATTGGAAGGCGTATTGTTCCCATTATTCCGGATGAAGCTCGAACGTTTGGTTTGGATGCTTTGTTTAGACAGATTGGAATTTATTCTTCCAAGGGCCAACTTTATGAGCCTGTAGACCGTGAATCTCTTTTATATTACCAGGAATCTAAGGACGGGCAGATTCTTGAGGAAGGCATTACGGAAGCAGGATCCATGTCTTCTTTTATTGCAGCAGGCACTGCTTATGCCAATCATGGATACCACATGATTCCATTTTTCATTTACTACTCGATGTTTGGTTTCCAGAGAATCGGAGATTTGATATGGCTTGCCGGTGATATCAGGGCAAAAGGATTTCTGCTTGGAGCTACGGCGGGACGAACCACCTTAAATGGAGAAGGGCTTCAACACGAAGACGGCCACAGCCATCTTTTAGCGAGCACAATTCCGAATCTAGTAACTTATGATCCAGCCTTTGGCTACGAGATTGCCATTATCGTTCAAGATGGTATGAGACGGATGTATCAAGAAGGAGAAGAAATTTTTTATTATCTTACCCTGTATAATGAAAATTATGAAATGCCCGCCATGCCGAAAGGTGTGGAAGAGGGAATTCTCAAAGGCCTTTATAAATTTCAGAAAGGTCCGGATGGGAAAAAATATAAGGCGCATATTTTGGGAAGCGGCCCCATTTTGCGTGAAGCGCTAAAAGCTCAGACCATTTTGGCAAAAGATTATGATGTTTCAGCCGATGTTTGGAGTGTTACCAGTTACAAGCAGTTGAGGACCGATGCGCTTCGATCGAAACGTTGGAATATGCTTCATCCAACCGCCGAGCCCGAGAAGTCTTATGTGGAGACAGTTTTTCAGAAAGAAAAAGGCGTTTTTGTTGCAGTGTCTGATTATATGAAGATTGTTTCGGAACAAATTGCGCCATGGGTTCCAGGGGGATTGATGTCTTTGGGAACGGATGGGTTTGGAAGAAGTGATACGCGTGAAAACCTGAGGCGTTTTTTTGAGGTGGACACCGAGCTAACCGTGATCGCGACCCTTTACGAGCTTTCACAAAAAGGATTCATTAAAGCCGAAGTGGTTGAAAAGGCGATTAAAGATTTAAAAGTAGACCCAGAAAAAACCTATCCGATTTGTGTTTAAATTTTGAACCATTCGTAAGGAAATCTCATGCAGATTAAAATCCCTTTCTTAGCTGAAGGTGTCGAGTCAGGCACCGTTGTCAGTATTTTGATTAAAGAGGGTGCTCAAGTTAAGAAAGATCAGACTGTTTTAGAACTTGAAACCAATAAGGCGACTGCTCCGATTCCTTCGCCTGAAGCCGGTGTGGTAACCAAGATTCTTGTTAAGGAAGGCCAGGAAGTTTCGATCGGACAAGCCGTCATCACGCTTTCTGAAATCGGAGCAGGAAAAGGGGTGCGTCAAAAAGAAAAAAGTATCAAACCGCCAGAACCGTCTCAAACCGTAACTGAAAAGTCTAGTACAGGTTTATCGAAGCAAGATTTTTCAAAACTCGAATCAGCTCAATCGGAAAGCTATACCTACAAGTCTAAGAGTGGTTTGCCGCCGCCTGCTTCACCTTCGATTAGAAGGATGGCTCAAGAATTGGGAATTGACTTGACCCGAGTCCGGGGAACCGAACAGGGCGGAAGAATTACAGCAGAAGACCTTAAATCGTACATTCAAGATCTTCAGGCAGCTGCTCTCGAGAAAGTTCATGGAGCAGTACAAAAACCTACTCCTGTCAGCATCGATTTTTCAAAATGGGGCACTGTTACTCGAAAGCCTCTTTCATCCATTCGCCGCATCATCGGCCAGAAAATGCAAGAGTCGTGGACGAGTATTCCCCATGTGACCCAATTTGCGGAAGCAGATATTACTCCGCTTTTGGAATTCAGAAAGAAATACGCTCCTTTATATGAGGGCAAAGGTGCCAAGCTGACTGTTACAGGAGTTGTTTTAAAACTTGTGGTTCGTGCTTTAAAAAAATATCCAGCATTTAATTCAAGCCTAGATGAAACTAAGAACGAAGTTGTCTATAAAGAGTATTTTCATTTAGGAGTTGCTGTTGATACGGAGCAAGGTTTGTTAGTTCCCGTGCTAAAAGATGTTGATAAAAAAGATTTGCTTAACCTTTCAATCGAGTTAGCTCAGCTGGCTGAAAAGACACGCCAGAGAAAAATTTCTTTAGAAGAAGTCCAAGGTGCGACATTTACCATTTCAAATTTAGGTAGCATTGGAGGATCTCACTTTACACCGATTGTGAATAAGCCAGAAGTCGCCATCCTTGGGTTGGGGCAAGGCGCTTTAAAGCCTGTGGTAAAAGACGGAAAGATTCAGACACGGATGATGTTGCCGCTTTGTCTTTCCTATGACCATCGTGTGATTGACGGTGCGGATGGTGCACGATTTATTCAAGAACTAGTTCATGAGTTTGAACATATGAAAGAGAAAGATTTTAAACTTAACGATGAAAAGAGCACCAAAAAGCCCGCCAAAAAGATTGGCGGGTCCACCAAGTATTCTGGCGGAAAAGGTAAGAAATGACCGCGCTTAAAACAGACATTGTTGTGGTAGGAGCAGGTATCGGTGGTTACACCGCTGCGTTTTATGCCGCCTCCGAGGGCAAAAAGGTTGTTATCGTAGAGCAAGACAGACGTTTAGGCGGAGTTTGTCTCAACCGTGGCTGTATTTCTTCTAAGGCTTTGCTCCATGCGACTAAATTGGTTAGCGAGGCAGAAGAATCGAAGATCAGAGGAATCAGTTTCAATCCGCCCAAAATTGACCTGAACAAAATGAGAGCTTGGAAAGAATCTATTTTGAATAAACTGTCTCAGGGAATTACCGCTTTGGCCAAAACGCGAAACGTAGAAGTTCTAAATGGCCGGGGCTATTTCGAAGATTCAAAAACGCTCAGAGTAGAAACTGAAAAGGGTCAAACGCTCTTCAATTATGATCAGGCGATCATTGCGGTAGGATCAAAACCTGCGCTTCCTTCTGCTTTTGATCTTGGGAATAAGCGAATCATGACTTCTACTGAGGCCTTGGAACTTGAAGATATTCCGAAGGACTTCCTGATTGTAGGCGGCGGTTATATTGGAATGGAGCTGGGAACCGTCTATGCCACACTCGGAAGCAGAATTGTTTTAGTCGAAGCGCTCGGTTCAATTTTGATGGGCGCAGATTCTGATTTGGTCCGGCCTGTAAAAAATTATGTTGAGAAAGCATTTAAGGAAATCCGTCTCAATACGAAAGTACTGAAAATGTCGACGAGCGGGAAGCAAATTAAAGTTACCATGGAAGGTGAAGGAAAGAAGAAAGAAGAGTTATACGACCGTGTACTTGTTTCAGTAGGGCGTGTACCCAATTGTGAAGATCTTGGTCTTGAAAATACAAAAGTAGCTAAAGATGATAAAGGATTCATCAAGGTTAATTCAAAGCAGCAGACTACGGATCCTGGTATCTACGCCATCGGTGATGTGGCGGGAGGAGTTCTGCTGGCTCATAAAGCAGCGAAAGAAGCAAGGGTTGCCGTTGAAGTGATTCTAGGCGGGTCAGTTACTTTTCAAAGCATTGTTCCGGCCGTTGTGTTTACAGATCCAGAAATTGCCTGGTGCGGTCTAACAGAAACCGAAGCCCGAGAGAAAAATATTTCAGTACAAGTGGCAAGGTTCCCATGGTCGGCATCGGGAAGAGCTTTAAGCTTTGATAGAACCGATGGTCTCACTAAGCTAGTCATCGAACCCGAGACAGAACGAATTCTGGGCGTTGGTATTGTAGGTGCAGGCGCAGGAGAACTAATTAGTGAAGGCGTTTTAGCAGTGGAAATGGGCGCAACCGCAAAGGATCTTGCTGAATCCATCCATCCTCATCCGACGTTATCTGAAACACTTATGGAATGTGCAGAGATGTTTTACGGTTATTCTGCCCATGCTTTTTCACGAAAAAGACCATCAAAAGGTTGAAACTTAGATCTAATTTCTTACAATTGCGCCCTTAGCTCAGTCGGTAGAGCAACTGACTCTTAATCAGTGGGTCGAAGGTTCGATCCCTTCAGGGCGCACCATCTTTTTTAGGACGAACTCGCTACTGGATTACCTGCGTTTCCCCTTGAAGAATCCTGTGAAATAACTATAATAACAAAGTTTGGCTTATAAGACCCGATTTGCCAATCACTTAGGTCATATTTTGTTAATAGGCGGGAGTAGCTCAATGGTAGAGCGCAACCTTGCCAAGGTTGATGTTGCGGGTTCAAATCCCGTCTCCCGCTCGAGATGCTTTTGAAGGATCGCCAGGAGTGAACTATAATTAGTAGAAAGGTTTATGAAATTGAAGATCAATGTTAAAGAAGTAAATTCATGCGAAAAAATTCTGACCATTGATGTCCCGTCTGAATTAGTGGCTGAAGAGTTTTCCCACTTTTATGAATCCGTTGGGAAGCAAGCCAAAATTCCAGGGTTTCGTCCAGGGCATGCTCCGAAGCATGTCGTGGCGCTTCATTTTCGCGATGAAGCACGCCAAGAGGTGCTGAAACAGCTTGTTTCTCGCACGTTTCACGATGCGGTAAAACAAGAAGAAATCCCGGTGATTGGCTATCCGAGAATTGAAAATGTTGAGTTTGATGAAACACGTCTTAAGTTTAAGGCTCATGTTGAAATGAGACCCAAAATCAAAATCGACAAGTATGTAGGGCTTTCGGCAAAGAGGGAACCTGTCCAGGTGAATCCATCAGAAATTGAGGAGGCGCTCAGAAGAATTCAAGAGTCACACGCAAAGTTCCAGGCGGTGGAAGGACGCGACGCCAAGATAGGGGATTTTATCATTTGCGATTATCGCTTACAAGTAGATCAGCGGGAAGTTGAAAAGCGTGATGGCGAATGGATCGAGTTGCGCGAAAAGGATTATTTGGAAGGATTTTCAAAGCAGCTGATGGGTGTGAAAACGGGTGAAGTGCGTGAAGTGAAGGTTACATTCCCTTTGGAATATGGCAAGAAGGAATTTGCAGGCAAGCAAGGTGTTTTTTCCTTAACCGTCCGGGAAATTAAAGAAAAGAAACTTCCTGATTTAGATGATGAACTTGCCAAAGGGGCGGGCGATTATGAAACTCTGGCGGATTTAAAAAAAGCGATTGAACAGGATTTTGAAAACCACAAAAAAAATGAAGTTGAAAAAAAACTAGAAAATGCGCTTTTGGATGAACTGCTTAAGAAATCCAAGTTTGAAATTCCATCAGGAATGGTGGAAAGAAGATTGAACGCGTTGGTTGAAGAGAGCGTTCAGAACCTGATCTCCCGCGGCGCAAAAGAAGAAGAGGCCGCTCGGGAAAAAGAAACGTTTCGGAAGAATCTTTTGCCTGAGGCTCAAAAACAGATCAGACTTTCTTTTATTTTAGATGAAATTGCAACTCGTGAGCGTATTGAAGCCACCGATGAAGACTTAAATTTGAAATATCAGGCCATTGCAGAACGGGTACGCCGTTCAGTGGAAGAAGTAAAAAGCTATTACGCGAAGGAAGAAGAGCGGAAAGAGTCGTTGTTGCAACAAATCATAACCGAAAAAACAATTCAACGAATCAAAGACAAAGCAATCATTGAAGAACAAAAAATAGGAGGCAGACGATGAGCGGTTATTTGGTACCCATGGTGATCGAACAAACGGGTCGTGGCGAACGGGCTTATGATATTTATTCCCGGCTGTTAAAGGATCGAATTGTATTTGTCGGGACTCCTATTGATGACACAATTGCGAATTTAATCATCGCTCAAATTCTGTTTCTTCAAATGGAAGATCCATCGAAGGATATTAATATTTATATTAATAGTCCAGGCGGAAGCGTAACGGCAGGGCTTGCTATTTACGATACGATGCAATTTGTGAAATGCGATGTTTCAACTTACTGTGTCGGGCAAGCGGCGAGCATGGGTGCACTTTTACTGACAGCCGGGACAAAAGGAAAACGGTATGCGTTGCCGCATGCGCGCGTGATGATTCATCAACCTTGGGGTGGTGCGCAAGGAACCGCTTCAGATATCAGCATCCACGCAAAAGAGATCTTGAAGCTTAAAGACGATCTCAATCATATTTTGTCGAAACATACGGGACAGCCTCTCGAACGAATCGAAAAGGATACGGATCGTGATTTTTTTATGTCGGCTGCAGAAGCTAAGACTTACGGGATTCTTGATCAAGTGATTGAATCAAAATCCGACGTTCCAAACACTAAGAAATAAGTTGCTCATGACCAAACGAAACATTCTGCTTACGCCGGGGCCAACCCCTGTTCCACCGGAAGTGCTTCGGGTGATGGCGGAGCCAATTTTTCATCACAGGACTCCTCGTTATAGAGAACTCTTTCGCGAGGTGTCTAGCGCTCTTAAGACGGTGTTTCGGACGACGCAAAATGTTTATACATTTACAGGTTCCGGGACGCTTGCAATGGAAGCGAGCGTCGTTAATTTTCTTTCGCCTGGTGATAAAGTGATCACGCTTGAGGCGGGGAAATTTGGCGAACGTTGGGGGGAGATCACCAAGCGATATCAGCTAAATACGATTCAGATTAAAGTTCCGTATGGAGAGACCATTTCACCCAATGCAGTTGAAAAGGTTTTAAAGCTTCATCCCGATGTGAAAGCTGTTTATGGAACGCTTTGCGAAACATCAACAGGGGTTTTGCTTGATATCGAGGCCATTGCAAAATTGGTAGCTAAGACACAAGCTATTTTTGTGGTCGATGCCATTAGCGGTCTCGCTGCTGATCGATTAGAAATGGACGGCTGGAATGTTGATATTGTGGTGAGCGGATCTCAAAAAGGATTAATGATTCCGCCGGGCCTCGCGTTTTTAGCTGCTAGCCAGAAAGCTTGGGCACTCAATAAGAACGCCAAGCTTCCTAGATATTACGTTGATCTCACTCAATGTGAGAAATCGCTTAAAGATTGGGATACTCCTTTTACGCCTGCGATTACACTTGTGTTAGCGCTTAGAGAAGCACTCCTTCGGATTAAAAAAGAAGGAATCGAGAAAATTTGGTCTCAGACAGCAAAACTTGCCGCTGAAACACGAGAGGCTGTTAAGCAATTGAGCCTTGAACTTTTTTCAAAACGGCCAGCCAATACGTTAACAGCAGTTAAGGTTCCCGCTGGAATCGATGGTGAAAAATTAATCTCAATCATGAGGGATGAAAAAGGTGTGACGATGGCGGGTGGCCAGGGAGAGATGAAGGGAAAAATATTCAGAGTTTCCCATATGGGTTTTATTTCAGAATCAGACATTCGAATCGGTATCTCAGTTTTAAAGGAGACCTTAGAGGAGCTTAAAAAGAAAGGTTCAACCGAGGTTCAGGTATGAAGACAACTTATAAAGTTCTGGTAAGTGATCCGTTAGGCGAAGGGGGGCTTGCTATTTTTAAGAAGGAGCCTCAAATCAAAGTTGATGTTCGCACAGGTTTGAAACCAGAAGAACTTAAAAAAATTGTCGGTGAATACGACGCCATTGTGGTTCGTTCCGGGACGCATCTGACCAAAGAAATCATTCAAGAGGCAAAACAGCTTCGGGTGATTGGACGCGCAGGCGTTGGTGTGGACAACGTGGATTTAGAAGCCGCAACCAAGCAAGGCGTCATTGTGATGAATACGCCAGAAGGAAATACGATTTCGACCTGCGAACATACGATGTCAATGCTTCTTGCTTTAGCCCGGAGCATTCCTCAAGCAGGCGCCAGCGTACGCCAAGGAGAATGGAAACGCAGCAAATTCATGGGTACAGAATTAAACGGAAAAGTGCTTGGTATTATCGGATTTGGCCGTATCGGACGTGAAGTTGCGGTCAGGGCGAATGCGTTTGGAATGCGTGTGCTGACATACGATCCTTTTATTGCCAAGGAGAACATTCGACAGATTGGTGTTGAGTTTTCGGATTTCGAAACACTTCTAAAAACTTCTGATTTTATTACGCTTCATGTTCCTCTTACGGATACGACTAAAAACATGATTAACGAGAAAACATTTCAATTGGTGAAGCAAGGAGTTTCGATTATTAATTGCGCCCGTGGTGGATTGGTCAACGAAGAAGCCTTGTATCAGGCCATTAAATCGGGAAAGGTCCGCGGTGCGGCTTTAGACGTATTTGAAAAAGAACCGCCCGAGAAGAATCCTTTGCTTGCGCTGGAACAGGTAATTGCAACCCCTCATTTGGGGGCTGCCACTCAAGAAGCTCAGGAAAATGTAGGAGTTTCTGTGGCCCAGCAAGTAGCTGATGCACTTTTGGAACGAGGGATTCGAAACGCGGTTAATCTTCCTTCGATAGATTTTGAAACCATGCGGATTTTAAAACCGTGGCTTATTTTAGCGGAACGCATTGGGTCAATGCATGCCCAGCTTTTTGGCGGAAGTTTTAGGGAAGTATCAATTCGTTACGGTGGTGAGGTGACGAATTTCAATCTAGCCCCCTTGACCATTGCGATCATTAAAGGGTTGCTTACTCCTATTTGTGGCGAGACCGTAAACTTTGTGAATGCTCCTGCGATTGCAAAAGAACGTGGAATTGCCGTGAGCGAAAGCAAGACAACTCAAGCTGAAGACTTCACCACTTTCATTACTGTTGAAGTGACGATGGATCATCAAAAAAATCTAATTATGGGAACGCTTTTTGGAAATCAAGAGCCAAGAATTGTGAGAATTAACGAGTTTTTCTTGGAAGCAATTCCAAAAGGAGATGTTTTGGTCATTAATAATGAAGATGAACCCGGAGTTGTTGGCGGTATTGGAACTATTTTAGGGAAAAATAAGGTCAATATTGCTGAAATGACTTTGGGACGCGTTGTGAAAGGTAAAAAAACGTTTGCCATGACAGTGATTAATACAGATCAAGCGGTTCCCGCCAATGTTTTGAAGGAATTGAAAACCTTCCATCCCATTATTGATGCAAAGGTAATTAAGTTCTAGCGATGGCAGGGCTAGCGCTAGCAAAAAAGGAATTCGTCCGCACACGAACTAAACCACGCTACATGAAAAAACAGTTAGGTCGAAACGTCATATTGGTGGGTGCCCAATGGGGCGATGAAGGCAAAGGGAAAATCATCGACCTTTTGGCACGTCAAAGCGATTACATTGTTCGGTACCAAGGCGGAAACAATGCGGGCCACACCGTTTGCTTTGGGAACGAAAAAGTCATTCTCCATTTGATTCCTTCCGGAATCTTGCACCCTAAAAAAGTATGCGTTATTGGGAATGGAGTTGTTATTGATTTAGAAGCTTTCTTCAAAGAAATCCAAATGCTTTCCGAACATCGCATCCAAGTAAAAGGGCGCCTTTTTGTCAGCGACCGGGCTCATATCATTTTCCCTTATCATCGCTTGCTTGATCAACTTCGCGAAGACAGCAAAGGGACAGAAACAATTGGAACCACCAAAAAGGGGATCGGTCCTTGTTATGGAGACAAAGTAAACCGGACAGGCATACGGGTAGTCGATCTCATGAATCCTCGGATTTTTAGAGAACGCTTAAAAATGGTTTTAGCCGAAAAAAATTCAATGCTTAAAAAAATTTTCAATCATCCGCCGTTTTCATTTGATGAAATGCATCGGACGTACGTTCGTTACCGCAAACAAATTGCCCCATTTGTCAGAAATACAAGTCTCCTCTTGGATGAGGTAGCTCGAAGGAGAAAACATATTTTATTCGAAGGTGCTCAAGGAACGCTTCTCGATGTGGATTATGGTACTTATCCATACGTCACTTCTTCAAACGCTTCAGCAGGCGGTGCTATTGTGGGCACGGGAATGAGTCCTGCGCGTATTGATGAGGTGATTGGCGTGGTGAAAGCTTATACAACACGAGTGGGCGAAGGCCCTTTCCCGACGGAATTTCCTCCCCAGCTGATGGCCCACATTCGGGAGCGAGGCGAAGAATATGGAGCAACGACCGGAAGGCCGCGTCGGTGCGGCTGGTTTGATCTTTTGGTGGCAAGGCATTCTGTTTTAGTGAATGGTTTGAGCAAAATTGTGGTGATGAAGCTCGATGTTTTAGATGAGCTTCCGAAGGTAAAAATTTGTATCGCCTACCGATTTCACGGAAAGCGGTATGATTTTTTCCCTTCCGACATTGAAGTTTTAGAAGGCGCTGAACCTATTTATGAAGACCACCCCGGCTGGCAGGAATCGACTGAATCAGCGCGCAGATGGAAAGATCTTCCTCTGAATGCGCAAAAATATTTAAAACGTCTTGAATCCTTGCTTCAGATTCCCATTTCAATCGTTTCCGTTGGTTCCGATCGCTCCCAAACTATCTTTATCGATGGAAAATACAAATAGTTTCCCCCGGCATGTTGCAATCATTATGGATGGAAATGGTCGTTGGGCCGAAGAGAAAGGTTTTGCAAGAATCTTAGGCCATCAAAAAGGGGTCGACACCATTCGTGAAATTGTGCGCACTGCAAGGGAACTTAAAATTAAATACCTTACCCTGTATGCTTTTTCAAAAGAGAATTGGGCACGCCCTAAGAGAGAAATTGATTTTCTCATGACCCTTCTTTCTCAATACTTAGATTCAGAGCTCAAGGAAATGGAAACCAATCATATTCGTTTTAATGCGATTGGAAAAATCCAAGATCTTCCGAAGGAAGTTCAAGAAAAAATTAAGCGGAATATAGATCGAACAGAAAAAAACGAAGGGCTGCTGCTTACTTTGGCCCTAAGCTATTCAAGCCGTGTTGAAATTACAGATGCGGTCAAACGGTTATGTGAACAAGTAAAGTCAGGCCGACTAAAGGTAGAAGAAATAACGGAAGATCATTTGTCGAGAGAGCTTTATACCGCTGGTATTCCTGATCCCGATCTTTTAATCCGAACCAGCGGAGAGCTTCGGGTCAGCAATTTTCTTCTTTGGCAGATTTCGTATACCGAAATTTATGTGAGTGACAAATACTGGCCTGAATTTCGGAAAGAGGACTTTCTGGAAGCTATCAGGGATTATCAAAAACGGGAACGTCGTTTTGGGCGAGCGGAAACAACTAAGTCGGTAAAATGAATGATACGAAGCAGCTTCTGAAACGGTTGAGTTGGTCTGGAATTCTAATTGCCATTGCGCTCTATACCATTTTCTTGTCTCCATGGTGGGTTTTTTTAGCTGTTGTCGAAGCGTTTGTCATTTTAGGGCTCATTGAATATTTTGATTTAGCTGAGAAAAAAGGTTTCTTTATTAATCGATATTTAGGTTTAACGTTCGGTGCGTTGCTTCCACTCCCATGTTATTTTCCTGGGGAAGCCGTGATTTTAACGGCAGCCATTTTATGTCTATTCATTTTTAATTTTCATAGGCATCTCAAAGATCATGCGATTGTCAGTAGCGCGCTTACTTTGTTCGGCTTGGTTTATGTGGCATGGTTTTTCTCATTCTTGACTAAAATTCGAGTTTTGGAGCATGGAGCACTTTGGATTTTTTATCTTATTTTCATTATCAAGATGGGTGATGCTGCAGCTTATTTTATCGGGAAAAGTTTTGGGGCTCATAAATATATTGTTCATGTAAGCCCTAATAAGTCCGTGGAAGGAGCGGTGGCCGGTTTTTTGGTTACCGTAGCGGTATCTGTACTTTCAAAGGTTTATTTAAGCCACACGCCCATTTCTCATCTTGTTGTTTTGGGAGTGGTTTTTGCTATTTTAGGTCAGCTAGGAGATTTGGCAGAAAGTTTGTTAAAGCGGGACGCTGGCGTGAAAGATTCGGGTAATATTCCCGGCCTTGGCGGTGTTTTGGATGTGGTTGATAGTCTTCTATTGACGATTCCAGTCCTTTATTATTATCTAACAACCATGCAAGAACTGTTTCGGTAGAGTAGAAACTATTTATATGAAGAAAATTGCGATCATTGGATCAACAGGCTCGATTGGGGTAAATACGCTTCGGGTGGTAGAAGCTCATTCAAAAGAATTGTGTGTTGTAGCTCTTGCAGCTAAACAAAACGCGCGCCTCCTTTTTGAACAAGCTAAAAAATTTCGTCCAAAACTTGTGTGTTTATTTGAAAGCAAGCAAGCTGCATGGCTTGAGCAGCGTTTGAAGCCCTTGAAAATTCGTGTTGTTGTCGGGGAAGAAGGATTGATGGCCGCAAGTATTATTGCAGATGCGGATGAAATTGTATTCGCCATCGTGGGCGCAGTAGGTTTGAAGCCGATTTTAGCTGCGATTCGCGCTGGGAAAACCGTTGCGATTGCCAACAAAGAGCCTTTAGTGATGGCCGGCGAGCTGCTTCGCCGCGAAGCTCAGAAAAACAAAGTTCAATTGATTCCGATTGATAGTGAACATTCAGGCCTATGGCAGTGCTTAGAGGGCAGGCCAAAGCAAACGGTGAAGAAATTAATCCTTACTTCTTCGGGAGGGCCTTTTTTCGGCCGAAAAATTGATTTTAGGAAAGTAACAAGCCGCCAAGCCCTTCGGCATCCGAGATGGAAAATGGGACCCAAAATTACCATCGATTCAGCAACCTTGATGAACAAGGGCCTTGAAGTTATTGAAGCCACTAATTTATTTGATGTTTCCGCGGATCAAGTGGATGTGGTGATTCATCCTGAGGCGGTGGTGCATGCATTGATTGAATTTGTAGATGGATCTCAACTCGCGCAGCTTGGTATCACCGATATGAGGCTTCCCATTCAATATGCCCTGAGTTATCCGGCACGCTTTGTAAATTCAATTCCGAGTTTGAACTTGACTGAGGTGAAACAGTTTCATTTTTTCAAGCCTGATATGAAACGTTTTCCTTGTCTTGCGTTGGGTTATGAGGCAGCCCGGCGCGGAGGAACCGTGCCCGCCGTTTTAAATGCGGCAAATGAAATTGCAGTTCAGAAATTTTTAAAGGGGGCTCTCGTTTTTTCAAAAATACCGAGTACCATTGAAAAAGTAATGAAGTATCATCGGCCAATTCAAAATCCAACCTTAACCCAAATTTTAAAGGCAGACGAGTGGGCCCGTCTTCAAGCGGAGGAGTATGAGTAATCTTTTAATTCAATTAGGAGCTACTGGCATTACGCTCGGAGTGCTTATTTTTATTCATGAACTTGGACATTTCCTGGCTTGCCGTTTTGCAGGTGTTGGCGTAGAGAAGTTTTCGATTGGGTTTGGTCCAGAGCTCCTGAGCTGGCAGGGAAAAGAAACGCGTTACTCCATTTCTCTGGTGCCGTTTGGAGGGTTTGTAAAGCCAAAAGGAGAAACCCAGGAAGAAATTGAACAGTGCGGTAAACCCGATCCTCGCGATTTTTTATCAGCGTCTGTATGGAATCGTTTTTTAATTTTGGTTGCAGGCGTTGCCATGAATTTTCTTTTTGCCTATGTGTTGTTTGTTTCAGTGATGTTAATTGGCCGGCCTGTGCTTTCGCCTGTCATTGGCGGTTTTGTCAAAGGATATCCTGCAGAGATAAGCGGATTAAAAATCGGAGACCAAGTAGTTCAATTGAATGGTGCACGTGTTATGGATTGGCAAGATATGACTCTTCAAATTTTAGAAACTAAAGGAGAGCCGCTTGAGTTTGTTATTCTTCGCGATGGCAAACAGGAAACCGTGCGTGTCATTCCTCAGCTTGAAGAAGGACATGATATTTTTGGAAAACTCCGGCGAGTACCGCGCATTGGGATTAAACCTGGTGAAAATTTTGCGACAGAGCAGTACGGGCTTCGCGACGCTTTAGTGAATGGCGCCGAATTTGAATGGCGCCTTACCGCATTAACCTATGAAGCGCTTTGGCGTTTAGTGACAGGCCAGCTTTCTTTAAAAACGATTAGCGGTCCAATTGGAATTGTTTCTATGGCAGGGCATGCTGCCAAAATGGGAATCGTTGCGCTCCTTCAATTTACCGCTATTTTGAGCGTTTCTTTGGGTGTCATTAATTTACTTCCGGTTCCAGCGCTCGATGGAGGGCATCTTTTCTTTCTGGTTATCGAAGCCATTCGAAGGAAAAAGGTCAGCCTTGCTTTTCAAGAGCGGGTGACACAAATTGGGTTTTATTTTTTAATGACCCTCATGGTTTTAGTGGTTTATAATGATTTAGTTAATATCGGTGCCATTGATAAATTAAAGTCGTTCATGTTCCGATCTGGTTGACAAGCATCCTATGCGTTGGACAGAAACCCTAATTCCTACCCTCAGAGAAGTTTCCAAAGAAGCGGAAGCAACGAGCCACCAACTCTTGCTTAAAGGCGGTTTCATTCGAAAGCTTTCATCTGGAGTCTATAGTTATCTGCCGTTAGGTTTCCGCGTTTTACAAAATATTTCAGAAATCATCCGAAGCGAAATGAATACGGCAGGTGCCATCGAACTTCTTTTGCCAGCGCTCCATCCAGCAGAGCTTTGGAAGCAAAGTGGCCGATATGACACCCTTGGAGCGGATAAGATTGCATTCAAAAACAGGTCTGATCAAGAGTTTGTTTTAGGGCCCACGCACGAAGAAGTGATTACAGAACTGGCGGGCGCTTATCTCAAAACCTATCAGATGTTGCCTAAGATTTTTTACCAGATTCAGACCAAATTCCGTGATGAAATCAGGCCTCGCTTTGGCATCATTCGGACCAAGGAATTTATCATGAAGGATGCGTATAGTTTTGATCTGGATGAAGAAGGCTTGGACAAGAGCTACCTATTAATGTATCAAGCCTATGAGCGGATTTTTAAGCGGTTGAATCTTGCGGTCGACCCAGTTGCAGCAGATCCCGGGATTATGGGCGGCAATGTATCTCATGAATTTATGGTCCGTTCCCCTTATGGCGAAGACAGAATCGCTACGTGTAGCGGATGTAGCTATCTTGCAAGCCGCGACATCGCAGCAAGGGCAATTCCGAATACACCCAGCGCCCATTCTTCTAATAAATTGGAAGCTTTTGATACGCCCAATCTGCGGACAATAGAGGAAATGACACATCGCTTTAAGTTAAAACCAGAACAGCTTGTAAAAACGATTATTTATTTTGCAGATGAAAAACCTGTTGCTGCTTGTGTGGGAGGGAATCATGAAGTTCACGAAGGTAAAGTGAGGAAGCTTTTAGGTGCCAAACAATTAAGATCGGCCGGTAAAGATGAAATCGAACGGATTACGGGAGCGCCCATTGGTTTTTCAGGTCCTGTGGGTTTAAAAAGTGTGACGATTGTGGCTGATGGAGATGTTGCGTCATCAAAAGATTTTGTAACAGGTGCCAATCAAAAAGATAAACACTATCGAAATGTAAATTTGAATCGTGACTTTAAAGCAGACCATATTGCTGATATTCGGTATGCTCAAGAAGGCGATTCGTGCGCTAAATGCAAAGGTAAACTTTCTTTGATCACAACTATGGAAGTGGGTCACGTATTCAAATTGGGAACGCGCTATACCCAGCCTTTTGACGGCTTTTATCGCGCAAGCGACGGTAAAGAGAAACTTATTTTGATGGGTTGTTACGGGCTTGGTTTAAATCGAATTTTAGCTGCCATTGTGGAGCAGCATCATGACTCAAAAGGAATTCAATGGCCTGCCGCTGTGTCGCCTTATCAAGTCCATGTAATTACCGTAAATCACGGGGATGAACCTACCCGCAAAGCAGCGGAACAGGTTTATGAAGAACTGAATCGCGCTGGTTATAGCTGCTTATATGATGATCGTGACGAACGAGTAGGTATCAAATTTAACGACGCCGATTTGGTTGGAACCCCGATTCAAGTCATTGTCAGTGACCGCAATTTAGCAAAGAATCAATTAGAGATTAAGAATCGTACTTTTTCTCAAAATGTTCTGATTTTGCGACATGAACTGCTACCCAAGGTACAGTTAGCCTTAAAAGCCCTGCCTTAAAAGACATGAGAGGAGGCCTCATTATCACCCCCTTATCTTTCCCCTCATTTAGTTAAAATCTCCTTATTTTCTATTTTTTTAAACCTCTATCTTACAATACCTTACTTAGATCATATGACTTATTAAAGTATTAAAAATTGTTTAACTATTTTTATAATTTAGTTTAAAAATGATTGACAAAGATTAAAGTAAGTGTGATACTACCTTGTAGATTTTGTGTTTTGTACGCGGACAAAATATGGATAAGCGATCAAAGCAAAAACCCATTTTGAAGTTGACCAAAAGCATCTGCAAAAGAGGCCTACTAGTTATCGTAAGCTTCCTATTCGTATTGCAACAAATTGTGCCCGGCACGTTAAGCGCAGCCACATCAACTTCGACTACGACAACTACTACATCAACAGCGACTCCAACAACGACGACATCCACATATTCCATTTATTCGATTTATACACCTTACAAGCCTTACGTTCCAACATCGACAACCTCTACGACAAGCATTACTCAACCGGTTTCTACGGCATCAAGTCCGTCGACTGTTAGCTCACCGAGCGTAATTGCGACTGTATCTGACATTGACCAACCTGTGGCGGCTACTGATACGTCGTTTCTCCAAACTTCTCCATTGACATCTGTTGCTTCAACGACGGGTATTTTTGAGCCACTAACAACCGCGAGTACCACTACTAGTGTATCGACCATTATTCAACCAACGGCTACGACCACAACAATAACACCAGTAACAAACCCTACCGCCGCACCTACTACGCCGACAGATATTGATGAACCAACAACACCGACAAATCCAACGAACCCAACGACGCCGACAAATCCAACAACGCCAGTAGATCCGATAACACCGACGAACCCAACAACGCCGACGAATCCAACAACACCGACGAACCCAACAACGCCGACGAATCCAACAACACCGACGAATCCAACAACGCCAGTAGATCCGATAACACCGACGAACCCAACGACGCCGACGAATCCAACAACGCCAATAAATCCGATAATGCCAACAAATCCAACAACGCCTGCGTCGCCTTCTACAACAGGTCCGGGGCCAGATCCAGGCGATCAAAATCCTAATCCGGCGCCAACGCCAACACCAAATCCAACGCCGACTCTTCCGCCATTACTGCAATCATCAACGACTCCAGCCAATTCTTCAGGCAGCGGTTCTTCAGGAAGTGGAAACAACGGCGCATTTTTAGAAACTAGCCGCGGATTGTCTGAATCACCCGTTTTCAAATCCAATTATGGCGATGCAAAAGATTTCGTCGGCAGTGGTGGCATTGGAATCGGCGGAAGAATTTTGAAAGGACTTCTCCAGAAATTGGAAGAATTGCGAAAAGGACATGGAACCAAAGCTGGCTCAAATAAAAAAGGAAGTGGATTAGAGAAGAATGAAAATGGAGAGAGCATAGAAGGGGATGAAACGGATACAAATGACGAAAGTCTTGCAAAGAAGAAAGCAAAACTCAAAAGGTTGAAAAAGCTTGGAATGATCCGGAAAGATGCGTCACAACTCGAGGAAGCCGAAGTGACAATGGATTCGACTGTGAAGAATGCGCAAAAGAATCAGGAAACAGCGCTTGGGCCAGTATTAGCCGATCTAATGGGGGGAGTAGAGCCGATGCATAGTATTTTATCCACTCAGCCCGCTGAAAATATCATTACTCCACCTCTTCAAAAAATAAAACTTGGAATGATAACCAATCCAACAGTTCCTATGCAAAAAGTTTCCGCAACACCACCCGTGCGATCCGAAGTCAAACCGAATGCACCGGTGCAAGTAGTTTCAACTGCGAAGCCAATGTTAGCAGCTTCGATTTATCGGGTTCATCAAGTTGTAGATCATTCAGCGAATGGTCAAACAATTAATCCAAATGGATCCGTTCCTAATGGGGGAGACATAGACCAATGAAAACACAAATTAGAAAAGCAATAAGTTTAATTGCTGTATTTTTATTCTTAGTGAATCAAGTTGTGCCACCCGTTTTAGCTCAAGTAGCTACGGATACGAATCAAGCAACAGCGGAAAGTGGACCGGTTGTTTCGGTCGATAGTTCGAGCACAGCTCCCGTTCCCCAGGAGCAAACTCAAGCGACCCAGCAGCCTGTGGATCAATTTTATTCTGGTCCTTTATCTTCCTCTGAACCCCAAGTGGCTCCTACTTCAGACGAAACTACAAAAACCGCTTTAGAAGAAGCGGCTGTAAATAGGGAATCCTTTGATTACAATGCTCCCCTTATTACACAATCAAAGGAAGAGCAGCTTCCTGTCGCTTTTGTCGTTGATGATTTGAAAGCAGATAATTTGAAAACCCTTGTCAGCGGTAGCAATCCGGAGGTATTGGTTTTATCGTTTAGTGATTATGGCGAACAAAAATATTTGATTTATTCCAGTGGCAGTACGGATGATATTCGAACCCAGGATGAAGTTGGGAAATTAATAGATTACCTCGAATCTGTAGGCGCGAAAGTGGCCCATTCACATGTAGCACATTATTATGATAGTGCAAGCCCTTTGGATGAAGAGCAAGCAACTACTGAAGAAGGCTTGTTTACTGCGAAAGGGGCTTATTTATTTGGGCCAGATCAGACCAGCTCTGAAAATATTGGATACGACGGGTTAATGAATTGGTTGAGTGATGCAAAAATGCAACTTGATGAAGTGAAAGTCAGAGATGCGGTGAATTCACTGATTGCGAAAGTGGATTCCTACAGATCTATTCCGCGTGAAATGGCTCCAGTACTTAGTTCTTTCCGTGAAGGCAGTCTTATTACAGATCCAAGGATAACGAGTAATTCAACAAAAACCGTGAGCGGTATTGATATTAATCAAGTTGGATTAATTGGAGGTGGGACAGGAACTGCTACGGCGACTTCACGATATGATCTTCATGTGGACTACGCAGGTCTTACGAGCGGTTACACTGGCGTTACGCTTTCCAGTAGCAGTGGGCCCATGGACCTTTCTTCACTTACCGCTCTTACGTTTCGGATTAGATCTTCAGAAGAGAATAGCGATCTTCAAGTTGAAATTAAGAACAACGTTGGAGGAACGGATGCATTCGCTATTGCAGGCGTTGGCTCTATTGAAAGAACTTATAGTATTGATCTAACGATGTTAGCTTTTAGCCGAAATGCGATTCAATCCATTAGCTTTGTGCGGCATTCAACGATGAGTCCTACGGGAACCGGTAATTTTGATGTGACGTTAGCCGGTGGCTATAACAAAACTGATATTACTCAAGATGCAGTGGCGCAAGCAGGCGATGTCACCCGCCTTCCGAATCAATGCAAAACGGGTGTAACAACTTGTCCCACCCCTGACTCCATGATTAGTTTGACAGGAGGATCGACCCTTACAAGTTCTGTCACCAATAAAAGTGAACTAGGCGCGACTTTACAATATGATGGGTTGAGCAGTGGTTATGCAGGGGCTACCTGGGAGTATCCGTCCACCATTTGGTCATCCGGTCGAAATTTTTCGGCAAGGTCCAGCATTGTTTTTGGTCTTCAAGGTACTGCCGCTAACGCAAGAATTGAAATTCAAGATGTCAACGGTTGGACCGCGCAAATCAATGTTACTGGCATCAGTTCAACGGGATTCACTTATTATGCGCTCTTTCTAAATGACCCATTTGTAAAAAGCAATGTTGATATAACCAAGATAAGGCGGATCAATGTCGTAGTCGATGGTGGGCTTGCCGGAAATACAACTGGCACACTGCAAGTTCAACTTGCGCAAGTTACCAATTCCACTCCATTGTCAGGGACGGTGACGGAGCAAATTCCAATCAACTCTACTACATTTGAGATCAAAACTTATACGGTTGACCCTAAAAAGGTAAGCCTTAAGGGAGCACTGCTAAGCCATGTGGTTCAGGAGCAGTTGGATACCGCTGGCAAAGAATTCGATATAAAGACCTATGATGTAGTGACGAATGCTCTCTTAAGCCATGTGAACCAGAAACAATTGGCCGATGGAAGCTTTGACATCATCAACTACAAAGTCTCAGGCGGCACCGAGCCCACTCCGGCAGTACCCGATA
>Ga0209515_10004027_pt1 | contig 20256 bp, 21 predicted proteins | sample Subgroupgradi54m_FD_187454 | JGI IMG/M metagenome (GOLD analysis project Ga0209515, IMG submission 187454) | Subsurface groundwater microbial communities from S. Glens Falls, New York, USA - GMW60B uncontaminated upgradient, 5.4 m (SPAdes)... ...
TTTCTTCTAATCGCCAATTGGTCGTTCTCCCATTTTCGAAACATGTTGCGGTAGATGCCCTGCAATTGATTACGCCAATCCTGCTGCAAAAGCTCCGAACCTCGGACCGCCACCCGACCAGGTGGGACGACGACAGAAAATTTCGCGGACCCTACGGATTGGTTGGCTGTTTCTGACCGGATGGACCAGAAGACTGGAACAGTCTTCCCTCCTATCTGAACCGGTTCACGGCCCCTCAATTCCAATCGGTCCCCAAACCGAAGTATCCGCTCATTCTCCTCCGTTTCCTCCAATCCTGCGAGCAGACGGGTCTTGAGTTGATTGCGCAGGACAGGGCTCTCTTCCAATCCGGTTTGGCGTAGCGCGAAGGTGGGAGCGGGCAGAGAAAGGGTGAGTATAAGGAAGAGAGCTGGGGCTCTGGGGAGTAGGGAGTAGATTTTCATCGGGTTGCTTAACAGCTTACCTGGTGGGAAGATAAATTTCAAGCTGAATTACTGAGATTGCGTTCTGCTAATTTTCGGAGGAAGATAAAATTCCATGTCGGCCCAATCCCCTTTCTTTAAGGCCCCAACCTTGATGTGTACCGGAGTGGATGGACTGACATTGGGTACGGTGCTGGTGAGAAAACTTCCGTCTGGAGAGGAGGTGAAGAAGCCGGTGATCGGTTTGGGGTCGTCCGGGTTGAGGATCCAGTGGGTTTGCAGGATTCGGGCGTCGAGCGGTCGGTTGTAGTGGTCGTTGACGTAGAGTACGATGCGATTGTCCGATTCCCGCACGAGCTCGTAGTGGTAGATGTCGTTGGCATCGCCGAAGTAGCCGCCGTGGCGGGGGCCATGCACGGCGGTGAGCTCCATGGCAGCGGAAACGGAGAAATCGGTGGCCATGGCCACGAAGAAGCCGATCAAGAGCCCGATCTCGACGACCGCCTCCCCTTTCAACACACGCCCAAGGTGCAGCAGCTCGCCGATGATGTAGAGAATGGTTCCGGCGGCCAGGGCCAGGCAGAAGATCTCGATCGGCTTGCTGACCCACCAGCTTCCGATGGCAGCACCCAGGAATGTAGGCCCGCCGGCGACCAGCCCGGCCAGCCCAAGGAAACCCCAGCTTGCTTTGTGGCCGGAGAGCGGCGCCGCGATCCCGAAACCCTCGGTGGCGTTGTGAAGGGCGAAGCCGATGGCAAGCAGCCACGCCAGTTGGACGGCGCCGGCAGAGTACCCCTGCCCGATCGCCAATCCTTCGCTGAAGTTGTGAAGCCCCAGCCCCACGGCAATCATCAGCGCCAGCTGTTTTGCCCGCTTGCCCGGCGCTTTTTCATCCTTGCCGCTTCCGAGGAACCGCTGTTCAAAAAAAACCAGCCCAAGCAATCCCAGCGAGAATCCGAACACAAACAGCCCCCCGTAGCGTAAGGCGCCGGCAAAACCGGCGCCTGTGGTGACTGCTGTCTCGACCAGACTCTCAATTTGTTCGATTAAGTGACCAGAGATCTCCACCAGCAGAAAGATCAGGATGCCGGTGGAGATGGCGTTCAAGAATGCCTTGGTCTTTGCTGAGATTCGGCTTAAGCGTGCGATCGGGAGTCCCAAGAAAATTGTCCCACCGGCGATCAGTCCCAGAAACAACGGTTTTCCAAAGAGTCCTGTGAACATTAGAATTCAATCTCCACGATGCTTTTTAATTGCAGATCGTCGGCTGCACGGGTTAAACCAATGGCCGGGCCAAATAAAATCCGGCTGTGCGGCGTGAAGCTGGTGGCGATAACCGGCATCAACTGCAGTTGATGGTCCTTTCGATGAATCCCAAACTCCCCCTGGTCCCCAAGGGTCTCTTTTAACTCGAGCCCCAATCGGACCTTTGGGTTCAGAGCGTAACTGACCCCCGCAGTATACGACCACTGCAGGTCTTCGTGCTCGTTGATCTTCCGCTCGGTGATCAGGTTGGCGATGATGTTCCATTGCCCGAAGTCCCGGCTTAAGATCAATTTTCCTTCCAGCTCGTCGCTGGCGGAATCCTGTCGGCCATTGGGATTCTTGTATTCCCCGTAGAGGGCGACGTCCACCGGCAGTTCGCCGCTTTCCAAGAAGCGGTATTTCGCTTCGATCTTCAATGCGTCCCGCTGCCAATCGTCCGTCCGGTTCCACTTGAATACTTCGTAGTAGGCCAACTGCAGGCGATTGGTGATGCCATACTCAACTTCCACCTGATGCAGAGAGTTGTAAGTGGCGCTCTTTCTGGCCTCCGGCATGTTGAAGTCATTGTAAAGCTCTACCTCAAATTCCCCTTTGCGGGTCGTGTAGTATTCCTGGTTGAAGATGTAGTCCCGCATGTGGGCAAAAGCGCGCCCCTCCCCCGTGAACAGGAAAATGGAAACGGCTGCCAGCATGATGAAAATCAGTTGTCGGTTCATTGTTCTCTCTTTTGATGTCGGCTTCCTCTCTGGAAAAGAGTCGGTCAGCTCGAAGGGTTCAAATGGCCGCCGGATTTTTCGGTAGGCCTTTGTGCATGGTTTGTCTGTTGCGGCAGGTGGATCCGCTCCACCCGCTCGATTCGAACGATCTGTCCTTCATGCACAACAATCTGCACATGTCCGTGGCGCAAGTCTTTCAAGGCCTGCTGAATGGTCGGCATCAGCGTGGGTTCAGTCATCCCCGCTTCCCTCGATAGCAGGCCGCGGCCGGGTAATGGCATTCGCACACCAAGCAGGGGGCATCCGGCGCCAGGTGGGCCGGCATGTAGCAGTTGCAGTGCTTGCAGAGGGCCACGTCTCCCTGGGCGAAGCGCATGGCCTGCCCCTGACTATGGGCGCAGCCAAGAGATAGCAACGATAGGACGAGAACGATAAGAACGAGATTGCCACGTCGGCCCTTCGGGCCTCCTCGCAATGATGGGTAAGGAATCATCTCTTTTTCATGCAGGCGCGGCAGCGGCCGAAAATCTCGTGCCGATGCCAGAGGGCCACAAAGCCCTGCCGGCGGATGGCCTCATCCTGAAATCGTTCCATCATCCGGCTCTGGAATTCCGTGATCCGCCCGCATTCGACGCAGATCATGTGGTCATGGTGGGGGCGATCGGCCTTCAGCTCGAACTTTGTTCGCCCATTGGCCGTACTGACTTCAGCAACAAGGCCGCATTCCTGAAGCAGCTTCATGGTCCGGAAAACGGTGGCTCGCCCGATGGTGGGATCCTTTTTCTTGACGATGTCGTAGATCGCCTCTGTTCCCAGGTGTTTGTCGGCCGACATCAGGCACCGGAGGATCTCTTCCCGCTGGCGGGTGAGGTTGAGCCCTTGCCTGCTTAGATGCTCCTGAAAAGTGCGCAGGATCGAGGCCAGCCACTGCTTAAACTGCTGCGGCTGTCTCGCATGTTTCGGGAAAAGGATGACTTCGGCGCCTGTCTGCATTGAAATTGAGATGCAGTCTCATTTTCAATGAACAGGCCGGTTTTGTCAAGAGAAATAAATCAGGACTTTTTAGATTTAGACTTGACCGTGCGGATGGCCACTTCGAGCGTCTGTGTCAGTTTATCCAGCCCGCCCTCTTTCGGGAAGATGCCGGAGATTCCCAGGTCGTTGGCCTTCACGATGACTGGATCTTCAGCGTAAGCGGTGACGAGAATGACCGGGAGCTCTTTGTTGATCTTGCGGATCTGCTTGAGGGTTTGGATCCCATCCTCTTTGGGCATTCTTAAGTCCAGGAAGACCAGATCAATGGAATGGGACTTGATAAGGGCAATCGCCCCTTTCCCATCATGCGAAACCAGGACGTTGTAGCCTTTTGACCGGAGCCAATCTGAGATGGTGTCCACATAGTCCGGCTCATCGTCCACCAGAAGGATTTTGGGACTTGCCATCACCTGCCCTCCTTTGCGGTCAGTGTATCATACTTCACCCGCACCAAGCAGAGTCCCTTGGCCGGCGCGGTGTGGGCGATAACCGATCCCCTGCCCCGAAGAAGATCCCGGACGATGGTCGGCGGATGTTTCCCTTTGCCGATATCCAGCAGCAATCCCGCGATCCGGCGGACCATGTGATAGAGGAAGCCGTCAGCCTCTGCGGTGATCTGAACGACCCCTGCTGTGGAGGTGATGGTGAGGGACCGCAGGTTCCGTTTCGTATCGGCGGCCGATGGACCACTGGATTGAAAGGCCTTGAAGTCGTGCCGGCCTTTCAGGAGCCGAGCGGCGCGGCGCATGGCGGAGAGGTCAAGCGGTGTTGAGACGTGGAGCATCCGTTCCCGATTGGCCATCGGCCGAGTCGGTTTATTCCAGATGGTGTAGCGGTACCGTTTCGCGGCGGCATCGTATTGCGCGTGGAATGCAGCCGGCACGACGTGGATGGAGCGGACCACGACATCGTCCGGCAGAGTGGCATTCAACGCCCGCAGGAGTATGCGGGATGGGATTGGATGGCTGATGCGAACGTGAACGGCCTGGCCCTCGGCGTGGACGCCGGTATCGGTGCGCCCTGCTCCGATCAGTGTGACCTTGGAGCCGGTGATTTTCTGGAAGGCCTCCTCGAGCGTTTGCTGAACAGTCCGCCCGTTTTCTTGCCGCTGCCAGCCGGAAAACCGGCTGCCGTCGTAGGCGAGTGTAAGTTTGAGAGTTCGAGATTGCTTCGTCGCTACGCTCCTCGCAATGACGCGATCAGCAGCTCGGCGATCTGGATCGCGTTGGTGGCGGCCCCTTTGCGGAGGTTGTCCGCCACAACCCAGAAGACAAGCCCGTTGGGGTCGAATGGATCCTGCCGGACCCGGCCGATGAATACCTCATCCCGACCACTTGCCTCGATTGGCATGGGATATTCATCCGGTTCTTCTCTCAGCACGATACCCGGCGATTCTCGCCAGATTTTTTTAGCTTCCTCTGGGGTAACTGGCTGTTCCAACTCGACGTAGACCGATTCTGAGTGGCTGTTCACCACCGGGATCCGGACGGTGGTGGCAGTCACCCGAAGGTTTGGTTCATGCATGATCTTCTGGGTTTCCTTGACCAGCTTCCATTCTTCGCTGGTGTAGCCCATTTCTTGGAACGGGCCGATTTGAGGTATCGTGTTGAAGCCAATTTGTTTTGGAAGAACTTCGGGAGGTGAAATGGTTCTTTTTTCAATTAAACCGGATGTCTCTGCCATCAGCACATCCATGGCCTGCTTACCCGCTCCGGAAGCTGCTTGATAGGTAGAAACGATCACTTTTCGAATAGGAGATCGCTTTTGTAATGGAGCCAAGGCCACCACCATCTGAATGGTGGAGCAGTTCGGATTGGCGATCAATCCCTTGTGCCGGCGGATATCCTCTGGATTCACTTCCGGAACCACGAGCGGCACCTCCGGGTCCATCCGGAAGTCGGAGCCGTTATCAATGCAGATGGCCCCCTGGCGGATCGCTTCCTTGGCATAGGTGACCGCCGCTCCCTTTTCTCCCTCGGTACCGGCGAACAAAACGATCTCCTGCCCTTTGAAGGCTTCCGGCGAGATGGCCTGCACCTGGTAGGAGGTCCCATCCACCTCAATCGTCCGGGCGGACTGGGCCAGAACGGTCAGCTTGGTGACGGGAAACCTCCGCTGCTTCAAGACGCGAAGCAGCTCGACCCCAACGGCGCCGACGCCGACCACGCAGACGTTATACGCGGACTTCTTTTGCATGTAGATAACCCTTCGACGCGTCGTTCATCCTGAGCTCTGAGCTTGTCGAAGAGTCGAAGGATGAACGGCTTGCTCAGGGTGAACGGAGTTTAACGCTTCTACGACGAGATCGCCGACCTCGCTGGTGCTGTAGCCCATCTTGCCGGCGGCCATGCTCTGTAGTTTCGTGGCGGTCACCTGTTGGACCGCCTTCTCCACCATCTCGGCGGCGGCGGTTTCCTTTAAGTGCGCCAACATCATGCCCATTGCGGCGATGGCGGCCAGCGGGTTGATCACGTTCTTGCCGGCGTATTTCGGGGAAGAGCCGCCGATCGGCTCAAACATGGAGACTCCGTTGGGATTGATGTTCCCACCGGCGGCAATCCCCAAGCCGCCCTGGATCATGGCGCCCAGGTCGGTGATGATGTCGCCGAACATGTTGTTGGTCACCACCACGTCGAAAACCTCCGGTGACTTCACCATCCACATGGTCAAGGCATCCACGTGGGTGTAATCCCTCGTCACGTCCGGATATTCTTTGCCCACCTCCTCGAAGACCCGCACCCACAGGTCATGCGCGTAGGTCAAAACGTTGATCTTGGCGCAGAGGGTGAGCTTTTTCTTGGGAGAATTCCGCGTGCGCGTCGTCTCAAAGGCATAGCGGATGCACCGCTCCACCCCTTTGCGGGTGTTGACGTCCAACTGAAAAGCCACCTCATCCTGCGTTCCCTTCTTGAAGTTGCCCCCGATGCCGACGTAAAGCCCTTCGGTGTTTTCACGGACCACCACGAGGTCGATGTCCTCCGGTTTCTTGTCTTTCAGTGGCGTCCAGACGCCGGGGTAGAGTTTCACCGGACGCAGGTTGATGTACTGGTCCAGCTCGAAACGGATCTTCAAAAGAATTTCCCGCTCGAGGATGCCTGGTTTGACATCCGGATGTCCGATGGCCCCCAGGTAAATAGCCGAAACGGTCTTCATCTCCTTGAGGATCGAATCCGGCAGGGTTTCCCCTGTTTTCAAGTAATTTTCTCCGCCGATTTTGTATTCAATCAGTTCGGCATTGAATCCGGCTCGTTCTGAAACCGCCTTCAGGACCTTAATCCCTTCGGCGATCACCTCCGGACCGGTTCCATCTCCTGGAATAATCGCAATGCGATAAGAGCCTGCCATATTTAAGTTCCTACCTTTCCGGTTTCTGGGCTCGAGGCGGAGGCGTACTCTTTCTTCGGGATTCGCCCAGCCAGATAGGCCAGACGGCCGGCTTCCACCGCCAGCCGCATGGCTCGAGCCATTTGAATGGGATTGCGGGCGCCCGCGACCCCGGTGTTCATCAAAACCCCAGCCACTCCCTGCTCCATAGCGACCGCTGCGTCGGAGGCAGTCCCGACACCGGCATCCACGATGACCGGGATCCTCACCGCCTCCAGAATAAATCGGATGTTCAATGGATTCAAGATTCCCTGGCCGGAGCCGATCGGTGCCGCCAGCGGCATGATGCAGACGGCGCCGGCCTCTTCCAATCGTTTGGCGACGATCGGGTCGTCGTTGGTGTACGGCATGACGACGAACCCTTCCTTGACCAGCACCTGGGTGGCCTCCAGCAAAGCGGCGGTGTCCGGCAGCAGGGTCTTCGGATCACCAAGTACCTCCAGCTTGATCAGGTTGGAGAATCCGGCGGCCCGGCCCAATCGGGCCACCCGGATCGCCTCCTCGGCGGTGTAGCAGCCGGCGGTGTTGGGGAGGATCGTGTAGCGCTTGGTGTCCAGGGAGCCCAAGACAGGATCGCCCGTCCGGTTGTTCAAATCCACCCGGCGAACCGCCACCGTCACTAGTTCCGTGCCGGACGCCTCCAGAGCTTCCTGCATCACCTGCGGCGAGGGATACTTGCCGGTTCCCAAGATCAGCCGGGAGCGAAAGCTGTATGGGCCGATTTGAAGGAGATCGCCGGTCATGTCAGCTCCGTCCTTTTGGCGACGACGGTGATTCCAGACTCCGTCACGAAGAAACGCTGGCGGTCCTCCTCGGGATTGTAGCCGATCACCGTCGAGGGCGGGATCTTCACATCCTTATCAATGATCGCCCGCTTGATCTTGGCATGGCGGCCGACGTCGACCCCTTCCATGAGAACCGAATCCGTCACCTCAGCGTAGCTGTTGACCCGCACCTTCGGCGAGAGAACCGAATGGATCACTTTCCCACCGGAGATAATGCAGCCGGGGGATACCAGTGAATCAATCGCCGTCCCCACGCGTGCCGAGTCCTCGCCTCCAGCGAAGACAAATTTTGCCGGCGGGTGCTGCTCCATGAAGGTCCGCAGCGGCCAGTCCCGGTCGTACAGGTTGAAGGTCGGCGCCACATGCACCAGATCCATGTTCGCTTCGTGGTAGGCCTCGATCGTCCCGACGTCCCGCCAGTAGGCCGCCTGCCCTTCCCTCCCTTCCAAGAGGTAAGCAAAAACCTTCCGGCCGTTTTGGATGCAGTTAGGCAGAATGTTTTTGCCGAAGTCATGCTCCGACTCCTGCTTGGCGTCCGCAGTGAGTTCCTCTTCCAGAATCTGACGGCCGAAAAGATAAATGCCCATGGAGGCGTACACGTGCTGCGGGTCGCCCGGGATTGTAGGCGGGGCTGTCGGTTTTTCGAGGAACCGGACGATGCGATTCTGCTCGTCAATCTTTGTGACCCCGAGTGAAGCGGCCTGTTCCGCCGGCATCCGGACCACCCCGACGGTGACTTCCGCGTTGGTCTCGACGTGGGCCGCCATCATGTGGGAATAATCCATCTTGTAGATGTGATCTCCGGCCAGGACCAGGACGTAGGGGGCCCCTTCCATGTCGATGGAGTAGAGATTCTGGTAGACGCTGTCGGCGGTTCCCTCGTACCAATGTTCTTCCACCCGCTGCTGGGGATGGATGATGTCAATGTACTCCCCCAATTCCGCATCGAAGATGTTCCACCCCATCCAGAGATGGCGGACCAGTGAGACCGATTTGTACTGGGTCAGCACGTGGATTTTCCGGATGCCGGAGTTGATGCAGTTGGAAAGGGTGAAATCAATGATTCGGTAAATCCCGCCAAACGGGACGGCCGGTTTGGCCCGATCCCGAGTCAGCGGCATCAGCCGCTCCCCCTTGCCGCCTGCCATGACAAAAGTGATGACGTTCTTCATGGGAAGCTGTCATTATACCGTCGGCCCGGCCATCCTCACAAGGAGCTGCGTGCGTGTAGGATTGCCCGTCATCCTGAGCGGACGTTGGAAGCTGGAAGGGGGGCCTAGCGAAGGATCTTGATTTATGCCGCGCGCCGGCGGATCTGCTCGCCTAAGAATTCCGGCTCAATCTGATCGAGGACATTCTCTTCCAGCCCGACTGCCTGTAAGATCATTCTCAGGGATGTTCCTCCATCTAGTGGAATAATGCTCATGCTGGTGATGAGCAGTTCTCGCAGTTGTTGCTGGAGTTGTCCGGCCAGAAGTGTGCCGAGCACCGACACGCGGTCCGCCTCAGGCAGGGTCATCAGGAACAGGGTCAACTTGGCTAGGTCATACTCCTCCACCACTTGTACCGAAGGATTCTGTCGTCGGAGCTTTTCCAGCCGTTTGGAATCGGCGGCAAAGAAAACAATCCGCCGGGCGAACGCCGGATATTTAACCATTTCCTCCAACCCTGCCCACACCGCCGGCGAGGTCTCCGGCCCCACCACCAGTACGCCGCTTCCCTGTGGGGCATCCGCCAGTTCCGCAATGATGGCATCCCTCGTAGCTTCCTTTAGATCTGCGCCTGCAGGTTGAAGGGCCCCTTGGAGATAGGCCCGGGCCATTTTATCGATAGAAGGCAGTTGCACTGGGGCGTCTCGATCCCTTTTAAATCTTTGTACGTCGGTTGCGGAGGTGATGGTAACACCCCATTGGGAGAGCCATTCCAGCAAGTGATCTTTAGACCGCCCCCAGTCCGATGGGATCGTGATAAAGGACAAGTGCTCCATTTTAATCAGATCCCACTCACGCGGATTGGAAGCGAACCGGGAAATGGCATTCTGGCGGGCCTGTTCGAGCAGGTTCGGGTCGCCATAGGCCATCGGCAAAAACAAAGCGCCGAGATCTGCAAACTCATTTGTGACCGATGGACCTGGAGAATACCAGTTTTCCCAAGAAGGATCTGGGTGCGCTATGGCGGAGTAATTTCGCAGAAGAGTTAGGTCGAACATCTCCGACAAGGCATGCGGCAAGTAGTTGTCGCTTTTGAAGCTGCGTCCTTTCAGGATGTCCGCTGCCCCTTGATAGATCTGCTCTGCTTTGGAGGAATCAAAATGACTTATTCTGGGATCGGGCCCATCGAGAATGAGAATGGCGTAATCGAGATCACTGTCGGCTGCAGCATATCCTTTTAGGGCGCTTCCTGCCGGCATGATAGCGATTCGAACTCGGCTGTTGTTTAAGGAGCGTTGAACGAGTTGCTCAATGGCAGGACCTGCTTCCTTAAGGGCTCGAAGACGTTTCCGGCTTTCCTCGGTAAATCCCGGCCAATTGAGAAGCGACCTCAAGGAGCGTGCATAAGGATTGTCTTTCTGGAATTGCGGTTCATCCAGTTCCTCCAGGCCGGTAGAGGAAAGACGGTCGATGCTCTCCTGGAAAGCGGCCTCATTCTCTGGAATCTGGAGGCCGTGTTTCCGAATAAGCTCTATGACCGGAGCAAGCGTTTCATCCGGAATCTTCTCTACTTCCCGCGCGTAGCGGATGGCGGCCGCGATCGCCAATTGGATCGCCTCCGGGTAAACCTTTGCCTCCAAAGCGCTGATCGCTGCGCCGAATAAGCGATCGTTCTCCTGGAGTTTTCGCATCGGGTCCTGTCCAATCCGCTTGACGGTGTCGTGCAGCTCCGCGTTGCCGAACCGCTGCAGGAGGCCTTGGATGTACTCTTCCAGCATGGGTAAAGGGAAAAGATCAGGATACCGATGGTTGAGGCCCTGGGCGGATTCCCACATCGCCCGCTCGACGAGCCGGGCGATTTTAGGGTTCCGCATCCCTTCCGCTGGGTCGGCAATTCCGAGAGCAGAGCAAAAATAAGCCAGCGCGGCATGCCCCATATTATGGATCAACAGCTTCTTCTCCCGTGCGGCCCGGATGTTTTCCACCAGCCGGAAACCGGAAGGAATGAACTCCGTGTTTTTCAGCTCCCTCTTGTCGACTTCCAAATAATAGGGGCCGCCGCCTTCCACCTGTATGTCCAGAGGATTGTCCGATGCGGTGGCGATGGTCGGTGGGACGGTGATGCTGACGACTGCCCCAACCCATCCGACATCGTTATTCACGTAATCTGCGAAGGATTCCGCCCCAATGAAGTTCACCCTGTTTTCCACATACGCGCGGGTTTGGTCATCCTCCGCCGTTGCCAAGACGGCCTCTTTCAGCGCTTTAATCTGCGGCTGATCCACAGGCAGATTCTCCGCGAAAACGACGTTTAATGTTTGAAGATGATTTGCTTCGATTCTTTTTCGGATGTACCGGTAGGTGACCTCTTTGAGCCGAATGATGTTGTTCGTCCCCACGGAGGTGAAGATCCAATCCGCTCTGGGCCCCTGCGCGGCGATCTTTTCCGTATTGGTAGCAGCGATTCCCCAGAAATTCTTTACGGTCACCGGCTCCCCGGAGCCTACGGGCGTGACGATGTAAGAATCCCTGCTGTTGGCCTCAGCGATCAAGTTGGGATTGATATCCGCGAAGATCAGATCGAAATCATCCGGAACCAACAAAGCGGCGATATGCCCCCGTCCAATGTTCCCCATCCCGATGATCACGGCCCGCCGGGAGCTCGGCGTCTCCGTCCTCCCCAATTCCTCCAGGCCGACGGTGGGTGGTTGTCGGAATCGGGGGGTCCAGGATGGCGACGGATATCTTTGATTGGCGAATGCAGCAAGATCTTCCGAGAGCATGCCCTGCCCCAGCTTATCCGCCGCAGAAGAGGCAAAACGAATGGAAACGGCGCGCACACTCCCTATGGCGTCCGATCGTTGAAGAGTTCCGCGGACTTTCAGCCCTCTGTCCGGCGGTTGTTGCCTCAGTTGATCCTGCAGGTTTTTAACAATTTTTCGGACCTCTGCAGTTTTGAGTGAGGCCGGATTCGGAGGGCGGGGCGGAATTCCAAGAGTGGTATAGCCGACCCGCAGGAAGTCGGATAATTGTCGAACAATGACCTCTGTCACTTTATGTTCGTAGTCGAAATCGGGATCGAATTTGTTCTCAGGAGTAGAAAGGATGAACATCCAAAACCCGGCGATCTGGTAAAAGGTTTGCGCTGGATCCCTGCCGGCCGATTGAAAAGAGGGGATGTGCCTCATTTGTTCCAGGATCAGTTCATAGTTTCTATACCAGAAATTACCCTCCAGGGAGTTCGGATCGTTAAAAAAGCTTTCGGCTGTGGTTTCTGGACAGTCGTCTAGAGAAGACAGGAGAGCCATGCTTTCCGCCTGCCATCTTCGAAGGAGCATAGAAAGAGTTTGTCTTGCGGGGAGTTTTTCTGGACTCAGGCGAAGCGTTCTTTTTAAGATGTCGCCCAGTTTTTTAGCTCGTGCGAATAATTCTTGGGGTACTTTGGGGGTTGCGGCCCCGTGTGCAATTTTCAAGGAGATTTCAGCCAACTCAGCTGGTTTTCCGAGAAGCTGAGGCCAGTCTCCCGTGTCCACAATGGATCCCATGGCTTGAATATGGCGGTCGAACTCTTCTTCAAGTCCGGCCCGCAGATTTTCTTCCAGGCCGCTCCGGTGCAGTCCTTCTTCCAGGCCGGATTGGAGAGAGGGGTTTTCGATGGTTTGGCGAAGGGTGTCTGGGTTGGGAGCGGTATAAAAGGATTGGGACTGGCCGAATGTAAAGGCCAGCAGAGTTCCCAGCGCGATGTGTGGAGAATGTTTTCGGGTTAAAAACATATGGTGTACCTTGTCCTTGCTTTTGACAAAAGTTTACATGAATTGAATAGAAAGAAGCAAGGATGATATATAGATTTGTATTCCTGCTAACGTTCTTTCGGGAGGAGGGGTTCTAGGGAATCAAGAAGATGCGGGATGTCTATTTCGAGAGTATTCCAAACTTCCTCGATGTCTGCCATGTCATACTCATGAATGAGGTTATCGCGCATGCCGGCCATGGCTTTCCAAGGGATCGTGGGATACTGTTGACGGAATGAATCAGAGAGCCGTTTAGTCGCCTCTCCCATGATCAGCAATTGATGGAGGACGGCAGATTGCGTTTTTGGATCGTTGAGGAAAGAGGTTCGGTCCGCATCAGCCTTGAAGTTAAGGGCTGATCGCGCAGCTTTGGCGATGTCCAAGAGGATGGCGTTGTCGTCAGGAGGCGACATAGCAGGGTTTCGCGCTTGCTAGGATGGCATCACGCCGAATCCAATTGGTGCTTCTTTCAACGGCTTTTCTGTTAACCAGATCCACCCGTCGCCCAAGCAGCCCGGAGAGTTCTTCTTCCATTCGAACGTGATCGAAGAGGCCCCAAGGGGTTTCCGGTAGAAAAGAAACCAGAACATCCACATCGCTGTCCGGTCGAAAATCTTCTCTCAGAACGGAACCGAAGAAATCCATCTCCTTAATTTTCCAACGCCGGCAGAACGCGGCAATTTGTCCTTGGTTGATCGCTATCTTCAAAGTAAAGCCCTCTCCTCTTGGAGATAAGCGTACCATTTGGATTCTTGATAGACAAGGGGCCGAGGATCAGCTAGGGAAGCGGAGGCGGCGGTTGAGCCCGTAGTAGCCGCAGCAGCGCAGCCAGATGCCGAGGGGATGAGCGACGTTGGCGTGCATGGTGATCCGACGAAGGGCCCAGCGGTCGATCGGAAAGTGCCGGAAGCCGCGGTTGGTGGTGCAGGCCGCTCGGTACCCCGCTTCCCGGACCGCCTGCGCAATTTCTCGTGAGAAGCCGCCGGCTGGGTAGCTGAAAAGATCAGCAGCCAAGCCCATCTCCTGCAATTTCTTTCTTGATTCGGTCAGCTCCGTGCGTACGCGGTCCATCGGCAGCTTGGGAAGATAGGCGTGATGTGCGGCGTGGCTTCCGAAAACAATCCCATCTTTTGTCATCTGACGGATCTGGCCTTCGCCAAGTGATCCGGCCCGGCCGATGTTGTCTGTGATTATGAAAATCGTGGCCGGGATTTTGTACCGAGCGAGGATCGGATACGCGCAGGTGAAATTATCCTCGGTGCCGTCGTCAAAGGTGACCGCCACTTCACGCCGGTCCAGCGGTCGATTTTTCTCAAGCCGACGGACAAGATCAAGGAGAGTCATTGGTTTCCATCGTTTTGCCAGGATCGCCATCTGTTTCTCGAAGATCTCCGGCGGTATCGTCGGGCTGTCAAAGCCCAGCGTGGGATGAACCCTGTGGTAAGCCAGAATTGGTGGATACCAGAGGTTCATTCGCTGTTCTCGTGGGCGATCTTCAAATAGGGAATGAGCAGCAGGCACAGCAGGGTCGCTATTCCCGAGATGATCACCAACCAGTTATAGCCGACCAAGTCGTACAGCTTGCCCCCGACGATCCCGGATAAGAAAGTTCCGAGGTTCAAGACCGACATGATGAGAGCGAAAGTCGTCGCTTCCTTTCCTTTGGGGCAGATCCTCGCGCAGAAGTCCATGACGATCAGCTGAGTCGCCATGCTGGCGATCCCGAACAGAACCGTGTAAGCCAGGATGCTCGTTTTGGTCAGATAGAGATAGGCGAAGGTGGAAACGGCGCTCACGACTGTGCTGATGAAGAGCCACTTCTTCAGATCGATCCGCTTGCTGACCCTCCAGTACCAAACGGCCCCTAAGATCGAAAACGCGGAGCCCAACGTCCCTAAGAAGCCCATGTAGAGCTTCGTGAAATGAAGCTCATCCCTCATCTTGAAGGAGACGGGAACCCCGAACGATGGGGAGAACCACAGGAGGAACAGGAACAGCATCGCCAGAAGCAGCTGTCTGTCCTTCAGCACTTCTTTCATCGACAGCTGTTGCACGGAACTTACAGCCTGTTTCTCGTCATAAAAAAAGGAGAGACAAGCGACCAAGGCAGGAAAGATGGCAACCAACTTGAAGCCGAGGTGGTAGTCGAAGTGCTCCGCGATGTACCCTCCGGCCAACCCGGTGATGACAGTCGCCAAGGTGAGAAATCCCCACTGGACGGCCTGTATCCTTCCCGTGAGCCCAAGCCGCTGGCCCTCTTCCACCATAATGCCGTCCACGGCAACATCCTTGATTGCTCCTCCTAAGGAATCCAAGATAAGAACGGCGTACAAGAGCATAAGAGGCAAGACGGGAGTGATCCCGATGAATGTGGCCGTGGCCGCGCTCAGCAATCCGCTCATCACCATGTAGGATTTCCGGCGGTAGCCCCACAAAGGAAAGGTATCCGAGATCCATCCATACAGGGGTTTGATCATCCAAGGGATGGTTGTTACCGATCCAAGGTACATCACGGTTGAAGCGGACAGTCCCAAAGTTTCCTTCAGGTAGAAAAAGAGCGGCTGGCCGGCCAAGCCCCCGATCCCCTGGCTGAAGTAGACCAGGGCCGACATGGCGTAAATTAAAACAAGGTTCCGGTCTTTATTTTTGCTGGGTCGCTGGCTTTGTTTCAGCGGGCTGTATTCCCTGCTTTTGTGCTGGTGCGGTTTTGGCATGCTCCATCAGCGACCGTCCACGCTGCACGGACCCGACCGCCAAGCTCAACGAGGTCAGCATGAAGATGGTGGCGCAGATGGTGGTGGCTCGGGTGAGGTAGACGGCGCCGCGCGTTCCGAAAAGCGATTGGGCAGCGCCGCCGCCGAAGGTGTCGGAGAGTCCTCCGCCCCGCCCTGCCTGGAGCAGGATGACGGCAATCAGGACAAAAGAGACAAAGACATGAACGACTAAGATCAGCGCGTAGAGCATGGGGATCCTTTCGCATGGAGTGTGGATTCGATGATCGACACAAAGGCCGCCAGGTCGAGGCTGGCTCCACCGACCAGGGCACCGTCTACATCCGGCTGGACCATCAGCTCGCCGGCATTATCCGGCTTCACCGATCCGCCGTACTGGATTCGGATCGCTTCTGCTGTCGTTTTTTTAAAGCGCTGGGTAAGCCACGACCGGATCTGGGCGTGGACCTCCTGGGCCTGCGCCGGGGTGGCGTTGCGCCCGGTGCCGATGGCCCAGACCGGCTCGTAGGCGATGGCCAATTGTGCGGTTGCTTGAGCGGGCTCGATCTTATCGAGGGCCGCCGTAAGCTGTTTCTGAATCACGTCCCAGGTTTTTCCTTTCTCCCGAATTTCCAGCGTTTCGCCGACGCACAGGATGACGTTCAGCCCGCCGGCCAGGACGGCCCGCACTTTCTTCCGGATCACCTCATCCGTGTCACCGAAGAGTTGCCGCCGTTCCGAGTGGCCGATGATCACAAAGCGGCAGCCGGCATCCTTGAGCATGCCGACCGAGATCTCACCGGTGAAAGCCCCCTTGGCTTCCGAGTGGGCGTTTTGTCCTCCCAGCCCGACGGAGCTGCCTTTTAAGATTTCTCTCACCGTTGTGAGGGCCGTAAAAGGAGGACAGAGAAGAACCTCCACCTCCCGGATTGTTGCGGCAGCCTTCACGACCGCCTGCGCAGTGGTTCTGGCTTCGCTTAAGCTGCCGTTCATTTTCCAGTTGCCGGCAACCAACGGTCGGCGTTTCATGAGCAAGCCGTTCGTCCTGAGCTTGTCGAAGGACGAATGGTTCGTGGTTCGACAGGCTCACCACGAGTGGTTGAGTTTATGAGCGCTGCTACGCCCGGCAATGTCCGTCCTTCGAGATATTCCAAGCTGGCGCCGCCGCCTGTGGAGACGTGGGTGACTTTGCCGGCCAATCCGAACTTGACGATTGCCGCGGCAGAATCCCCTCCGCCGATCACGCTGACTGCGCCGGAGTTGGCGACCGCCTCGGCGATCGCTTTCGTCCCCTTGGAGAACGGCTCCATCTCAAAGACTCCCATCGGCCCATTCCAAAGGATCGTCTTGGCTCCCTGCAGGGCTTTGATAAAGACGGCGATTGTCTTGGGTCCGATGTCCATTCCTTCCCAGCCATCCGGCACACCCGGCTTCTCGGTCACCTGCACCCTGGCGTCGGGGGCGAATTTGTCGGCCACCACATGGTCCAGCGGCAGCAGAAGTGGAGTTCCCTTCTGCTTCACCTTGGCCAGGATGTTTCGGGCGGTTTCCAACTGGTCCTTCTCCACGGGTGAATTGCCGATACCGATCCCCTGTGCCAGAAAGAAGGTGTACTGCATCCCGCCGCCGATCAGAATCCCATCCACTTTATCCATCAAGTTATCGATCAGCTTGATCTTATCGGAGACTTTGGCACCTCCAAGAAGAAGCCAATAAGGCCGTTTTGGATTCTCCATGACCTTGTTGAGGGACTCGAGTTCCTTTTGCAATAGGAACCCGGCTGCAGAGGGCAGGTACTGCGCGATGCCGGCGGTGGAGGCATGCGCCCGGTGGGCGGTGCCGAAGGCGTCGTTCACGTAGAAGTCGCCGAGCTTGGCCAGCGCCTTGCAGAAGGTCGGGTCGTCGGCTTCCTCTTCGGCGTGAAATCGGAGGTTCTCCAGGAGGAGGATCTCTCCGGCTTTCAGTGTGGCAACCGCCGCCTCCGCCTCCGGACCAACACAATCGGACGCCGTCTGCACCGGCAGCCCGATCAGCTTAGACAACGATTCCGCCACCGGCTTCATCCGAAACTCTTCCACCACCTTCCCATCCGGTCGGCCGAGGTGACTCATCAGAATCACCTTCGCCTTCTTTTCCAGCGCGTAGTGGATGGTGGGAAGCGCCGCCTCAATCCTGGTGGTGTCTTTCACCTGTCCCCCTTTGATCGGGACGTTGAAATCCACCCGGATCAGCACGCGCCGCCCGGCGATGTCGAGGTCCTTGATCGTCTTGAAAGTTCCGCTCATCCTGAGCTTGTCGAAGGATGAGCGACTGTTCGTGGTTCGACAGGCTCACCACGAACGATTTTCTTGGCGATGAACTCGATCATGTCCACCACCCGGTTGGAATAGCCCCACTCGTTGTCGTACCAGCCGAACACCTTGACCATGTTGCCGTCGGTCACCTTGGTCAGCGGGGCGTCAAAGATGCAGGACTTCGAGTTGCCGTTGAAGTCCTTCGACACCAACGGGGCCTCGGAATATTCCAGGTAGGTTCCCAACGGGCCGGCGGCGGCCTTCTTGAACGCTTCATTGACCTGCTCCGCGGTCACGGTGGTCTTCACCTCGCAGGTCAGGTCCACCAGCGACACGTTCGGAGTCGGGACTCGGATCGCCAGGCCGTCCAGCTTCCCCTTCAGCTCCGGCAGAACCAGCCCGATCGCCTTCGCGGCCCCGGTGCTGGTGGGCACCATGGACTGCCCTGCGGCCCGCGCCCGCCGAAGATCCTTGTGCGGCAGGTCCAGGATCCTCTGGTCGTTGGTGTAGGAGTGAATGGTGGTCATCAGTCCCTTGGCGACCCCAAAGGCCTCGTTGAGGACTTTGAGAATCGGAGCCAAGCAGTTGGTGGTGCAGGAGGCGTTGGAGATGATGTGGTGCTTGGCCGGGTCGTACATCTTGTCATTGACCCCAAGCACGATCGTCACGTCTTCGTCCTTGGCCGGAGCGGAGATGATCACCTTCTTGGCCCCCGCGGTGATGTGGCCCTGCGCCTTCTCACGGTCGGTGAAGACGCCGGTGGATTCCACCACGATCTCGACACCCAAGTTCTTCCAGGGGATATCCGAGGGGTTCTTGTAGCTGATGATCTTCAGCCGCTTGCCATCGATGACCAGATCCTCCCCATCGGCCTTGACCTCTTCCGCCAAGGTGCCGAAGTTGGAGTCGTATTTCAAAAGATGGGCCAATGTGGCGGCGCCGACCGGAAGGTCGTTGACGGCAACGAAATCAATCCCAGGTCGTTTCCATCCTGCCCGAAACACCAACCGGCCGATCCGACCGAATCCATTGATGCCGACACGAACAGACATTGATTTTCTCCTTAGATTGTTTTTTCTCCGCGTAAATACTGGGCGGCCAACTCTGGAGGGGTGGGGTTGATGTAGAACCCGGAGCCCCATTCAAATCCGGCTACGCGGGTTAACCGCGGCATGATCTCCAGATGCCAATGATACCCTTCCCGGGAAGTTCCTGCAAGAGGGGATGTGTGGATGAGGAAGTTGTATGGATGATCGTTCCCTAAGACGCTGCGCATCTTTCCCAAGACCTGCCTTAAGGAATTCCCGGCCTCCGTGAGCAGTTCCTTCGGCGTTTCGGCGAAGTCGCTCAGGTGGGTTTTCGGCAGAATCCACAGCTCGAACGGGAATCGGGAAGCGTAGGGGGCGAAGCAGAGGGTGTTGGGGGATTCCAGCACAACGCGGTTTTTTTCCTGCAGTTCCTGCTGGAGGATATCGCAGAATACGCAGCGCTCCTTCTGCTCGAAATACTCGTCGTAGTTTCTCATCTCCTCGGAGACTCGTTTCGGAATGATCGGCAGCGCGATGATTTGAGAGTGGGAGTGGGTTAAGGAGGCGCCGGCCAACATTCCCTCGTTCTTGAAAATCAGCAGGTACCGGAATCGCTTGTCCTTGCGCAGGTCCAAGGATCGTTCTACGAAAACCTGAAACAGCCGCTCCATCTCCTGCGGTTGGAAATCGGCCAGCCGTTTTGTGTGAACCGGCGTTTCGATGATCACCTCATGCGCCCCGATGCCGTTCATCCGGTCGTAGATGCCTAGTCCGCTGCGATCCAATCCTCCTTCAATCCGCAAGGCCGGGAACTTGTTGGGGATCACCCGAAGGGACCACGGCGGGTTGTTCGGCTGACCCCCACTTTCTCGATCGGCAAGAATCTCCTGCGGAGTCATCCGTTCATTCCCCGGACAAAACGGGCAGGCCCCATTGGACTTCTCGGTGATCTCCTTCTCGAAATCAGCCGGATGCCGAGGATTGTCGGTGGAAACGATGACCCACCGGGATGTTGCCGGGTCCCTGCGGATTTCAGCCATTCATCACGCGCTCATCCTGAGCCCTGAGCTTGTCGAAGGGTCGAAGGATGAAGCGGCGCTACCTCCGACTCTTTCAGAAAGCGCGCCGCCTCCTCCGGCTGCACCGGGTTGATGTAGAACCCGGTGCCCCATTCGAATCCGGCCACGCGGGTCAGCCGCGGCATGATCTCGATGTGCCAATGGAAATCCTCGTCAATGGTGCGCCAGTACCCTGCCCCATGCCGGCGGAACGGCGCGGTATGAAGGATGTAGTTGAATGGCGGATCCTGCAGCGTGTGGGACAATTTCTGCAAGGTCAATTTCAGTAGCCGGGCCAGGTCCTGCCGGCGGTCCGGGGCCAGTTTCGTAAAATCGGCGGCATGCTCTTTGGGCAGGATGCACAACTCAAAAGGAAATCGGGAGGCGAACGGCGTTACGGCGACGAAGTACGGCGTCTCCGCCGCGATCCTCTGCGGGGAGTCCAGCTCCTGCCGAAGGATGTCGCAGAAGATGCAGCGCTCCTTCATCTGGAAGTATTGGCGCGCTCCTTGAAGCTCGTCTTTGAGGCGGGTGGGGTTGACCGGCAGAGCGATCAATTGGGACCGGCTGTGGTGGAATGTCCCTTCCCCGGCGGCCTCGCCGTAATTCTTGAAC
>Ga0209515_10004030_pt1 | contig 20251 bp, 15 predicted proteins | sample Subgroupgradi54m_FD_187454 | JGI IMG/M metagenome (GOLD analysis project Ga0209515, IMG submission 187454) | Subsurface groundwater microbial communities from S. Glens Falls, New York, USA - GMW60B uncontaminated upgradient, 5.4 m (SPAdes)... ...
GGGAGCCTCTCCGCCGAGGAGGCGCTCGACCGCGCGTCGGTCCGCGCTGCGGGCTCGGCCGCGGCGCACGAGCGCCTGCGGGCCCGCGCGCGACGCCTCACCTTGGCGCTCGCTTCTGAGAAGGCGACCGGCACCGCGCGCTCGAGGCTCTACTGCCAGCGTGCCGCCGTCTACGAGGACCTCGCCGACGACGAAGTCGGCGCCGTCGGCGCGACGCTCGCCTCGCGCGCGTCCGGCCACGACGTGCTCGACTCCGTCTTTGTCGTGGTCTGGAAGGATAAGTCCGCCGCCGCGACTTTGGTAAAGGGCCCCGACGGCCCCGTACTCATCACCGACGCGGCAATCGTCGCGGAGACCGACGCGCCGCATCTGTTCGCGCGCCGCGCCGACGGGAGCGCTGAGGAGTGGGACGCGACCGTCGTCCGCCGCGACGCGGCCGCGGGCCTCGCGGTCCTGCGCTCGGAGAAGTCCGCGACGCGTCCCGCCTTGCTCCTCACGGACAAGGCGCCCGCGCAAGACGACCTCGTCTTCGCGATCGGCCATCCCGCCGCGTCGGGTCCTTGGACTAAGACCTCCGGGCTCGTCGCGAAGGCGGGGGAGGATTCCTTTCAGACCGACGCCGTCGTTGCCCCCGAGATGGCCGGCGGCCCCGTGCTCGCCGAGTCCGGCGAGCTCGCCGGCCTGCTCGTGACGCGGACCGTGACCGGCGGAGGGGAGGAGCGACCTTGGCCAGTCGCGATGTCCGCGCCCGCCCTTGCGCGCTGGCTCGCGGGCGGGTCTTTCGCCACGCCCGCCGCCGAGACACTTGAGGACTCAGGCACGGCCGCCGTGCTCACGCGGGCGTCGGCGCGGACGCTCACCGCGACCGGCCTCGGCGACTGGAACATCCCGAACCTGCCTCCGCCGCCTCCCACGCCGAACGGCGTCTGCATGGCCAACTGCGGCGGCACGTACACCCGCTCGAGCCCGACGCGCTACACGAACCCCTCGTCCTACTCCGGCTCATCCTCGTACGCGAGCACCGGCGGGGCAGAACTCGGCGCCGCGCTCGGCCAGGCGTTGGCACCCGCCGTCGAGGCGCTCATCTTCCAGGGAATCCCGGCGCTGTTCCGCGGCATCGCGAGCCTCTTCAAAGGAAAGGGGGGCTCATCGACGAAGTCCGCGCCGGCGGTCGCCAAGAAAGCGCCTCCGCCCGAGCCTCCGCCGAAGCCCAAGGTACCGCTCAAGCCGGTCGGCATCAGCATCGCCGTCGATAAGTCCAGCGTCGCGCGCGGTGACGCCGTCCTTCTGACCGCGACCGTCGAATTCAGCGGAGACGAGGGAACGAAAGCGGGTCTCGCGGTCAATTTCACAGCCGACAAAGATTTCTTTGAATTTCCGGCCGGATCGATCGCCGCGACGAACGCCGACGGACGCGCCAGCGTCGAAGTCTCGGTCAAGCCGGACGACTCCGAAGACGCGCACGAAGATCTGGATCGCGAGACGCGGAAGCAGAACGGCGAGAAAGTTGAATCGCGAAGCAAAGCGATTCCGAGGCATGGGGCGAAACCCCAGAACAGAGTTAAAGCCTACGCGTCGAACGCGTTGGACTCCTTGGACAACGAGTCTGAGTCGTCAACGCCGGGTCTAAACACGCCGTCGGCCAAAGAAGACTCGGGGGTCGTCGAATCGGGTCTGGGGGTGCCTTCCGCTCCAGCGGTGCCGCCGAGCCACGCGGATGTTTCGCGGCAGGTCGGTGCGCGCCTCGGTGCGACGCTCGCGGCCAACGCCTTTATCCGTCTCAAGCCACGCGCCGTAGTCGAGACGGCCATTGCCGAGGACGAAGAGAGCCACAACCACGTCACCATCCACGTCCAGCCCAATGGCCAGTCCGGAACAAAATCCCGCATCGCGAGCGCGGACGGAATCGACGTCACCGTCGTCATGGGTCAGGTGATGCTCAGAAAAGTCGAACTCGAGACTCGCGTCAAGCTCGGCCGACGGCCCCAGGCGCTTAAGGACTTCGACAAAGCGGTACAAAGCGTCGGCCATTATGTGGAAGAGTATTCGGGCGACGGCCACGCCTCGCTTTCAAAATACTTCGGCGCCGGGGATTCGTATCGCCTGGACATCGAGATCACGGGAAAATATCCGCATCGGGAAACCACTAAATGAGCGAAAAGAAACCGGATGGTATCATGGCGGCGTTCAAGCGGCGAGATGCCGAGGGCCTCCCTCTCGTCCTTGCGACCTTGCTGCCCGAAGCGACGAATAGGAGCGTCGTCCACTCGGGCACCGGCGCGGAGGCTGGCTCGTTGACCACTCTGTCACAAGCAATTGAAGCGGACCTCCCGTCCGAATGGAAGCCGAACCGTGAACTCCTCGGCAGTCGTGTGGAAACTCTTTTAAAGACTTGTAATGCCCGGATCAAAGGCCGCTCCACGTATCAGAAAGATTCTTATTACTTTGACGAGGTCGAGTATCATGAAGTCTCGCGTCGCGGCGTCATGTCGATACTGTTCGGCCGTCAACCCAACGGTCGGAATTTGATTCAGATCCGTGTCTGCGAAACGGCTGACTAGTCCAATCCCCAGCTCGTGTGCACGCACCAGATCTATCCTAACGTCCTCGTCCTCCCTTCAGTAAACCGAGGATTTGATTCAGCCTCGCCGAGGTGATGCCCATGTGTCCGGCAAGACGCTTTCGGGTCAACGCGGGCGTCTCGCGGAGGAGTTGGTCGTAGTGCAGGGCGAGTCTCAGTCGGTCCTTTCCGAACCGAGCGCGGATTGTGAATGGCGTCAAGCGCGCGGCTTGGTCGATAGCCTCTTGGGGTATTAGATGCTTCCCACCCTTAGCGGCGTTGATGGAGCCGAAGGGGAATTCGAATAAAAGGCCTTTCCCGTTTTGAAGAGCGTCCGGTTCGTGCAGGAGATTTGGACAGAGAGCCATTTGGGCTACAAGCTCAAATGGCTTTCTCCATTGTGGGATTAGGTTTTCTCCATCCAGTAGAAAGTTCGAGCACACCGAATCGAGGAGTTGTCGCTTCTCCGCGTAGTTCATCAATTTGTATTGCGCGCAACAGCAATTTGCGAGTTCTAGCGTCGCTCTCGCCAGAGGGATGATGCTGGCAGGGGCCAGCTCTTCGAGCTTCTTGATCTGCTCTTCCAGGCCCACAAGCTGTTCATCGTATGCGCGCGCCTGTTTCGTGTAGTCGGCTTCGGAAATCACATTGCGGCACATCGTGTCGCGCGCTTTCTCTTTCGCGGTCTTGATTCGTCCGACATTCTGTTGCGCGATGGCGAGTTGCGTGATATTCTCCTTCGCGGCATTGGGCGCGGTCGCTTCCAGATAGGCCAAGATGCGCGCGCTCAGTTCTGGACCAGGGCTGAGGCTCGCCAATAGCCGCTCCATTTCTTGCTCAACCTCTTTCTCTTTGACATTCGTGACTTTCGTCGTTGAGATTTCATCCTTACAAGGGGCTCTTCGGCGGGTGCAGTGACCATAGACATTGACTCCCTTCTTGCGCTCAAAGACGACGGCACATCCACAGCGCGCGCAGTGAATCATCCCTTTGAAAAGAAAGTCGTGACTGTTCTGCTGCGGGCGGGCGTATCTTTCCAAGCCAGCTAGGGCCGCGTCATGAAGCTCTTTGGTGATGAGCGGTTCGTGGACCCCCTTCGTGTAGATGTCCTGGTAGGCGACCCAGCCGTAATAGAGCGGGTTGCGGATGATGTAGTGAACGGCGCTCTTGGTGATGCGCTTCGGACAGCCCTCCTTCCAAATCATTTGAGCGATGGTCTCGCAGGAGAATCGCCCCATCGCGGAGAGTTGTTTGATGCGCACGATCCAAGGAGCCATCACGTTATCCACGACAATTCGTTTCGTCGCTTTGTCGTTGAGGTAGCCATACGGTGCGCGGTTCGGCCATTCCCCCTGGCGAGCTTTTTCTTCCATGCCGCGCTTGCTCTTCTGCGCGAGGTCGTGCGAGTACCAGACAGCCATCGAGCCCAACATCATCAACTGCAAAACCACGGAGGCGGGGGAGCCCTTTTGATAGATGATGCCGTCGTCGAAGAAGTGAAGAACCTTATGCGGGTACAGCTTTGGGAAATCTATGACCACAGCGAGGTCGTGGGGATTTCGCAGGGAACGGTCCACCTTAGGGATGAGGATGTGGGTCTCTGGCCCGTGCTTGGCGTTCCCCAAGTAGACCTCAAACTCCTTGCGGTCATTTTTGAAGGCCGACTCGGTGACGGAGGTGACTTTCGTGATGTTCAAGTGGCGCAGTGCGGAGTAGGTTCGTCCGCCGCGCTCTTGGAAGTCCAGGCTATACCCGTCGGCTTGTTTCTCTGAGCTGATGCGGCACAGCAGGGTTGCGTCCGAGTTGAGCGGCTTCGGTGTTGACGGTTTCATTGGAGTCTCGCCCCTGGAGCCATAAGAGCCCGCATGAACCCCACGAGGTTGGAACGGATTTCGATAAGCTCTGGGTTGCCAAGAGGGCGACCACTCAGCACACTCCAGAACGTGGCATCATCAAGTTCGGATATCAGCGCTTGAAAGTGGCCCCGTAGCGCAAGTCCAGCACCGCTGGTCAAACGCGGTGCAGTGATGACGGCATCCGGCAACATTACAGATACAGATACGATGCAGGTCTCTTTGCTCCAGGAGCTTGCAATAAGAATGTCGAAGGGAAACAGTGGCGGCGATGCGAAGGCTGTTGCTTTGACCCAACGGACGATGCGCCCAAGAGGATTCATCGGCTCCCCTGGTTGGTCCATTCATCGCCTTGTCCATAAATCATTTGTTTTCTGATCACGGATTTTCAGGATTGGCCCTCGACGAGAGAAAGCGCGGGATTTGGAGAGGGATTTTTGGACAAGGCCAAAGCGCCTGCCACCCAGCTTTTGCTCACCCCCAGGTGCTCGGCGATGTCCCTGATGGTCTTTCCCTGCGCTCTCAGAGCCCCTACATCGCCGCTAGGAACGATCTTGGGTCGTCCCAAGCGTATACCCTTGGCCCTGGCCCGCTGAAGCCCTGCCAGGACCCTTTCACGAATCAGGGAGCGCTCAAATTCCGCGAAGGCCGACACCATGGTAAAGAGCATCTTCCCTGCCGGGGTGCTCGTGTCGACGGACTCCGTGCTGGATACGAAATCGACTCCGACTGTTCTAAGTTCTTCCAGGGCGATCAGGAGGTGTCTGGAGCTTCGGGCGAAGCGGTCGAATTTCCAGACCAGGACGATGTCGATCTTGCGCCTTTTGGCCGCGTCCATCAAAGCGTCTAATTGGGGGCGCTGTTCTTTGCTCCCCGAAATCCCCTTATCGACAAATTCGTCGATGATCTGCCATTCCCGATACTTGGCGTAATCCCGTAGGGCCAAGACCTGATTTTCCGGGTTCTGGTCCTTGGTCGATACCCGGGCATATATGGCTACGCGCTTCTCGATCATGGTAGTCGTACTGTACGAAGCATCGTCGCGGTTGTATGAAAGAGGAAATCTTGCGGCTCTCGTCGATCGTTTTGAACACGGCAAAATTCTTGGCCTTCTCTTGACCGGCTGTCTCTCGAAGACGAATCTGTAGATCGCCTCAATTTAGGAATCAAAAGTGTCATGAGTTCGATGGTAGGTGCTCCCAGATCATAAAAACCATTATAATTAGAACGGTTCCTTGGCATTTTGGCTTTCCATTGGAGGTGAACATGGTGAACATCGTGAACCTTTTCCGGCCTCCCCTTGATTCGCATTATTCTGGTTCTCCTCTGAATTTTCATGAGTGACGGGGACTGGAAAACGTTCACGATGTTCACCATGTTCACTTTTCTGCTCTTGGGTTGGTCGCAATCTCCACCTCTTAGCCCCTTGAGTGGTTCCCGCGAGGGTTATCCTCAACCCGTCATACTGACGGTCGCGCATATTGACTAAAATCTTACCGAGCTTCGTTTTCTGACTTTTTTCTTTACCGTCCCCGAGGTCTACGGGATCCTCAAGTTGCTCATTGAGTTCCCAAAGTTGGGCGACCCCCACCCCCTTTTCTCCAAACTTTTCTTGCCAAGCCATCACGAAAGCCCTCCACACGATCCCCTCTGAGTCCGAGGTATCATAAAAATCAGTCAAATTCCCAAGGAAGCCGGGTATGCCAGCCGTCTTTAGAATTCCACCCATCACTTTTGACCAGTCCTCGAACGTACCGAGTATTGTGCCTTGCCAGTGGGGCCGTCCTTCCGCCAACCAAGTTTTTATAAGTGTCAGAGCAGCCCCTACGAGGTCTGCGCGATGAGTAATAGTCCACCCTTGAAGATTTTTATGACGGAAGTCTTTCCTGAGCCAAGGACTATCCTGCTTTGCATCCATTCGAATGCGGACAATCCGTCGCGCCATCTCTCTCGATAGTGCCGGATTATTACCGGTGGCAACCCAGGCACATCGGACAGGAAGACTTACAATCTCAGAAGCTCCTAAAAGACGATCTTCCCAAATAGATGCAGTGATGGCTGAGGCCAGTGCAGCGGACTCTAATCTGCGCCGAAGATTGTCAATCAATATTGTTGTAGGCCCATTGCGTAGCGCTGCGGTGATGCGTTTGCGCCACTCATCCTCATCACGACCTTCTGTCATTGAGGGCACTGGTCGACCCGTCACTGGATAGAGAAGCACAGAGGACAATAACCCTTTGCCTGTGCCTTCTAAGGGGGCCTCAATGAGGTGCAGTGGGGTTGCCCCTTCAACGAGGTCACGCGCAAATGGCAATAACATAAGACTTATCGCATGCGCTCGTTCTGCATCACCGATAAAAGGGAAATCGCCCAGGAGCTCTTCAAGGATTAGCGAGCGCGCTTTGGCGATATCACGAGATGAAGGGTGCTCCGGTATCTCCGGGAGGATGAAGCCTTTTGTCGGAGCATAATAAGTGCGACTCGCCGCGTGATAACCTGGTGCGGTCTGTAATTGGCCATCAGAAGCGAAAACGGGGACTTCCACCATACGTGTAAGGATGGGCAGCGGCATATTGGGAGTTGCCAAGATGTCGCGTATTACATGCATTGGCGGCAAAGCCGAGAGTTGCTCTCCCTTGCCGTGCCGATACCACCTCACCATCCGAGCCAAGGTATAACGCAATCGGTCCTGTGTGAGGTCCCGCAGTATCGGAGCATCTTTGTCGTCGGCCTCTATCCGTCTTGCGACTCCACCATGACGAAACAAAAACGGCGGATTGTTAGCTGATTGCAATACTGCCCATGTATCGTCAGAGACCCTGTGGAGATCAAAATTTTTAGCATCAATGGCCGGCAAATTGTTTTTGTCCTCCGATTCATCGCCAGCTTCTTTAGGAGGAGCCCAGATGGGGGTCTCTTGGACTATGCGGAGCAGATCGGCAGCATTACCACCGGCCGTCAGCCAGTCAGAAACGTCTCCGTTCGCGGGGAGCTGGGGAAGTTCCAGAATCTTGATGCTAAGGGCTTTCCCACGTAGAGAAAATGCAACCTGTTGGACATGTTTACGACCAGCATCGTCATTATCGGCGAGGATGACCGTGTCTAGACCTTTACAATAGTTCGAGAACTCATCGCGCCACTGACCTGCTCCTCCAGGATTGCAGGTAGCAACCAGGCCTACCTCCCGAAGGTTTTCAACATCCTTCTCGCCCTCTGGGATGAATAAAGTGTCACCGCGCTTACTCGCCTCCAACAACTCCGGAAGCCGATATAGAACCCGGCGCGCACCATCTAAGCTCCGAATATACCCGCCCTTCCCATCCGGACTCCGAAAGCGAAAAGTCTTAGGCTCGTAGCGTACTTGCTCATAAAGCAATTTTCCGTGTTCATCATAATAGGGATAAACGGCTATTTCCTCTCTCGCATTCCCTGAAGACTTCTGATGCGGGATATGGGCAGGTATCGGCTCTCTGGGGAGCTTGGGTTTTTCGGCAAATTGGGAAGCATTACCTTTTCCGCAACCCGCGTAACATGTCCAGAGACCGGTTTTGAGATTAACTCCAAAAGAAGGATTATTGTCAGAATGGAATGGGCAAAGCCCTTTGGCTTGGTTCCCTCTACCAACTTTCAGTGAAGGGATATGTTGCGTATAAAAGGCTTTGAAATCGTATTCCCGAGCGTCCATTATGATCTCACTTGGGCATGACCAAATTCCGCAATTTCTTAATCATTCGTGGAGTGTAGAATCGCCAATTCAGATAGTTCCTTAGGGGCTGCGATAGGCCGCGGCGCTCTAACCTATATAACCGGCCCCGGCTAATACCGATCTGCATAGCTGCCTCTTTGACCCCGAAGCCAGAGTATCTTCGCAACTGTTTTTTCATAATCTCACCTTTTACTGAATAATGTTTAGAGTATGAGCAAAAAAATACGGCTCAGTCTCCCGCCCGGAATCCTTGGACACGATTCCGTTGTAAAGCCTTCCGGAGATGCCCGCTAAAATCGTTGGCCTGCAGATAGCTCCTCAATTTATGGCGCATCTCTAAATATGGTCCCAGGATAGATTTGAAGGCGGCGCCTTCGCGGGTCTTTTCCCAACCGCTAATAAGGCTTAAACGTAACTCTTTTACGAAGAACAACTCCAAATGGATTTCTTCTCCGGTGCGATCTAATACGTCGCCCCTGTTTTTCTTCCAGAAGTCCCAGATCGCGTATTCAAGTTGACGCATCCTCGCGATCTCTTTAAGAGAAAAGATCAGCTTGAGAAAATTGGTGGCCATCACTTCTCCTATGGCCTGATTGGGATAGAGATTGCGCATCCCCGGACCCCGCTCTTTGGGTTTCCAGACGATGCTGAATTTCTGATACTTATTGATGAGTTGCGGCGAGGTCTGTGTCTGCCGACTCAAATCCCCGAAGGTCAAAATGGATTCGTCGGCTTCAATGACCGATGAGATAACCGCACTTTTATTATCACTCATATCTGAATAATGTTTATAGTATCATGTGCCCACACGATTGTCAAGTGCCCTCGACCCCGTGTGGAGTTGTTGGCGGAAGGATAAGCCCATTGGCCACTTTGTTAGAGAGCAGGCGAGATACCGCAATCTCGCCAGCACGTGATACCGCGACGCGGAGCACTTCATTTCCGGTGAGCTTTTTGGCGGACTCGATCCTCTCGCCGGAACTAGAAACACATAACCCCTTTGGCGTCAGTTCAATAGGTGGGACACTGCGATACCCACCGCGTTGTATAAAGCCTCCTGCATAACTTCGGTCCTCGTCTGTCCCTGAGACGCCGCAACCCCTTCAACCGTTTTGCTAAAAATGACCTTCCCATCCTTCATCGAAATGACGTTGATGTTGAAGGAAATCGTTCCGACTTTGGTCCCCTCCCGCGCGGCCTCACCAATGAGACCAAACGCAATATAACGGGACATTTCAAATGGCTCATCGCCGAAGCGGAGTTCCTCCACGGTCCCGGTGATGAGCAGGTCGGCTCCGACCAGGCTACCGATCCCCCTTATCTTATCGTTGTCGGGGACGGAAACCCCTCCAAGCGACATATAGGGGCTCGACAAATCTTTGGCGGCCAACCTGGGTAGAGCCTCCTGCCGGTCTACGGGAGTGAAGATGTTGTTCACGCGGTGCCAGTTTGGACTCGTGTTCTTAAGTTGCCATAGGTTGCCGATAATCCTGACGCTCTGCGGCTTGAGGGCGTCCGTCAATAGGTCCTCAAATTTTGGCTGAAAGTTTCCATAAGACCCGGTCAGGTCCTTGAAGTCCATCACCAGTACCTTTAGCCTTTCTCGAGGCGGGTTTTGGTAGGAGGATTTGGAAAGCACCGCATACCCAGTAGCGCAAGCCTGCAGATACAACACCAGCAGAACTCCGCTACCCCTGTAAATCGCTCCCGCCCAATTATCCAAGCGCGGTCTTAGGGGAGTCATAAAAGCCATTCGGTTTTACAAAAATTTTTCCAGATGGTTTAAGTCTACCATGTTCGAAAAATACGAAAGTAGGTGGAGAGGGGAGTGTATCGAGAAAGCGGTCCAATTTTTTCGCGTTTTGATCGGGCGTCATGGTAGATAAGCTTCTCGTTATTTATCTGCTCCCATTTTGGGAGCATACATCATACAAAGATAGGCTTGCTTGTTCCAAAAACAAGCAATGCCAACAATACGGAAGACAAGTTTTCACAGCGCGGTGTACAGGCGCTTCCGACGAAAACTTCAAGAAGCCCGCCTTGAGGCCAAGTTGACCCAACGGCAGGTCGCAAAGAGACTCAGAAGGCCGCCCAGCTACGTCGCCAAGATTGAGGTTGGCGAACGAAGGGTAGACTTCATCGAGCTTCAGGTCATCGCCAAGCTCTACAGTAAGCCTCTGAGCTACTTCCAAGACTGAGTGAAGTTGCGGAGTCAGGCTGGCTTCTTAGGGAGCATCGTCTCAGTTTCACCGACTATCACGCTCTTAAACCCAGGGTAGGATCGCGCTTGAGCCCTGCGAAACCTGACCTGAGCGCTATGATCCCTTGATTTTCTTTCGGGGCTCTTTTGCCAAGGCGATTCCCCGACGGTAGGATATAACTTCTACATATGGAGGTAACTGGTATAATCTCAGTCCATGGGCTTCGAGTGCAAAAAGCTCCATTTGGAGTTCCTCCAGGCGGCCATCAGCCGCATGGCGCAGAACTCTTTTTCGTTGAAGGCTTGGACCGTCACTTTGGTGAGCGCCATGTTCGCGCTCGCGGCGCATCAGGCCAACCTCCTTTTCATCCTCCTGTGCTACATCCCGCTGTGCGCCTTCTGGGTTTTGGACGCCTACTATCTCCGCCAGGAAGGGCTGTTCCGAAAGCTCTACGACAAGGTTCGCGAGTCGGATGAGGACCTAAAGTTCTCGATGAACACCGCCGTTGTAGAGGGCGAAGTGGCATCGTGGCTTTGCGTGATGTTTTCGGTGACCCTGCGGGTGTTCTACGGAGTGGTCGGGCTTGCTGTCCTAGTCGTCATGTTGGGCTTGAGGAGATAAATCATATGGCTCGGCGCGTGTACTTCGCTTTTCACTACCAGCGGGACATCTTTCGCGTAAACGTCGTCCGGAAAGCGCACATCGTTGAGGGGGTGGCTGCTGCCGGTTTTTCCGACGGGTCGTTGTGGGAGGAGGTGAAGCGGAAGGGTGACGCGGCGATTAAAGCGCTCATCGACAAAGGGCTCGAAGGGACTTCGGTGACGGCGATTCTTATTGGTGCCGAGACGGCGTACAGAGAGTACGTCGAGTATGAAATCAGCCAGAGCTGGAAGCGCGGTAACGGACTGCTCGGCATCCATATTCACAACATCTCCGATATGTTGCTTCGGAGTCCTGATGTCCAAGGCCCCGACCCGTTCGTCATGCAGGGATACACAGGCATCCGGACGTATGACTGGGTGGGGAATAACGGTTACGAGAATATCGGCACTTGGGTCGAAGCGGCCTACAACCAGGAGCGCCCTAACAAGCCCATCACCAGGTCGAGCATCTTGGAGGCGCTGTACGGGAAACTGCCCAAGCCCACCACCAAGTCGAGCTTGTTGGAGGCGCTGTCCGGGCCACAGCCCAAGCCTACTCCCATGTCGAGCCTGTTGGAGGCCCTGTACAGGCGGAAGCCCTAGCCTAGCCCCCACCGCTTCGGTGAGGAGGGGGCATCTGGCCCGGTCAGCCAGCTCCGAAATGCTATGACGGGCTCAGTTCTGGCGTCGTTGATGTCAGGCAGCCAATTTGGATGTGAGAGCCCTTTGGCCAGTAAGCCGAAGGGTTCTTTGTATATAGGGACTACGTTTTCTCCGTTTATCGTCAAGTTCGATATCACGAACCCTGCCAAGAGGCGCTTTTCAGGCAGGCTTCGAACTCGGTAAAGGTCGTAGGCGCGGCCGGCGGTATCGAGCAGTGACAACCCCAGCTCGAAGTATTTCTGGTTGGCTCCCTCGTGACGGGCCACGGCATCGCGCGAGTCCTGCTGTTCCTTGCGCCAGGCGGCCGACTGCTTCTCCCAGAACTCGGGCGTGATCACGCCGTCGATCTTGTCGGTGTAGGCCTTGTCGATCTTCTCCTGGAGCTTGCGGTAGGTCTGGTGCAGGCCGACGATGGCCTGGTCATGGTAGACCTTCTCGGCCTCGTGGCTGTCATGCAGGCCGGTGGTCAAGTAATCCAAGATCTCCGGATCGGCCTGGACCGCCTTCATGGCCTCGCCGATGAGCTGATCCACGCGCTCCTCGCGCAGATACTTATTCTTGCAGCGTCCCTTGGCGGAGGTGCAGTGGTAGTAGGTGAAGCGGCCTTTCTTTTGCTCCGCGGTGAAGGCGCAGCCGCACTTGCCGCAGGACAGCAGTCCTCGAAAGACGAACTCCTTCTTGCTGACGCGCGGCTTGTTGTAGCGCTTCATCACGGCCCGGCATTGCTCCCAAAGCCCCTTGGAGATCAGCGGCTCGTGGATGCCCTTGTAGAGCTTCTCGCGCCAGCGGAACTCGCCGTAGTAGAACGGGTTGTTCATGAGAAAGTGAAGCTCGCTCACCCCAAGCTTGTTCCCCGCGCGTGAGCTGAGTCCTTCCTCGATCATGCGCCGAGACAAAGTCAGCAGCGAGTATTGGTCGGTGGCGTAAAGCTCGAAGATGCGCCGCACCAAGGGAGCCCGCTCCATATCGACATCGACAAGGTGAGTCTCCTTGTTGTTGCGGTAGCCCAGCGGCGCGCGGTCCGGGAACTCGCCTTGCTCGGCTTTTTCCAGCATTCCTTTTGACGTTTCCTCTTTCAAGTTGTCGATGTAGTTCTTGGCCAGCAGGACCTTGAAGCCGTGAACCAGCTTTTCGTGCGAGCGCGAGTCCTTGTTGAGGATGGCGTTCTCCTTGACCAGGATCACGGTCAGGTTGCTCTGATCGACATCGAGGTCGATGTAGTCGTGAAAATTTCGGTAGAGCCGGTCGGTCTTCTCGCAGAGGATGGTTTGGACGGTCGTGTTCGAGCGCAGGAAGTTGCGCATCTCGGCGAACTGAGGCCGTCCCGTCCCTTTGGCGCTTTCGATGTCCGTGAATTCCCGGACGATCTCCAGGTTGTGGTTGTGGGCGTAGTCCTTGAGCAGCTTCGCCTGGGACTCGATGGAATAGCCGGTGTCGGCCTGCTCTCTCGTCGAGACCCGTGCGTAGAGGACGGCCTTGCGGCTTGGCTCCATGGCGATTGCTCCTGTCATGACTTACCGTGTTTCCTGGACATAATCAAGTCCTTTCTGACCGGCCGCCTTCTGGTCCTCCTCCCGCTTCCACTGAAGAAGGAGGCCGTAGTAGCCAAAGAGGTTGCGATCGATCTCCGAAACCTCGGTGTCGGAGACCGGCCGGCCGTAGCGCCGCGACCAGAAATCCCTGGCCTTGGCCGCCTTCTCCGGATCGCGGGGTTTCAGGCCATCCATGTCCCTGACCCGCGACTGTCCACGTCGCTTTTGGCGTCAAAATTCCCAAATGTCGCAAAAAGTGCAAAGGGGGAGTGTCCCGCCGGGGAGGCCGATAAATCCCGCAAAAATATCGGAATGTTTCCGCCTCGTTTCTCGTCGAGAAAGGTGAGCCTAATCAGACATAATGTCGAGCGGACGCCGCGTCGTGTCGCGACGTTCGGCATCACTTCGGCCGACCACTGCGTCCACATTCTCCGTCGAGAGCGTTTCTGGAGCGTCGCCTTTTGCCCCGCCCAGGCCACCTTTTTGAGCCATTTGGGTCCCAGAGGTCTCAGTCCCAGGATATCCCCGTCGCCCGCGCGCGTCACGCGCGCGCGTAACGTCCATAATGGATGGCTGAGACCACTGAGGCCCAAAGCCATCACAACAGCTCCTCCTGGACTTCCTGGTCCTTGAGGGCGATGCCCTTAAATCCCTTCCGGCTGCCCGACTTCCAGCGCGCGAAGCCGCGCTTGGCCACGTCCTCGCTGAGCTTGCGCATGGTGCCCGTGAACTCGCCGCCGCGCTCGCTCCAGGTCTTCCATGAGGCGAAGAGCTCGTTGGTGGCGGTGCTGACGTTGGGATTGCGGTCGCAACACTCCTCGAGCCAGCGCCCCATGGCGTCCTCGGCTTCCAGGTATTCCTCGGTGGCCTCGACCACCCGCGCCGGGGGCTTGAGCCCCACGCGCTGCCACTCAAGACAGCCGTCGATGGCCCAGCGCAAAATCCCGTCCTTCTCGGCCAGCAGCTTCTGCGCCAAGCCGTGGTCGCGGCGCTCGGGCGCAATCGTCACGGTAAACGGGATCAAGTGCATCCTGCGCCGCATGGCCTCGTCCACGTCCCTGATCGCGGGTTTGTTGTTGCCGGCGATAAGCAGCTTGAATTGGGGGACGTATTCAAAAAAATCTTGGCGCATGAAACGCGCGGAGATTTTGTCGCCGCCGGTCAAAGACTTGATCTTGGACTCGGCCCAACGGCGGCCTTTCTCGACTTCGATGGCGGTGACGAGCCGCGCGCCGCGCAGGCCGGCCAGGTCTGTTGGGTGTTGTTCGCTCTTGGACTCGAGGAAGGTCGATATGGGCGCGTTCGTCGCGTAGTCGCCCATGACTGCGGCCAGGGTGTTAAGGAAGACGCTCTTCCCGTTGGCCCCGGTGCCGTAGAAGAAGAATAGGGCGTGTTCGGTGGTGACCCCGGTCAACGCATAGCCGGCCACGCGCGCCAAGTAGCCCTGGAGCTCCGTGTCGCCGGCGGTGACATCATTGAGGAAGGCAAGCCAGAGCTGGGGCGTCTGCGCCGGGTTTACCCACCTTCCCAACGTAATCTTAGTCATGTGGTCCTCGCGCCGGTTGCCTCGCGCTTGACCCGTGCGCACGTTCACGACGCTGCCCTGGGTGTTGAGAAGCCAGGGGTCCGCGTCCCACTGTTCGATGGTCGCGGCGTGTGTGCGGTCGGCTTTCGCGAACCTTTCTACGGCGGCGACGACGTTGGCGGTAGAAATCTTGGCCGCGATCTTCTCATCGAGACATTTGGAGGCTGCGCGACGGCAGATGAGACGAGAGAGGTCGAAGGCCTTGAGGGTGGTTTCCTTGAGCCACAGTTTCCCAGTCCAGGCAAGCCAATGGCCCCAGGCCGCGACGTATTTCCAGTCTCGGCCATGCTTGTATGTGAAATCCAAGGCCAGGGAGTCTTCAGTGAAACCGGGAGGCGCCTCCTCTTCTTCTTCCGCCCCAGCCGCCTCGCCGGTGATCTCTTCCGTAGTCGGCAGATCGTCGAGAGGGTCCGCTTCCTTTGGCTTGGGCCGGGCTGTTGCTCCATTCTTCGGGTAGCGGGCGATGCTCGCCGCAATGCGCTCCACCTCGTCATCCGGCAGGGGCGGGTTGCAGCGCCCGGCATTGACGGCCTTCAAAGTCACGGCGATCTCAGCTTTCTCCAGGCCCTTGCGCCGCATGGCACCCGCGATACTGGCCAGTTTCTCGTTGCGCCCGCCATCCGTGATCGTGGCTCCTACTGGTCCCGCCGCGGCCTTGCTGCTCTTACCGAAGGCGTTCCTGAGCTTGGCCAGGATTTCCGCCGGCAAAGCCGCGATCGGCGCTTCGGGGTCAGTGTACTCGTAGGGCTTGCCGTCGATGGAGGAGCCCGCAGCCAGAACATAACCGCCATCGCACTTGAGGTCGATGCCGGGAAAGATTCCATTTTTGGAGCGCAGGCCGCCCTCTGGATAAAGGAAGTAGAGGTGCCAGCCGCCGCTTGGCGTATCGACCGTGAGGGTCGGCGGCAGGCCACTGAGTTGGGAGGCCAGTGACTCGCGACCCGGGGCCCCTTTCTTTACATCTATGTCGATGACGGCGAGCCGAGAGACTTCGCCGGTGGCTATGTAAGCGCCGCTCCTAGAGTCGCCAATTTCCGCCGGTCTGAGATGCCCCAGGTGATCGGCCCGGGCGTGCGCCGGGACACTCCAGACGGTAAGGAGCAAAAAAAAGCCACTCGAAAGTGGCTGGGTCCGCCCATAACGGCTATCCCGCGGACTGGGGCTGTCTGTCTTTCCTGTTCTTGACCCGATAACTGGCTCCTTCGATCTTAGCAACCTCGCTGTGATGGACGAGCCGGTCAAGGATGGCAGTGGCGACCGTGTTGTCGTTGAAGATCTTCCCCCAGTCCTTGAAGGCGCGGTTGGTCGTTAAGACCACGGAGCCTTGCTCGTAGCGGTGGGAGATGACCTGGAAGAACAGGTCGCTACCGTCCTTGTCCATGGGCAGGAAGCCCAACTCATCTATGGCGAGGAGGCGCGGTGCGGCGTAATGTTTGAGAACGCGTGAGAGGGAATGATCGGCTTTTGCGGCGTTGAGGGTGTTAACGATGTCGGCGGCGGTGGTCCAGAGAGTTCTGATCTCGCGCTGGCAGGCGGCGTAAGCAAGGGCGAGTGCGATGTGGCTTTTGCCAACACCTGAAGGGCCGACGAGGACGAAGTTTTCCTTCTTGTCGACAAAATCGAGATTGAAGGCGTTGAGGACGAGTTGCTTTGGAATGGCCGACGGATGGGCCCAGTCGAAAGTGTCGATAGTTTTGACGACGGGAATCTTGGCCTGGCTGATGCGAGTTTGAACGACGCGCTGGTGGCGAATAGCGGCTTCTTGGGAGAGGAGGTTTTCAAGGAAGTCGAGATGGGAGAGATTCTTGGCGGCGGCCTGCTTGGCCTGGTCTTGGAAAGTCAGTGCGCCATGGTTGAGGCGAAAAAGTTCGAGCAGGCTGCGGAGATCATTTTTTGGGGTCATTGAGATTCTCGAAGAGATCGTCGTAGACGGCGAGGTCCTGGTCCTCGACGCAGAGCTGCGTCCATTGGGGTTTGTGCGCGAGTTTGATGGGCGGCATTTCAGTGAGCCCGCGGCGAGCGCGTTGTTGGAGGATGATGTTCTGGATGTAGGGAGCGCCGAAGGCTTTGAAGTTGAGAGCGTGCTCCAATGCCTGAAGGACTTCCGTTTTTCCGTAGAGGCCGGCCATGTCCAGTATTTTCTGGAGATGATGAGGCACATGGAGTTCGGAGTAGATCAGGCATTGGAGATAGTCTTTGGCGATGTCGCCGAGGTCGATGAAGGTGTCATGGAGTTTGGCGCCTTGAGCGGCCTTGCGGGCGGCGAGGAGGCCGTGGCGGTGCTCGGGCTTTTCGAAGTAGAGATGTTTTTCGTAGGAGCGGTTGTGCGAAGCGGCAAGACGATCACGGTCGAAGATGTGGACTTCGTGCGCCGAGGCTTTGAGTGTCAGCGGTTTTTTTGCGAGTTCCCAGGCGACGGAGTAGGCGTTGGCATCGAAAAGGACGAAAGCCTGATTGGTAGCCTTGACCGGACGAACGATGGACGTGTCGTAGGGTTTGGGCGGTAGCGGATTGAGCAGTGATCGTTCGGCCTCGAATCGGTCGATGGGGCGAGTGTGGGTGGTGCCGTGAAGCCTGACGTTGGCGACTTCATCGCGCCAGGTATTTGCATGGGGCTGGAGATGCGGCCAGGAGGCGGCGTCGTAGCCAGCGAGAAAGCTTGAGCGGATAAATTTGATGCCGTTTTCAACCTTGCCCTTCTCGTTCCCCTTGCCCGGCGCGCAAGGGATCGCCTCGAAAAGGTTGTAGCCAGCGAAGTCGACGAACTTGGGATTGAAGCGGATATCGCGGCCGACGCGGGAGAGGACGACGGCCTTGAGGTTGTCGTAGAGGATCTTCTTGGGAATGCCGCCAAAGAAACGGAAGGCATTGAGGTGGGCCGAGAGAAAATCCTCGAGGCATTGAGAGAGCGTGAACTCGATGTAGATCATGCGGGAATACGAGAGGACCATGACGAAGGCAGAGAGTTTTCTAATCGCCGAGCCGACCTGGATGGTTCCGCAGTTGGCCCAGTCCACTTGAGCCTGCTCGCCAGGGAGCGTTTCGATGCGCAGGAAGGCCGTGTCGGTCTTTGGCCGCAAGCCAGCGAGGTATCGCTTGAGCTGGGAGTAGCCGCCGGGGTAGCCGATGCGGCGTAGTTCAATGAGGAGCTTGGCGGCGGAGAGTTCGGGGTACTCGCGCAGGCGGTTCTGGAGTTGGGGCTTGAAGGCGTCGAGCTTGGTGGGCCTGGGTCGGCCGGCGGCCTTGGCCGTGGGCGCCTGATCGCGGGCGAGGGCGCGGCGCACGGTGTGGCGGTCGATACGTAGGCGGTTGGCGATGGCGCTTTTGGTGAGCTTCTCGATGGCGAAGAGCCGCCTGGCCTCGGCCCAAATTTCAGGGTTCATGGTAAAGAGCTTAGCGGCACCGGCGTGGCTGGGTCGATATCGTTTGGTTTGGCGACGGCCAAGACTTGGAGATAGTCCACAATCCCGTCGAGCCGGGCTATCGCGTCTTGTTTGGCGACGAAACCCACCCCCCGAAGTCCCTGCAGGTACCCGACGGGGTCGCGCCGGATCGCGTCTTGTTTGGCGACGCGGGCCCGCCGTAGCCGCATCCGTTCCTTTTCCCGTTTCCGGTATTTCGGGCGCGATGACCGGCTTTTGCGCCAGTAGTCGGGATAGGCCTCGGCCCATTGGCAGACCTTGGCGCGGCGCTCATCAAACCCGCCTGGATTGTTCCGGCGCCACGTCGCATTTGCCTGCTGCTTGCGCTTCTTGCGGCAGGCTGGTTTGGTGCAAGATATCTGGTGTTGAGTTCGGGGATTGGGCGTGAAAGCGACGTCACAAAACGCGCAGAGCTTTTGTTTGGCCAAGGTCGCACCTCCGGCTGGGAATGCCGAGGGGCAAACCTCCTTCCTTACATGAGCGTAACCGCTTTGTGCGGCGGGCGCCGCATCAACGTGGAGAATGTCAGGCCGGCGAAATCAACGCGAAAAATCGGGCACGTCGAACGGCAACAGCCACGGCCTCCCCCGCAGGAACACGATCTCAGGTTGAACTTGAACGGCAACGGCTACGACGGGGTGGGCATCGACGTCGGCGATTTCTGGGGGATTACAGAGCGGCGCTTACACTTATGGCGAAATTTCAGATTAACGCACGCTTACGGTGATCGGCCGATATCAAAGCAAAGTCAAAGCGGGGCTTGACAAAAATCGGAGCGCGACTTAACCTAAACGTCAGCGGCCCTAGCACCGAGACCTCGCTGACGGATTCGTAAGGACCGCGAGGGGGCAGTCTGAAGATGCGCGTGACGAATGACGCGGCGCTCCACCTGGAACGCGCTACCCCTGTCGATCGCTATCCCGCCAAATTCTGGCCAAAGTCTTTAGCCATCAATGGCCACGTGTCCATGTACGCGTCAGATGGAAGCAGATGCGCGAACTACAAATTAATTCAGGAGCCGGAAATTCCCAAAGGCGCTGAAGACGTACACCGGTCACCAGCAGTTTGAGGGCGCTAGACCGCAGGAGGAGATTTATTCATGAAACGACTTGTTATGGCTCTCATGTTCGCAGCAACCCAACTGCTCCCTGTTGTCTTGGACCGAATATATGCCCAGGAAGGCGCTTCAGGCAACACCCCTATTTCAGAAATAGTGCAGGCCACCAAGACCGGGCCGCAGAAGGACCGCTGGAAGGCTTTAGACCTCCTAGGCAGGCGCCAACCCCGAACCCCGAATGAAATCGACGAATTGCGAACTCTCTGCAAAGGCGAGGACAAGAATATTCGCGAGGAAGCTCTGAGGGCGTTGGGGGCCGTTGCAGAGGAAACCCCGGGACTGAGGGCAAAGTACCTTGACCTACTAGACGACACGGATGAGCAGATTCAGATTATCGGTCTCCAAGCGGCACGAAAACTAAAGACGAAAGAGGCCGTTCCCAAGGCGGGAGAACTTCTCCGTAAACGTCCACGCTTCCATTTCAATGGACGCAACCCCGGAGGCGCAACGTCCGCGGACATACTCTTTGCCCGAGAAGTGGGACAGACCCTGGTTGAGCTAGGTGATAATTCAGCACTCGACGAAATCCTGTCTAGAGATGAGCTTATGGCTGTTGAGTCAGTGGGAGGTTGGCTCGTGGCGAAGTATGGACACAAGGCCCTGCCCAAGACCCTGAATGTTGCCAGGTCGAACTCGAATCGCAAAAGTGGCGCGGTGGCTGCCATCAGCAAGATGAAGGACCCTGAATCGGCTCCCGATTTATTGGAGCTTACTCAAGACCAAGATACAGCCATCGCGTGCGCCGCAACCAGGGCCCTAGCGGGTATGGCGCGGAAATTGCCGAATAAGGTTTCTGTTGAGGCGCGCTTGAACATGATGCTTGACAATCCAGATCGCTCATGCCGGGCGGGTGCCTACCTTGGCCTTCTCAGTATCGACTCCAAGAAGTATCTGGCCCCAACACTAGAAGCGCTCACCAAGCCGCAGATGCATGTTATTCGTCTTGAAGTACTGTATGTATTCCCGCATAA
>Ga0209515_10004033_pt1 | contig 20240 bp, 15 predicted proteins | sample Subgroupgradi54m_FD_187454 | JGI IMG/M metagenome (GOLD analysis project Ga0209515, IMG submission 187454) | Subsurface groundwater microbial communities from S. Glens Falls, New York, USA - GMW60B uncontaminated upgradient, 5.4 m (SPAdes)... ...
CCAAGCTCGAAGTCAAGGGGGCGGGGAACACGAGTGGCTCCGCCGGCCTGCACGTGACCAACAGTGACGGGACGAGTGGGCTCTTCGTCCGGGATGACGGCAACGTCGGGATCGGGACGGTGAGTCCGTTTTCAATTTTGGACGTAAGCAAAGCAACAACAGGAACAACTTTAGGTTACGGATCAAACCTGTCTCTTGTAAACACACAGGGAGTAGATACAGCAAACCTTAGGTCTGAAATAGATTTTAGATTCAGTAATGGTATCTCAAATTCAAATAGTTATCTAGGTGTTGCTAATCAAACTGCTGGTGACGCAGATTTAATTTTTGCCCCCGCAACAAGAGGTAACGGAACAGAGCGTATGAGAATTACCGCAGAAGGCAACGTCGGGATCGGGACGAGTGCTCCCGTGACCCCGCTCCAAGTCGGGACGGGGGCTTCGTTGAGTGTAGGGCAGGGCTGGAACAAGATTGTCGCGGCGGCGCCGAGTGGTCTCGCCGGACTCAGTGCCGTAGTGGGTGGTGCAGCAACCTTTGTGTCGAACAACGGCACCATCGGAGGAATCGCGAATTACAACTACGACAACAACACGACGTACCAGATGAACTTCGGGGCAAGCAATTATGTTTTCACTAATCCGGCTACCGACTTCCAGATGGCGTCAATCGATGGTTCAGGCAATGCAGTGTTCCCGGGCCTCACTGCAGTGAACCTCGCTGGTGGGGGCGCGACGCCGCGGCGGGTCTGCGCAGATAACAACGGCAAGCTCGTGGCCTGCTGAAGGAGCGGGAGCTTGGTTTTCCTTGTAGGAAGGGGAGACAAGGGAAGGACGCATCCAGATGCTCAGTAATTCCCGTACCTGGATGCGGAGTGACCGATAGGAGGGGAAACACGTTTCCCCTCCTATGGAGGAGCGAGCGTAAGCGAGCGACGACGCGCCCGTAGCTCAGCGGATAGAGCGCCAGCCTCCGGAGCTGGATGCCGTGGGTTCAAATCCCGCCGGGCGCGCTATTTTAAGACAAAAGGTAAAAGGAATAAGGTAAAAGTGAAAACAGGCACGGTGTACCTCGTTGGTGCGGGTCCTGGAGATCCGAAGCTCATCACGGTGAGGGGCCGGGAGCTCCTGCAGCGCGCCGAGGTCGTGGTGTACGATCACCTTGTCTCGCCGCGACTCCTCAACGACTGTCCACCAACCGCGAAGCGCATCTATGTGGGGAAGGAAGCGGAGAAGCCGACGACGCGACAGCACACCATCAATGCGCTGCTGGTTCGTGAAGCGAAGGCCGGCAGGACCGTCGTGCGCCTCAAAGGAGGCGATCCGTTCGTCTTCGGCCGCGGAGGCGAGGAGGCGTTGACGCTGGCACGGGCCAAGGTTCCCTTCGAAATCGTGCCTGGCGTGACCAGCGCGTTCGGGGTTCCGGCCTATGCCGGCATCCCGCTCACTCACCGGAAACTCTCCTCATCGGTGACCGTCATTACAGGACATGAGGATCCGACCAAACAGGGCAGTTCGATCCGGTGGAGCGAGCTCGCGGCTTCGAGTGACACAGTGGTCTGTCTGATGGGAGTCGGTCGGTTGCCGGCGATCATCAAACAACTCATGCGGCACGGCAAGCGCGGCACGACCCCCTGCGCGGTAATTGAATGGGGGACGCGCCCGGTCCAGCGGACTGTGACGGGGACGCTGCGGGCGATCGCGGCCCTCGCCGCGCGCGCGTCGATCCGCCCGCCCGCCATCCTGGTGGTCGGCAACGTGGTACGGCTTCGCCGGCGCCTGAACTGGTTTGAACGCAAGCCGCTCTTCGGCACGCGCATCCTCGTCACCCGCGCGGCCGACAAGGCGGACGCGCTGAGCGATCAGCTCGAAGCCCTCGGCGCCGAGGTCGAGGCGCTGCCGGCGATCGAGCTTGGTCCGGTGAAGTCGAACGGCCTCTTCCGCGAGGCGATCCGGGAGATCCCGAAGACGGACTGGGTGTTCTTTACCAGCCCTGAAGGGATCGGCTGGTTCAGCCGGATGCTCACGCCATGCCGCAAAGACATGCGCTGCCTCTCGGGCTGTCATATCGGCGCGATCGGACCGAAGACCGCATCGGCGCTTGAGGAGCGGGGCCTGCACGTGGACTTCGTGCCGCGGGAGTTCAGCCAGGAAGGGGTTTTAAAAGATTTTCCGCGTCGCGTTCTTCGAGGCAAGCGCGGGCTGATCTTCAGCGCCGAGGAGAGCCGCGCTGTTCTTGAGACCGGACTGCGCGAGCGAGGCATGCAGGTGAAGAAGGTCCCGATCTACCGGACCCTGGTTCCTAGGACGTTGCGAACGGGCGTCGCGGCCCTGTTCGGCCGGCCGTTTGATTGCGTCACGGTCACCTCCGCGAGCTGCGTCGAACATCTCCACCAGGCGCTTCACGCGGCAGGGAAGGCGGGCCTCTTTGGCCGGCTACGGTTTGCGTCCATTGGGCCGGTCACATCGAGCCGGGTGCGCGCCTACGGCGGCCGGGTGGCGGTCGAAGCCAAACCCTCAACGATCGAAGGGCTCGTCGAGGCGATCGCCCGGAGGGCGGCTCGATGACCAGTTACCGCCCGCGCCGCATGCGCCAGAGTGAGGCGCTTCGCTCTCTCATCCGTGAAACCCACCTCTCGGTGGGCCAGCTGGTCATGCCGCTCTTCGTGCGCTCAGGCAAAAACATCCGCGCGCCGATCCCCTCAATGCCGGGACAGGCGCGGCTCTCGGTGGATCACATCGTGAACGAGTGCCAGGAGCTGCGCGATCAGGGGGTGAGTGCTGTCCTCCTCTTCGGGCTCTCGGACCGAAAAGACGAGAAGGGGAGCGGCGCCTATGCGAAGGACGGCGTCGTCCAGCAGGCAATTCAGGCGATCAAAACACATGTCCCGGGTCTCGTCGTCATTACGGATGTCTGCCTGTGCGCCTACACGAGCCACGGACACTGTGGCATCGTCAAGTATGCTCGGGGCTCGAGGCTCGGGGCTCGGGGCAAGAAGAAATCTCGGCCCACAGCCCAGAGCCCACAGCCCAGAGCGGAGTCTGAGTTCTGGATTGACAACGAGGCGACGCTGGAGCTGCTGGCGAAGGTCGCGGTGTCGCATGCTGAGGCGGGAGCGGATCTCGTGGCGCCGTCCGACATGATGGACGGCAACGTGGGGGCGATCCGCCGCGCCCTCGATGCGGCCGGCTTCTCCCAGGTTCCGATCATGGCCTACTCGGTCAAATTCGCGTCCGCCTTTTACGCGCCGTTCCGGCAGGCGGTGGAGTCCGCTCCCCACTTCGGCGATCGTCGGTCGTACCAGATGGATCCCGCCAATGCGGACGAGGCGCTCCGTGAGGCGAGGCTGGACATCGAGCAGGGGGCCGACATCCTCATCGTCAAGCCCGCCCTCGCGTACCTCGATATCATCCAGCGCATCAAGCAGGAGTTCCATCACCCGGTCGCGGCGTTCAATGTGAGCGGCGAGTACGCGATGGTGAAAGCGGCGGCGGCGCGCGGGTGGCTGGCCGAGCGGCCGGCCTGGTTCGAGATCTTGCTGGCCTCCAAACGCGCCGGCGCCGACATCCTCATTACCTACTGGGCGAAAGAAGCCGCAAAATTGCTGCACGGGCGATGACAACCCGAATTGCGGATCGTGGATTGCGGATTGCGGATTGGCCAATCCAAAATCCGAAATCCCAAATCCGAAATCTCAAGCGTCGGTCACCCACGCTGTTGGAGGAGACCCAGCGATTCCTCGTCGGCGGAGTCAACAGCCCCGTCAGGGCGTTCCGTCAGGTGGACGGGGATCCGCTCCGGCTCGTCCGGGCCAGGGGAGCGGAAGTCCGCGATCCTCAAGGGCGCGCCTACCTCGACTTCATCATGGGGTGGGGTGCGCTGCTGTTGGGTCACAACCACCCGGCGGTGGTGCAAGCGCTCACGCAAGCGGTGCAGCGGGGCATCCTGATGGGTCTCACGCACCCCGCGGAAGTGGAGCTGGCCCGCCTGATTGTCGAGGCGATCCCGTCCATCGAGCAGGTGCGGTTCACCGTCTCCGGCACGGAGGCGTGCATGACCGCCGTGCGGCTGGCTCGGGCCCACACCGGACGCCCAAAGCTCCTCGTGTTGAGCGGCTGCTACCACGGACACGCCGACAGCCTCCTCGTCGGCAAGACCGCTGGCATCCCGGCTCTTTCCGCCGGGGACACGCTGAGCGTCCCGTTCAACGATCTTTCCGCATTCGAAACGAGTCTCCAGCGCTACGGGAGCGAAATCGCCTGCGTCATCATGGAGCCGGTCGCAGCCAACATGGGGGTTGTGACGCCTGAGCCGGGCTACCTGGCGCGCATCCGTGAGTTGACAAGCCGGCACGGCATTCTGCTCATCTTCGATGAGGTCGTCACAGGCTTCCGCGTGGCGTACGGAGGCGCGCAGGGGTACTTCGGCGTGAAGCCTGACCTGACCACGTTTGGAAAGATTCTCGGCGGTGGGCTGCCGATCGGGGCGCTCGGAGGGCCCACCCAACTCATGCAGCGGTTGGCTCCTGAAGGCGACGTGTACCATGGCGGGACGTTTGCCGGCCATCCGCTCAGCATGGCCGCCGGGATCGCGACGCTGCGGGAGCTCAAAGCCCGTCCCCCGTATGAGCGCCTCGAGCAGCTCTCCGGGCGCCTCGTGGAGGGACTGGTGAAATCGGCGACCCGCAGTGAGGTTCCGGTCCAGATCAACCGGCTGGGTTCCATGTTGACCATCTTCTTTTCTGAAACGCCGGTCCGTCACTTCGAACAGGCGAAGGTCAGCCGACGGGACCAGTTCGCCAGGTGGGCACAGGTGCTGCGGCGGCAGGGGATCCTCGTTCCCCCATCACCGTTCGAGGCGTTGTTCCTTTCGACCGCGCACACGGACGGCCATGTGGACCGTGTTGTCCAGGCGTCACGTGCCGCGTTCCGCGCGTTGAGGAGACAGTAAGGTGGGACGCACCAGCCATCGCTCGAACCATCGCTCCTCGGTGCCCCGCGTGGCCCCGGAGGCCTCCGTGGCGAGGTTGTCGCTCTACGTCCGCGAGCTCAGGCGGCTCGGCGCGCAGCGGGTCGGCTACATCTCCTCGAGGCGCCTGGCGCAGCAGTTGGGTCTCACCGATGCCCAGGTGCGCCGGGACCTGAGCTACTTTGGGCAATTCGGGACCAGCGGCCGCGGCTATGAAGTCCAACGGCTCCACGATCGGCTGACTTCGATCCTCGGGGTGTCCGGGCGGACCTGGAACGTCGCGCTGGCCGGTGTGGGGAATCTCGGGTCAGCCCTCCTCGCCTATCGCGGGTTCCGGGAACGCGGGTTTCTCTTCCGTGTCGCGGTGGACACCGATCCGCAGAAAATCGGGCGCACCGTTCAGGGCATGACGGTGGCCCCCGCCAGCCAGCTCACTGAGCTCGTCAGGAAGCACGAGATTCACATCGGGCTCATCGCCGTGCCGGTCGAGTCGGCCCAAGAGGCGTGCAACCAGCTTGTGGCGGGCGGCGTGCGCGCGATCGTGAATTTCGCGCCGGTGCACCTGGAAGTTCCGTCCTCCGTCTGGCTGCGGGTCGTGGATCTGGCGACGGAGCTCGAGAGCTTGGCCTTCTATCTGGCGCGGACCGTGAAATCATGAAGGGGGATGAAGGGGTGGGAAGGGGGATGAAGGGGGATGAAGGGGAGGGTCAAGTCGTCACGTTACCCCTCACGACCCTTCATCACCCCTCACGACCCTTCATCACCCCGCCTCATCCATCACCTCACCTTGCGGGTCATGAGAAGCGCTCCTACATCCAGCGTCTCTTCACGCGCATCGCGCCTCGGTATGATTGGTTCAACCGCTTGGCCAGTTGCGGGCTTGATCAGCGATGGCGCAGAGAAGCCCTGGTCCGTGGAGGGATCCAGCCCGGGCAGCGCATCCTGGACGTCTGTGCGGGAACGGGTGACCTGGCGATCCTCTGCGCCGGACGCCAACAGGGAGTCGGCTCGGTGGTCGGGATCGACATGAATCGGCAGATGCTCTCCTCTGCTCAAGACAAACAGCGCGAGAAGCGGCTCAGGATTGACTGGCTGCAGGCTGATGCGGAGCAGCTCCCATTTGCGAGCGGGGCGTTTGACCGGGTGCTGATCGGATTTTCCACCCGCAACCTCAGCGATCTCGTGGGCGGCCTCCGGGAGATGGTGCGTGTGCTTCAACCCAACGGACGACTGATTGTGCTGGAGACCGGCTACCCTTCGAACCCTCTGATGCGGCTGGGCTACCAGGCGTTCCTGTTCACAGTCGCACGGCTCATTGGATTCGTGTTGACGGGCGAGTGCTGGCCTTTCACCTACCTGGCGCGGTCTGTCCGCCAGTTCCTCACCCCGCAAGAGTTCGTGGAGCGCTTACAAGCGGTGGGTGCTCAGGTCGAATACGTGCCACTGTCGTATGGGCTTGCCAGCTTGTACCTCGTCACGAAGGCCTAACGAATGACCACACGGGTGCTGAAGACGGCCGGACGTCGGAGCCAACAGAACGTGACGCTTGAGCAAGCCCTTGTTCCCGTTGAAGAAGGGCTCCAGGCCGTGACCGACCGGATCCTCTCGCAGCTGACGGACCCGGTCGCGCGCACGGTCGTGTACCTGATTACGGCGGGCGGCAAGCGACTGCGTCCGGCGCTCGTCCTGTTGGCCGGCGCGTCAGGCCCGACGCCCAATCGTCCCGCGTTGATCGACGCCGCGACGGCCGTCGAGTTGATCCATACCGCGACGCTGATCCATGACGATATCATCGACCAGTCCCCGCTGCGGCGATCGCAACCCGCGTTCCACCACCGGTGGGGAACCGAGCGGGCGGTCTTGATGGGGGACTACCTCTATGCGACCGCCTTCACGCTCCTGGCCCGGCTCAATGTCCCGTCCGTCATGCAGGTCATGGCGGACATCTGCCAACAGCTCTGCCGCGGGGAGCTGCGCGAAGTGGAAGCCCGCTACCGGCTGGACTTGACGGAGGCCGAATACTTTGACATCATTCGGGATAAAACCGCCTCGCTCATTGGCGGCTGCTGCCGGAGCGGCGCTTACCTCGGCGGGTGCGCGCCCGAGATGATCGAGCGACTGACGCAATTCGGGGTGACGTTCGGCCTCGGGTTTCAAATCATCGACGACTGTCTGGACCTCACCGGCGACCAACGCGAGCTTGGCAAATCCATCCTCTCCGATTTGGACAAGGGCGCGCTTTCGCTCCCCATCATCTACCTGACGCAGATGCTCTCGGCCCGAGAACGCGACCGGCTCTTTGCGCCCTTGCGGACGCACGCCACGGATCCGGCGTTTGTGCGGCGCGTCGCCCAGGCCGCGCGCTCTTCTGGGGCGGTCGCGAAGGCCCAGGCGCGCGCCCGCGAGCTCATCCGCGACTCCCAGGAGGCGCTGGCCCAGATCCCGCTCAATGGGTTGAAGCGCTCGTATCGGCAGTTGGCAGCCTACGCGGTCTCGCGGAGGAGTTGAGAAGTGTTACGGATACATGTGGTGCAGCAACAGACATGAGGTGAGGGGATGAATATCGGTTTACCTGAACTGCTGGTGATCTTTGGCGTTGTCCTGCTGGTCGTTGGTGCGCGGCGGCTGCCGGAGATCGGTCGTGCTCTTGGCGAAGCCGTGAAGGAATTTCAGAATGCCGTGAAGGGAACCCATCGTACCCGTGATTCCAGTGATTCGAAAAAATGATTTCAGTGATGTTCCGGATCACTGAAATCGCTTTTTTAAATCACTGCAATCCCTAACAACGGAAAAGTGAGAGGCGAATGGAACAGACCCCGACTCCCCTGACTCAGCCGGCAGCGGCATTATCGGGTGGGACCGCAGGAGGGGCGGCCCCGCGGGACCTCTGGCGCCGGCTGGATGAGCGGCTCGGTCGCCGCCAGTTCTTGCTCAAATCCGGGTGGGCGTTTTTCTGGCTCTTCCTCGGCGGGTGGCTGCTCTCCAACCTGCGGTTTCTCTTCCCGAACGTGCTCTATGAGCCGACCCTCTCCTTTAAGGCGGGCAAGCCGCAGGATTACCCGCTGGGCGTGAGCGAGAAGTGGAAGAAGATGCAACGGGCGTGGATCATCCGGACGGAAGACGGGTTCTACTGCTTCTGGGCCCGGTGCACCCACCTTGGCTGCACGCCCAACTGGTTTGACGCCGAAAACCGGTTCAAGTGCCCGTGTCATGGGTCCAACTTCAACCGCTCAGGGGACGTCATCGCGGGTCCGGCGCCCAAGCCCCTCTGGCGCTGCGCGATCAAACTGGCCGATGACGGACAGCTCCTGATCGACAAGGCCCGCCTGGAGAACCGCCCAGGGCCTCGTGAACAGGGCGACTTCTTCCTCCCGTACACGAACGCCTGAGCCTGGCTTTCTCACTCTACGGGACGAGAAAGCTGATCTGACCGAGATTTAGGGGACGTAGAAATAGGGCAACGCGTCCTTTTCGAACCCGGTACAGTTTTCCACATGAGCGACCAACCAAAAACGCAACTGGTACGCGAACGGTTGACCAAGCTATTTGAGTTCCTCAAAGTCTATACAGACCTTCGCTATCCGCCGGTTCGGGACATTGCTCAGCAGCCGCATTCCCTCTGGCTGAAGGACCTGCCCCCCCATGCTTCCGTCGAACTGTTTCGAGACGCGAGCAAACCTAATGATGAGGTTGAAGATAACGGCATCGTTCTGCGTTTGACGCGTCCGGTTATCACGAAGTGCCCACCACTGCCTGCCGCATTGTCCGAATGGCTCAAACCAGGTTGGCAGGAACTTTCTGGTAAGGCGGAATTCCAGCCGACTCGCAATGTCATTGGCAGAAATGGCAAGACGCTCATTGAGCGGTTTGATGCGGACTCCCGACGTCCTTCGCTCCTCCGCGTGTGGCAGCAGCAACGCGAGCAATGGGTGACGAACGAGCGTCCAGCCCGACAGTCGATGGCTCTCTTCCAAACCGTTTACGAGTGGTATGGCGTTCAGGAGCGGGAAGGCGAGAGGATTGAGTTGCTGATTGGCGACGGCCTCTTGCGTTGTCCCGATGTTAGTGGCGAGTTTTACCACCCCGTCCTTCTGCAAAAGCTGGAATTGGAATTCTACCCGGAAAAGCGCCAGCCGCAGTTTGTTTTCCGAAAACGAGAGCAACCACCAGAGCTTTATATGGAGTTTCTCCGCGTCCTCCCCGGAGTGAACAGCCAACAGCTTGCCCGTTGCGCGGACGAAATGAAGAAAGCGGAATTTGCTCCCCTTGGAGCAGAAGACACTGACGGTTTTCTTCGCCGCCTAATCCAGGGACTTTTCCCGAGCGGTGGCACTGTGCTTGAGAACGACCAACCTTCAGCGAGCAAACAAGCTGGTTCTTCGTCGCAGTCTGATTTGCCGCTCTTCAATCAGCCGCACGCCACACAAGAGCAGAACAGTCCGGTCATTGAGCGCTGGCCAGTCATTTTCATGCGAGCGCGACGAACTGGGCCAAGCAACATCTTCGAGCTGGTGTTGGAGGACATCGCGAGCCGTGAGATTTTCCCTCCTTCGTTGCTGCAAATCCTCGGATTGGAGGCGAGCACTGTCAGCCAAGCCGAATCTCATGGTAGCGGGCTTTCCATCGGGAATGAGGATGACGACGTTCTGTTGAGCAAGCCCGCCAATCGTGAGCAGCTTGAAATCGCCAAACAACTGGCACACAGAGATTGTGTGCTCGTGCAAGGGCCCCCCGGTACAGGCAAGACACACACTATTGCGAACCTGCTCGGCCACTTGCTGGCGCAAGGGAAGCGTGTGCTCGTCACTGCCCATACGCCCAAGGCGCTGCGTGTGCTCCGGGGAAAAGTCGTAGAGGCGCTTCAACCGCTTTGCATCAGCGTTCTTCACAATGACAAACAGAGTCAGGAAGAGCTTCAGGCGTCCGTGCGGAAGATTCACGTTCGCCTGAGCGACGATGACCGCCTCTTGGACCGAGACGCGCAGCGTTTGCGTGGGGAGCGAAAGCGCATCCTCGAATCTCTGCGTGACGCGCGTCAGCGGCTTCTCGACGCCAGACAGGATGAAATTCGTGATGTCGTCTTCGGCGGAAAACCTACGCGACCCATTGACGCGGCCAAGCGAGTGAAGCAAGGCATCGACAGGGATGACTGGATTCCTAGCCCGGTGAACCTTGGCGAATCGTTGCCACTTTCCCATGCGGAGGTTGCGGGCCTCTACCAAACCAATGCTCGTGTTTCTCTCGCTGACGAGCGTGAACTGAGAGGCAGCCGCCCGGAACTGAACGCATTGCCGACGCCCAACGAATTTCAACTTGCCATCGATGAGATGGCTGCGCTGGCGAGCCAGAACCTTCGGCTGCGCGAGGAGCTTTGGGATTCCGCGCTCGAACCGGATGAGGTGGCCGAGTTTGACCAGATGTTGGAGCTGGCAACGAAGACCATTGAGTTCCTTCGTGACAGCAAGCCGTGGCAAATGGATGCCATTCAAGCCGGGCGAGACGGTGAGCAGGCTCGGCGCGTTTGGGAGTCACTGGCGGAGTTGATTGAGACGACATGGCATGAGGTGCATGAGTGCCATGCGCTGGTCATGGAATACGGCCCAGACGTTTTTGACACACGCCCTCCGCATGAGTTATTACCGCTGGTTGAGGAAATCATTCAACACCACCAAGCTGGCAACTCATTTGGTCTGCTCGCCAAACTAACCAAGAGACACTGGTTCGAGTTCAAGGAAAAGGTTCGCATCGGGGGCCGCGCTTTGCGGTTGAACGACTCGACTCACTTGCGTGCAGTGCGGGCGCTACTGCAGATGCGCCAACTTCGCTCCGAGTTGATCGAACGCTGGGAACGCCAGATGGCTTACCAAGGCGGCCTCGCCGGTTCCGAACTCAGCGAACGACCGGAGCAGGTCTGCAAACAGTTTGTGCCGCAAATCCAAGTCTGTTTGGAATGGCATGCCTCCACCTGGCAATCGCTGGAAGGTGAATTCCAACGCCTCGGCTTCCAATGGTCTGCGTTTCTTGACTCCACCGCGCCGGAAGCGGGAGACAACGCGGAGCTTCGCCGAATTCGCCGCGCGGTTCTTGGCGACCTTGGACCGATTCTGCAGTCGCGGAGCGGCTGGCTGCGACACAAGCGGCTGCTGGCAACATTGCGTGCTTGGTACGAGCAGTTGCCCGAAGCAGACCGGCCTGAAGCGCAAGCGACACAGCGATTGCGACAAGCTTTGCGCGGTGCCTCGCCATTGGCCTATCAATCCGCATACGAAGAATTGGTGCGACTGAAGAACCTAGAACAAGACCTGACTCGACGGCATGAACTCCTGAACCGGCTCAGCCGCTCGGCGCCGGCTTGGGCGTCAGCGATTGAGAATCGGCTGGAAGAACACAGCGAGCCGCTTCCGCCGGGCGACCCGAACTCCGCTTGGGAATGGAGGCAGCTTCATGACGAACTGGAGAAACGGGCGAGTGTGTCACTCGACGAATTGCAGCAACAAATCGAGCGCCTCAGTCAGCAGCTTCTCGAAGTTACCGCGCATCTCGTCGAGAAGCAGACGTGGATGAACCAGATCCGTCAGATTGGTAGCGCGCAAAAGCAGGCGCTGGGGGCTTACGCGACGATGCGGAACAAACTGACGAAGACGGGCAAGGGAGTCCGCGACGCGGAGCTTCGGGCCGCCGCCCGACGGGAGATGGCCACGGCTAAAGATGCCGTGCCCGTCTGGATTATGCCTTTGGCTGAAGTGGCCGACACATTTGATCCACGGAAGACGAGGTTCGATGTGGTAATTATCGACGAGGCCAGCCAATGCGACCCGACCTCACTGTTCGCTCTGTATCTTGGCCGCCAAACCATCATCGTGGGCGACGACGAGCAAGTGACACCGGTCGCTGCGGGTGTTGATATGGAGGAGGTGTCGAAGCTTATTCGTGTCTTTCTCGAAGGCGTGCCTTTCAAGGAGCTGTATGACGGTACGACTTCCGTCTACGACTTGGCTCAAATTGCCTTCGGCGGCGTGATTCGGCTTACCGAACATTTCCGGTGTGCGCCCAACATCATCGCCTTCAGCAACAATCTTTCCTACAAAGGTGAAATAAAACCGCTGCGCGAGGCTTCTTCGATTCCGCTCAATCCGCACGTCGTTCACTACCGCGTTCAGGGTGGATGCGACCGTGGCGACAACGTCAATGAAGTGGAGGCTGAAACCATCGCCTCGCTGATTTGCGTCGCCATTGAGCAGCCGGAGTATGCGAAGAACGATTTAGGTGAGCCGACAACCTTCGGCGTGGTCTCGCTGGTCGGCGACAAACAAGCCCTGAAAATTGACAGCCTCCTTCGGCAGCGTCTGGAGCCTGCCGAGTATAGGCAGAGACAGATTCTCTGCGGTGACTCCGCACAGTTCCAGGGCGACGAGCGCGATGTGATGTTCCTCTCGGTGATGGACTCTCCGCCGGAACAGCCACCACTCTCCATGCGCCAGGAAGGGCCAAAGAAGATTTTCAAAAAGCGCTTCAATGTTGCCGCGAGCCGAGCGCGGAACCAGATGTGGATCGTCCACAGCCTGAACCACGAAACAGACCTGCAAGTTGGTGACTATCGCCGTCGTCTCATCGAACACGCTCTCGACCCGGAGGCGTGGGAACGCGAATTGCAGAAACGATTGGCGAAGGTGGACCCTCGCTCGAAGGTTTTCGAGGGAACTGTCCTGCGACACCTGATGGAGTGCGGCTACAACGTCCTTCCGCAATACCAAGCCGGGGCCTACTATATTGACTTGGTCGTCGTCGGAAGTGGACGACGCTTAGCCATCGAGTGCGAAGGCGAACAATTTCACGGCCCGGAGAAACTTCAAGAAGACCTCGAACGACAAGCCATCCTGGAACGACTCGGTTGGACGTTCGTCAACATTCGTGGCAGCCTTTTCTTCCGTGATGAAGAACGTGCCTTGGAACCTGTGTTCAGGCGTTTGCAGGAATTGAGCATCGCTCCAGAGCTTGCCACTGGCGCTTCTTTACCTGCTCCCGGACAGACCGACGCCGTTGAGCGAGTAATTCGTCGCGCCCAAGAAGTGAGGGCTTCATGGCACTCTGAACAACAAGGCGACGCGGACTCTATTGATGTCAGCAATCACGCCAGCGGTCAGGCCATCTCGACTGTGGCGGTATTCGCGGCTAAGGTGGTCCCATGATGAAAGTAGCCGTTAGACCTGCACTTCTTCGCTGGGCGCGTGAGCGCGCCGGCAAGACCGTGGACGACCTGAAGGCTCGGTTCCCCAAGCTCAGTCTTTGGGAGCGCGGGGAGAGCCAGCCGACACTCAAGCAAGTTGAAGGATTCGCGAAGGTCACATACGCACCGGTCGGGTATCTCTTTCTGTCTGAGCCACCAGTCGAGCGTATACCGATTCCAGATTTTCGAACAGTGAATAATCGGCACATCGCGCATGCCAGCCCCAATCTGCTGGAGATCGTCTATCTGTGCCAACAACGGCAGGCGTGGTACAGGGAGTTCGCAAGGTCTGTGCGAGATGAGCCGCAAACGTTTATCGGTTCGGCTCGCCTCGACAGTTCCATCGAGGCTACCGCCGAGAGTATGCGGGAGGCGCTGCGGTTCGATCTCGACGCGCGCCGCGATTGCCCGACATGGACCGAGGCTCTGCGTCACTTCATCGCGCAGGCCGACGCGTTGGGCGTACTGGTCATGTGCAGCGGCGTGGTTTTGAACAACAACCGGCGCCGGCTTGACCCGGACGAATTCCGTGGCTTCGCGCTGGCCGACGATCTCGCTCCGCTGGTATTCATCAACGGCGCGGATACGAAGGCCGCGCAGATGTTTACGCTGGCGCATGAGCTTGCTCACCTCTGGCTTGGGCAATCCGCGCTCTCCGACGCCAGCCTTTCTGTTTTGCCCGACAACGCAGTAGAGAATTGGAGTAACCGAGTGGCGGCCGAGTTGCTGGTGCCGCTACGGATGCTGCGCGTCGAGTTTCGACCCGATGAGCCGCTGAACGACGAGGTCAGCCGGCTCGCGCGACGCTTCAAGGTTAGTACGCTCGTGATCCTGCGCCGGATCTTCGATGCAGATCGGCTCTCGCGAACGGAGTTCCGCCAGGCCTACGACGCCGAGTTGGAGCGACTCGGTGCAATGCCCAAGGGAGGCGGCGGTGACTTCTACCTCACGCAGGCGGCGCGCGTCAGCAGGCGTTTCGCGCGCGCCCTGGTAGAGAGCACGTTGGAAGGCCGCACGCTCTATCGCGACGCCTTCCGCATGCTCGGAATTTCAAAAGTTGAGACCTTTCACGAACTCGGGCGAAGCCTGCATTTCTCCATCTGATGGCATACCTGCTCGATGCCAACGTGTTCATTCAGGCCAAGAACCTTCACTACGGGTTCGATTTCTGTCCGGCGTTCTGGGACTGGCTGTTGGCGGAGAACCGAGCGGGCCTGGTGTTCAGTATCGAAAAAGTCGGCGACGAGCTTCGGTCAGGCGCGGACGAGCTCGCGGGTTGGGCCGCAACGCAAGGCGCCAGGTTCTTCCTTACGCCGGATGCCGCCATACTACCTTCTCTCGGTACCGTGAGCGTTTGGGTGAACGGGCAAGGATACGAGGCGGCCGCCGTAAACACTTTCTTGCAGGTTGCCGACTACTTTCTTGTTGCGTATGCACTCGCACACTCGCATACGGTGGTCACGCATGAGGTCGCCGCCGAATCGGTGCGGAAGGTCAAGATTCCGAACGCGTGTATCAGCTTAGGCATCAAGTGCGTGACGCCATTCGAGATGCTTCGGATCGAGCGTGCGCGCTTTGTACTAGCCGCGAAAGAGGTATGACGAATGTCTATCAGTGTGCGGGAGTTCCGGTGACAAGATGCATCTGACAGAAACCAGCAGAGGGTCACTGAACATTTATGGCTGACGAGCGTCCCTCCCTCAAGCAGTACGTCAAGAAGACCAAGCTGTGGAAGTCGGTCTTCCGGCACGATTTTGCCGACACGCCGCGCACACGGCTCCAGCGCATCTTCGGCAATGTCTTCCTCCATCTGCATCCGGTCCGCATCGCCAAAGACGCGCTTCGGGTGACCTACACCTGGGGCCTGGGGGGGATCTCGTTCTACCTCTTTCTTGTCCTGATCGTGACCGGCATCCTCCTCATGTTCTACTACCGGCCGGCAAGCCTCCTCGCCTATCAAGACATCAAAGACCTCACGTTTGCCGTGACGCTCGGGGGGCTCTTGCGCAACATGCATCGGTGGGCCGCCCACCTCATGGTCGTCACGGTGATCTTCCACATGGTCCGCGTCTTTTTGACCGGCGCCTACAAGCCGCCCCGCGAGTACAACTGGGTCGTCGGCGTCCTCCTCCTCGTCATGACGCTCTTCCTCAGCTACACCGGCTACCTGCTGCCATGGGATCAGCTGGCGCTGTGGGCGGTCACGGTGGGCGCGCAGATGGCGGCGAACTCGCCGATGCTGGGCAACGAGGGGCCGTTCCGCCTGCCGTTTATCACGACGGCCAACGACGCGCGGTTCGGCCTCATCGGCGGCACGATGATCGGGGATGCGACGCTCATCCGGTTCTACGTCCTGCACTGCATCGCCGTGCCGTTCATCTTCTCGATCTTCCTCTGCGTGCACCTCTGGCGCATCCGCAAGGACAGCTTCTCCAAGCAGACCGGCGAGAAGGTGGATGTCTGGCCGCACCTCGTGTCGCGCGAGTTTCTCGCCGCACTCCTCGTCACGGTCATTCTCTTTGTATGGTCGATGGTGCTCAACGCGCCCCTGGAGGCCGAGGCCAACCTCAACGTGACCCCGAACCCCTCGAAGGCGCCCTGGTACTTCGTCGGCCTGCAGGAGCTGCTGGTGTATTTCGATCCATGGATCGCCGGGGTAGTGCTCCCGACGGTCATCATCATCGGGCTCATGGCGATTCCGTACGTCGATGTCAATCCCAAGGGTGTGGGGTACTGGGCCAAGATGCGCTGGAAGCGTCTGGGGCCGCTGCCGATCTGGTATCCGGAGGAGCGCCCGTTTGCCGTCTCGGTCTTCATGCTGGGCGTCATCATGTGGTTCGTCCTCATCTTCATCGGGACCTACTGCCGCGGCCCGAACTGGGAGTGGTACTGGCCCGGGGTGCACTGGAGCTACCGCCGCCTGACGAAGCTGACGCTGAAGAACATCCCGAACCTGTGGGGCGGCCTGCTCCTCGCGTGCTATTTTCTTCTCGGCTCGCCGATCCCGCAGAGGGTGAAAGCGATGCTGTCGACCAAGGCAGGGCCAAAGGCGCCCGCCCTTGCCTCGGCCGCGCTCCATATGGGCCTCGGGGTTGTGATGGCGGCGGCGCTCTTCGTCCCGCTCCTCATCGCCCCGGATGCGGACTACCCCATGCGGAGTCGTTACCCCACCCTGTTTGAGTCGCTGGGCCGGTCCATCAACGCCCCGGTCGTCTCGTGGATGTATCGTCTCGCGCATCAGATGGGCCCCCAGGCGGGCTACTCGGTGATCGCCGGGCTCATCGGGGTGGTGGGGCTGGTCCTGGGCGGGCTCGGGATGGGCTTTGCGAAGTTCAAGGACCGCCTGTACGAAGAGCTCGGCCCGATCAAGTACGCCGTCGTCATGAGCCTCTTCCTGATGATGATGGGCGTGCTGGGGAAGATCGTCCTGCGGCTGCTCTTTGGGATCAAGTACCTCATCCACCTCCCGTCCTTCAGCTTCAACATCTGACGCGATGTCCTCGTTTACCTACACCACAGATGCCACAGAAGTTCCCTGCCTGCGCCGAGGCTCGCCTCTGCGAAGCCGGGGCTTCGCTCCGGCGCAGCAGGGCTTCGGCAGGCAGGCACAGAAGCACAGAAGCGGAAAGACTCTTCTGTGTTTCTGTGGGATTCTGTGGTTCTGTGGTGTGGAGCATTTCAGATGAAACGGCTGCTCTATCTCGCCCTGACATCGCTCCTGTTCGCCCTGTTCGTCCTTGCCATGTGGCAGGACACCAATCGGGAGTGGACCCACTACCAGCGCCTGTTCCTCGGTCGGCTGGCCAAGGATGAGCGGCGCGGGCTCACGGGTGGGATCAAGCAGATCATCGTGAAAGACCTCCGCCGCGTCGACCGCTGCACGACGTGCCATCTGGCGATCGACAAGCCCCAGTTGGCATTAGGGGTGGAGCCGTTCACGGTGCACCCGGGAAAGTTTCTCGAGTGGCACCCGCCGGAGAAGTTCGGCTGCACGATTTGCCACGGGGGGCAGGGGCTGGCGACCGAGGTGAAGGCCGCGCACGGCGACGTCCCGCACTGGGAAGACCCACTCCTCCGTGGCCCGTTGGTCCAGGCCTCCTGTCGTCAGTGCCACGGCAACCTGCAGGCCATCCAAGCGTACGTGCCGCAGCTCGTGAAGGGGCGCCAGCTCTTCAAGGCCAAGGGCTGCTACGGCTGCCATGCGATCAACGACTTCGGGCAAACGGTGTCCCAGGATCTCACCGAGGTCGGATCGAAATCGTACCTGCTCCTGGAAGCGGACTTCGAGATGATGGCACTACCGCACGACCGGATCCACTGGTTCATGCGCAAACTGAAGAACCCCCGGATGCTCAACCCGGGCGTTCGGGCGGAGCAGCTTCCACCAGGAGAGGAGGAAGTGTTCCCGAGCGCCATGCCGAACTTCGGGCTCTCAGCGGATGAGATCCAGGCGCTGACCGTGTACCTGACCAGCCTGACCGCGTCCGATCTCCCCGCGTCCTATGTCACGCCCGCTCTACCGGAGCCGATGCTGGCCGTCGCCTCTCAAGTGGAGAGGGGCAACGCGGTGTTTGAGAAATTCGGCTGCGCCGGATGCCACGGGATCGGCGGCCGCGGAGGGCGGAGAAACTGGAACTCCGGGCTGGGGGGCGAGGTCCCGACGCTCTTCTATGCGAAGGCCTACTACGGCAACGATGTCGAGAGCCTGAAGAACCTCATCCGCAACGGCCGCCAGCCGGTCCCGCGGGCCGACGCAACGCGGCCGCGCCCGGGCCTCTACATGCCGGCGTGGAAAGACCGCATCCCTGAAGAGGATCTGGACGCGCTCGTGGCGTATCTTTTCTCGCTCTCCGATCAACTCCCGCAGCCCCCAGCGCCCAGCGCGGGCCTCCAACAGCCCTCGGCCAGCGCCAACTAGCCGTCCATTCGTCCTCTCATCTTCTCCACGATTGAGTTCACCCTGGACGCATCCCCGTCGCTGAAGGCGGTGGGCTGTGCTATAATGTGTCGTCATGTCTGAGCGGATTGTGGTTGCGATGAGCGGCGGGGTGGACAGCTCCGTCGCGGCGGCCCTGCTCCACGAGCAGGGCTACGAGGTCGTCGGGGTGACCCTCCAGCTGTGGGGGAAGGACGTCTGCACGTCATCCGGCACCCGGTTGTGTTGCTCCATCCGGGACACGATGGATGCGAAGGCGGTTGCGAAGCGATTGGGAATTCGCCATGACGTCCTCGAGCTCGCCGAGGCGTTCCGGACGAACGTCATCGACTACTTCGTTGAGAGCTACCGGGAAGGATTGACCCCGAACCCGTGTATTGCGTGCAACACCTACATGAAATTCGGCTCGCTCCTCGAGTATGCGGACCAGCTTGAGGCCCCGTGGATCGCGACCGGCCACTACGCCCGCTCCGGACACGACGCCGTGCAGGGACGCTACACGCTGAAGCGGGCCGTCGCCGGGGAGAAAGACCAGTCCTACGTGCTCTTTAACCTGACTCAGCCGCAGCTTTCTCACGCACGCTTTCCCATCGGGGCGCTGACGAAACCGGCCGTGCGTGAGATCGCCCGTTCACTCGGCCTCGTCACCGCCGAGAAGCCGGACAGTCAGGACGTGTGCTTCGTGCGCGACCGCAACAAGAACGGATTCCTCCGGCGCGAGCTCCATGTTGGAGATGACCCCGGTCCGATTACCGACCGGGAGGGCCGCGTGCTCGGCACGCATCAGGGACTGCTGGGCTACACGATCGGGCAGCGCGAGGGGCTCGGGATCGCCGCCGGCAAACCGCTCTACGTCGTCGCGATGGACCAGCCGCAGAACCGCCTCATCGTCGGCTCGCGCGAGGATCTCTTGGGACGCGCGCTGGCCGCGGAACGGGTCAACTGGGTTTCCATTCATCCGCCGACGCAGCCGCTGCGCGCCTGGGCGAAGATCCGTTCTCGCCACGACGCGGCTGCGGCGTGGGTCAGCCCACATGGGGAAGGCAACGTGCGCGTTGAGTTCGACGAGCCGCAATCGGCGATCACGCCGGGTCAAGCCGTTGTCTTTTATGACGGCGACGTCGTGCTGGGCGGGGGGTGGATCGCTCGATGAGTCCACAGTCCATAGTCCACAGTCCACAGCAAGCTCTCGAAGAAAAGCTGAAACATGTCAGGGGCATCCTTGAAGGTTTTGGTCGGGTGATCGTGGCGTTTTCTGGAGGGGTGGACTCGACGCTCCTCGCCAAGCTGGCGCGTGAGGTGCTCGGCAAACCGAATACGCTGGCTGTCACGGCCGACTCGCCCTCGCTCTCGCGCGAAGACCTCGAGGAGGCCAGGCGGCTCGCTGAACACCTGGACCTGCGACACCTCGTGATCCAGACACGGGAACTCGAAGATGCGCGGTACCGTGCGAATACCAAGGCGCGGTGCTATTTCTGCAAGCACGAGCTGTTTGAAGAGTTGGAAACACTCGCCAAGGCCCAGCGGATCCCAGCCGTGCTCTACGGCGCGATTGGGGATGACCGACTCGCCGAGCGTCCGGGGCAGCGGGCGGCGCTCGCGTTTGGCGTGCGGGCGCCGCTGCAGGAGGTGGGCCTGTCCAAATGGGAGGTGCGCGAGCTGGCGCGGTCCTTGGACGTGCCAAACTGGGATCGTCCCCAGAACGCTTGTCTCTCCTCCCGGATCCCTCACGGCCTTGAGGTCAGTGAGGCCAAGCTCACGCAGATCGAAGAGGCCGAGGCGTTCTTGCGCCGGGAAGGTTTCCGCCAGGTCAGGGTCCGCCACCTCGGAACTCATGCCCGCATCGAGGTTGCGCTCGATGAGCTCGTGTGGTTTGACAATGAGAGGCTGCGGCAGCGGACGGCTGCGACGTTTAGTCAGCTTGGATTTTCGAGCGTTGCCGTGGACCGGAACGGGTACCGTCCGGGTGGTGCCAACCAATTGCCCACTAATGAAATCCTCCTTTGATAAATCGCTTCAAATTGCGGATTGCCGATTGTGTCCGCCACCATACATGGTGGAGAAAATCCACAATCGACCCGCCATCGGGCCACGGCCTTCGGCCGTGGGCCC
>Ga0209515_10004035_pt1 | contig 20236 bp, 18 predicted proteins | sample Subgroupgradi54m_FD_187454 | JGI IMG/M metagenome (GOLD analysis project Ga0209515, IMG submission 187454) | Subsurface groundwater microbial communities from S. Glens Falls, New York, USA - GMW60B uncontaminated upgradient, 5.4 m (SPAdes)... ...
CCCGTTGTGCCATGCTCTGCGGAAACCAACGCGGCTGCCAGCCGACGCTCATAGCGGTGCGCGCATGCCATCCAGATACGCCGCCACCGTCACCAAGCCCATGGCGGTACAGAGCATCTCGACCGGAATCCCGTTCAGAGCGTGATTGTAGGAATTTACCCAGGCATTGCGTTGCCGATCATCCGCGCCGACCAATGCATCCAGCGAACGATAGACGCGAATCAACAGCGTCGCCAGCTCACCTTCCTTGGAAGACGGCGCAATCTGCCGACTTCCGCTTTGCACATCAGTCACAGCCTCTTCGCTCGCCCCCAGCACAGCAGAAAACTGGGCTTTGGTCAGCCCCAGCAATTCACTGGCTCGGACAGCGGCGGTGGATAGAACAGCAGCTGCATCTACCCCTGCAGTTGCGATTACAGCGTTCATTTTATTTGTCCCCTCTCGCGAGAACGCAAAGAATAGTCCTGTCACATGACAGGAGCAAGTACATTTTTCTTACACGGGATGGCGTGGGCGGCCGCGGCGGCAAAACCCGGTCGAGGAACGCAGAGCAAGGCATCCTCACCAACCCGCAACCGGGACGACCGCCGCATTGAGTCTTGGTTAACGCCGCAGCGACAACCGCCAGAGGCTTGTCACGAGCATGTCACGAAGTTCCATCTCAGTCCCTTCCCCCAGGCAGGGGGAAGGTCAGCTCTGCATGGCCACTCGACTAGACGCGAAGAACCTGCGTCAAGTCGCTGGTCAGGATGGGGGTTGAATCTTCAGACCGAGACAACTCAGCCAATGCACGGCCTCGCCCCCATCCATTGCATTGGACAAGATCGTTGGAAACGTGAACCGCAGCCTGCGCGGCTGGGCCAACTACTTCCACTATCGAAATTCAAATCAGGCGATGGAAAAGGTCAAGGCGCATGTGGAACAGCGCGTGCGTACGCATTTGATGAAACGCCATAAAGTGAAAGACAGAGGCATCGGCCAAGGCCGATTCCCGAGTGTGGGGCTGTATCGGCGTTACGGGCTGTACAAAGTTCCAACGGCAGCGGGCTGGAAATCAGCGCATGCCTCGGTGTGAACAACATCGGAAAGCCGTTTGCGGGAAAACCGCATGTATGGTTTGGTGAGGAAGGGCAGCCGGCGGCTGTCCTCTACTCTACCCACATGTGCGAATATTCGATTCCATTTAACTGGGGATAAACATGCTGGGCCTACTAGTTTTGTTTCTATTGGCAGTTACGGTTGCATTGTTCGGCGTATGGGTATATTTCTCATGCAAACTCTTTGTGTGGCTAGGTGGCAGAGGCGGTTTTTGCTCACACCTTGTATTTCGAGGTTTCATTACACTTTTTCTGGTCGCTTTACCCCTGCACAACGCCTTAATTTACCCGCTTATAGAAAACGAATGTCAAAGTAGAGGGCAAGCAATCGTCTACAAGAAGTTGAAGAACACCCCAGATATGGTGTTGTTTGATCGTGCACCATCCGATGTAATCGACATGTATGCAACGACGAAATTGCTTGAATCAACTGCGATTAAATCTATTTATTCAACAGCGACCACTTATGGCATTGATCAGGATATTAGAAATAGAGCGGGCATGAAGGGGGATAAGGACAGGATGCTAGCCCTTTCGGATCAGGGCGATATTAATTGCGGCCCTTTTTATAAATTTCTTGGGAGTGAGGTCGGAAACCAGTACCTTGAACAGGTTCGCATTCCAACATCAAAATGCTTGGCCATGGCCAATCCAAAATTGAGTATCGACTATTTGAAGGTTACTGCTTTAGAGGAGCAACAATTTTCTTGGCGCCAAATGTTTCATCCAATTCATTGGAGGATTGTTCGATACGAAAAAATTGCCAATGGCGCTGCTGAACTGCTAGCGGAAATCAAAGAATTCGATCACCCTGGATTTGGCTATCCGGTTTTGCTTGAATTTTTCCACCTAGGAAGTTATTCATGCAAATCTCAAAGAAAAGCCATTGAAGTACTGTTTGATATTCTAGGTGTTAGCGATTCCACATCGGAGGATATCCAGATGCCATGGAGTCGGGACTTTGCGCACACAAAATATTTGGAACTCAGAAACAAGGCCATGGGTTTTCCCCTCCCTGAGGGTGTGTTTATACATGAAGTACATGTAACTAGTGGCGGAAATAATATATCCACAAGTTCTCGACCATACCAAATAACATTGAATGTTCACGATCACAATCAACCAGTTTTAGTTCGGTTAGCAGGCGGGCACGGCGCTGATTTCGTGGTATGGAATATCTCGACAAAGTCTGAGACTCAGGCGGTATATACGAAATTTTCTTGGCAGAACGGGATCCATACAGTGTTAGCGGGAACCAAACTCTACAGACTCTTTAATGCTCACAAAGACATGACAAACGCCGAGGAGTTTTATGTCCGAGATTTTGCTTTCACAACTGAATATCCGACAACAAGCCAAAATCAATCACGCAAAGTGGTTAGGATTTTCGGGAATAAAGGTGTTGTTGAGTTGACGAGGCAGGATGCTGCTGAGACAACAATTGAGTTTCATTAGAGCGGGGCCGTGGAAATCGGTGCCAGACTGTTACCTGAATACTCAGACGCGATTGATGCTGAGCGGAAGCCGGACTCAGCAATAGCAGCAATAGGGTCTTTCATTATCACATTCCAACAAAAGACCGTTCGCAATCCTGCCCCGCGCCGAGCGCATCCGTCTCTCACGGTTAACTCATTTCTCTGCATGAAAATCGGCTCAGCTTTCAGGGTTTGCCTTGCTCTGCAGGCCGTAATCGTAAAGCGTCTTTTTGTTGACGCCGGTGGCGGCGGCGGCGATGGCGGCGGCGCGTTTGGGGGGGAGTTCGGGGAGGAGTAGATCCATCAGGCGGGCGGCTTCGGCGCTGAGGGCGTCTTGCGCGGCCTCCTCTGCCGCCGCCAGCACCAGCACAAATTCGCCACGCTGGTGGTCGGGGGATTCGGTGATCCACTGGCAGGCCTGCGCCAGTGGCAGGCGCACGGTTTGTTCAAAGCGCTTGGTCAGTTCGCGTGCGATCAGGATGGGACGGGTGTCGCCGAAGGCCTGCGCCAGTTCGCTCAGGGTGTCAACAATCCGATGTGGCGCTTCGTACAGGACGACTGGGCTGGGCAGCAGGGCCAATTGATCGAGGCGTTGTTGGCGTGCACTGGTTTTGCCGGGCAGGAACCCTTCAAAGTGAAAACTGTTGCCGAGCAGGCCGGATGCGCTCAGGGCGGCAATTGCGGCGCAGGCGCCGGGCAGGGGGATCACCGGCAACCCGGCGCTGCGCACCGCATCGACTACGCGCGCGCCGGGATCGGAAATCGCCGGGGTGCCGGCGTCGGTGATCAGGGCGATGCGTTCGCCTGCGTGCAGCCGGGCGATTAGCCCAGTCGCTGCTTCGCGTTCGTTGTGTTCATGCACGGCCAGCAAGGGTGTGGCGATGCCGTAGTGCTGCAGCAGGCCACGGCTGTGGCGCGTGTCTTCGGCGGCGACGCGGTCAACGATTTTCAGGCAGGCCAGCGCGCGCAGGGTGATATCGTCCAGATTGCCGATCGGGGTGGCGACCACGTATAGTGTGCCGGCCGGAAAATGATTGTCGGAGTGCATGCACGCATGTTGCCCAGATTTATCCAAAAACTCAAACACCGCACCGCCGCCCAGCAAGCCGGGCAGCGCGGCGAACGGCTGGCGCTCGAATATCTGCTGGGTCGGGGTTTGCAATGCTTGACGTGCAACTATCGTTGCAAAGGCGGTGAGATTGATCTGGTGATGCGCAGTCGCGACAGCCTGGTGTTTGTTGAAGTGCGCTATCGCAGCCGCAGCGATTACGGCAGCGCGGCCGACAGCATTACGTTGACCAAGCGCAAACGCTTGCAACGCGCCGCGCAGCACTATCTGCTGCATACGCGGGACGATTCGCCCTGTCGGTTTGATGTGGTGACGATTGACGGGGCACAGATTGACTGGATTGAGAATGCTTTCGATATCGTGGAAAGCTAAACACGGCGACACAAATCCTGCCGCATACTCATTGAGCGTTTCAATAAATGGCGGAAAACCTTCAAATCTCGGTTCGTCATTCCCGCGCACGCGGGAATCTATGTTGACAGTCTCTAAAATGGATTCCCGCGTGCGCGGGAATGACAGCGCCATACTTACGGCTACCGAAAATTCGCGGCAAGGTATGCGGCGAAATTTATGTCACCATGTTTAGTTTTGCATAGCCAATCGGCTTGACATTCAAAAACGAACGCCTAGCCGCTGGTTAATGCTTTGCATAGCCATTCGACTAGGCGCGATACGACCTGCGCCAAGTCGCTGGTTAGCTGCGCTACAATCAGTCCCATCTTTCACCTTCCGTATCAAGAGTACTGCCATGGACATGATTACCCGCATCGCGCGCCAGTTTGAAGACAGCGCGCAACTCAAGCAACGCGCCGTCGAGGTGCTGGCTGCGCCGATTGCGCAAGGCATCGAGCTGATGTTCAACGCGCTCGCCAACGACAAGAAAATTCTCGCCTGTGGCAACGGCGGTTCGGCCGGCGATTGCCAGCATTTTGCTGCCGAACTGATCGGCCGCTTCGAGCGCGAACGTCCGGCGCTGGCGGCGATTGCGCTGACCACCGATACCTCTATCATCACGGCGGTGGGTAACGATTACAGCTACGACGAAATTTTTTCCAAACAGGTGCGCGGCCTGGGCCAGCCGGGCGATGTACTGCTGGCGATTTCCACCAGCGGCAATTCCAAAAACGTACTCGCCGCGATCGACATGGCGCACCAGCGCGACATGCGCGTGGTGGCGCTGACTGGCCGTGGCGGCGGCAAGATGAATGAACGTCTGCGTGCCGGCGATGTCCATATCTGCGTGCCGCACGAGAGAACGGCGCGAATTCAGGAAGTGCATTTGCTAACCATCCACTGTCTGTGCGACGGCATTGATGTCGCACTGCTGGGCGAAGAAGAGGAGTAGGCACCATGAATGCAATCAACATGAAGGCGATCACGAAAATTTTGGCATTGACAACCTTGTTGGCCCTGCTGGCCGGTGGTCTGCAAGCCTGCTTCCCGCTGATGGCCGCAGGGGTGGCGACTGGCACGTTGGCCGCCGCCGACCGCCGCACCACCGGCGCGCAACTGGAAGACAAGACGATTGAACTGAAGGCCGGCCATCGCGTCGGCAAGCGTTTCCCTGACGGCATTCATGTCAACGTCAACAGCTACAACCGCCACGTGCTGATCACTGGCGAAGTGCTCAGCGCCGACATCAAGACCGAAGTGGAAAGCATTGTGAAGGGTGTCGAGAACGTCGCCGCCGTGTCTAATGAACTCGAACTGCAGGGGCCGTCCTCATTGGCGGCGCGCAGCGGCGACGCTCTGATCACTGGCAAGATCAAGGCCAGCATGGTGGACACCAAGGAACTTTTCGCCAATGCTTTCAAAGTCAGCACCGAGCGCGGCATCGTCTATCTGCAAGGTCTGGTGACCGAGCGTGAAGGCGAGCGCGCCGCCGAAGTCGCCAGCCGGGTCGGTGGTGTTGCCAAGGTGGTCAAGCTGTTCGAATACATCAGCGAAGAAGAATTAAAACGCCTCGCCACCCTGAGCGCACCGCAGGAGCCGGCGAAGAAGTAATGCATCGCGCGGCGGGCGCTACTCCTGCTGGCACCACCCGTGCCCACTAAGGAAGCGCAGATTTATTCGTCGCTCCTGCGCAGGCAGGAGCGACGAATAATCTCTTTTCCAGCCGGCCGCTGGTGTTGCTGGGCGAGATCAGCCTGTCGCTCTATCTGCTCCCTCCTATCGCACTGCGGCTGGCGCCGATCACGCCGGGCTTGCCCGATTTTGCGTTTCGCATCATCGCCGCTATTTTTCTCAGCATCGCACTGGCGCTGGATGCGACAACGATTAAGCAAGCACCCACAATAAAAAAGGGCATCCGCAGATGCCCTTTTGTTTGCTGAGTGCGATCAAAACTGCATCAGAAGCGGGTGCTCAGCGTGATGGTGCCGTAGGTGCCGGATGCGCTGTTGTTCAGACGGCTCTTTTCATGTCCCAGCGCCAGGCTGATGCCGACATTGTCTGCCAATTGCAGACCTTCGACCGCGACGCCGTAGCGATATTTGTCATAGGACTCGCCTTTGACCTTGATGACTTCCGGGCCGACCAGAATCTTGTCATTAATCACGTAAGCGGGGCGGATGCGGATCCAGGTGTCGCCGAGATGGTCGGTGTGGCTGGCAATGACAGACAGGTCAAACTGGCTGATCGGACGCGTCCACAATTCGAGCTGCACTTTGGTGCCGTTTTTCTTGCGGGTTACGTTGCTGGTCGGGTCATTGGGCGACAGGCTGATGTTGCGATGTACTGCGCCGACATAGCCGGTGACGCGGGTGGTTTTGCTGAAATAGGATTGGTAACCGACCGCCGCTTCGTACACCGGGCCGCTGGCCTTGATGGTGCTGCTACCGCTTTGGTAATCGAAATTCTGGTAGGACAACCAGGCGCGCGCCAACACGCTGTCTTGTTCCAGAGAGGTTGCGGTCAGCGGCACAACGGCGCCGACATAGCTGTAATCAGCGTGCTGGCTGCTGGTGTAGCCGGTGTACAGGGCTACATCGCGGGCGCTCACGGAAGAAATCGGTGCGGTGGTCAATGCTGCGACAAACAAGCCAGCCAGGAGCGGCTGGTATTTTTTTGAAACGGTCATGATGCTCTGCCTATGAACTATTAAAAATTATTGAAGAAAAACAACGTCGTGATGCGTTGCTGTGGGTGGGCCGAGTATATCCGGGAACCGACCTCACAACCACCGGCGCTGCGGCGCACGGGAGACAACACAGAGTCTAGAATTTACACAAATGATCGGCCAGCCGCAGACTCAGCGCGGCGATGGTGAGCGTCGGATTGGCCGTGCCCACGGTCGGAAACAGGGCGCTGCCGGCGAAGTACAGATTGGCATGGTCGTGGCTGCGGCAGTCGGCATTGGCGACCGCAGTGGCGGCATCGTGTCCCATGCGCACTGCGCCGCTGGGATGGTGCGCGGAGCTGCCGGTCGATCGCTGGGTGATGCGGGCGCCGCTGCGGGTCAGACGTTGCTCCATGAAGTCCTGCCAATAGCGCAGCCCCTCGACCTCATACGCGCTTAATTGAATGGTGACTTGCGGCAGCGGCAAGCCCAGGGGGTCGTGGCGTTGTTGATCCAGCGTAATGCGGTTGTGGGCGTGCGGCAGCAGTTCAATTTCGGCGCCGATCTGTCCCTGGTGGATTGCGCTCTGGCGCAGACGGGACAGCGTGTTGCCCCAGTGCTTGAGGTTTTCCACCAGATGCGTCGCCTGTTGCTGCAGGCTCAGGTCGTTGCCGATATACAGTTTGGCGGCGGCGTGCTGCTGGCGAAACGCACCATTGCGTCCGGCCAGAATCCCGCTCACGCTGAGCGGCCCGCGTCCGAGGTAGAGCGGTTCGGGCATCTCGAATGACAGCATGAACATCGGATGATCCATGAAGTTGCGCCCGACCTGATCGGAAGTGTTGGCCACGCCGCGCGGCGCGCGTGCGCTGGCCGACATCAATAACAGGCGCGGTGTTTCAATGCCGTTGCAGGCGACCACGAAGCGGCGTGCGGTGAGGCGATGACGGCTGCCATCGGGCAGCAGATAGTGCGCGGCGCTGATTTGCCCATTGACATCGACTTCGAGCTGGCACACGGTGGCACGCACGATCAGACGCGCACCGGATTGTTCAGCCTTGGCGATATCGGTGTCTGCGCTGTAGCTGGCGCCGATCGGGCACAGCGGCGTGCAGGTGTTGTTGCCGCAGCAGGCGGGACGGCCATCGAACGGTCGGCTGTTGCGCGCGGCGGGAAAGGCTGCAACGCGCAAACCCTGCGGCGCCAGATGGCGCGCCAGCACCTGATCGCTATAGGGCAGCGGTATCGGTGGCATCGGGTAGGGACCGCTGCGCGGCGAGCCGTGATCGTCGCTACTGTCACCGGCCACACCGAGCGCGTGTTCGGCTTTCAGGTACCAGGGTTCGAGATCGGCATACGTCAGCGGCCAATCCACACCGACGCCATAACGGCTGCGCAATTCAAAATCCGCTGGCAAAAGACGCGGCGTCATACCGGTCCAGTGCCAGGTGGTGCCACCGACGGTCTTGAGAAAACTGGGGGCGTAGGACGGCGTGCTTTGATTGCCAAAGTAGGCGGCCGGATTACGCTCATCCGGCACCGCAGCCCACGGCACGGGCGCGTAAGGTGCTTGCAAATCGCGCTGCCAGCTGCTGCGCATGCGCGCCACCGCTTGCGCGCGATCGGTGCGTTCGCCCGCTTCCAGAATACAGACGCGCCGCCCGGCCTGCGCCAGCTGCCGCGCCACCAGCGCCCCGGCAACGCCGGAACCGATGATGACGACGTCGTAATCAAAGGTGGTCGCAGGTGATGTGTTCATGCGCGCACTGCTTTGGGAGCGGCGCTCCAGTCACCGAATGCACCGCCACAGTGGCCGGGGGTGGGCCGTACGTCAGCGAGCTCGGTGTGCATCAGCGCGTGATCGAACGTGACCAGACGGTTGCCCGATTGATGGTAATAAACGCCGGTGAGCAGCGTGATCAGCAGGTGGCCGATGAACCAGCGTTCCCCTTCGTCAAACTGTTGTGGGTCAAGCGCTATGCCGATCGGATGTTTGGGTGGAATCTTGTTGGTCAGTCGCAGCAAATGTTCCTTGCCCCACGGCTCATTCTGGAACAGGGCGTAGAGCGTTTGTGCGGTGTGCGTGTCTAGCTGTGTCGCGCCGCTGAGTTGGCGGCAGAGCAGGACAAAGCGCGGGAAATCGACCGTGTCTGCGGCGGTGGCATGGCACGGTAAGGCTGGCAACACGATCAGTGCCGCCAGCGCCACGCTGATGCGGCGTCGCTGCATCAGCGCAGGCTGTGGTGCGCGCTTAACGCAGCTGGCCGGGCTCATTGTCCTGCATCAGCCGGCGCACAATGCCATCGCGACCGCTGACAAAATAGAGATTGCCCTTACCGTCGCGGCCGACCACCAGATCGGCCTGTGTATCGCGGTTGAGAATGTCGAGCAGGCTGCGCTCCAGTCCGTTGTAGAGCAGGCGCAGTTCCTTGAGCGCAGGTGGCGTCGATGTCTGCGTCGCCGTGGCGGGGAGCATAAACAGACGTCCTTGATTGAAATCGCAGAACAGCCAGCCCGGCGGCAGCGGCGCGATCGTGCCGGGATTGATTGCGACGCCGCCGCAAATTGTGCTGCCTTCGTCGCGGTCATATTGCACCAGCGGATAGCTCAAGCCTTCTTTCTCCTGTGCGACATCGGGCAGCGCATACACGCTCTCAGGGTTGCCGGGGTCGCGTAGGAAGGTGCCTTCGCGGCGGCTCCAGCCGTAGTTGGCGGCGCTGCGGCCGAGGTTGATTTCCTGAATCTGTGTGCCGCTATCGGTAATCAATAACGTCGCTCCACCGGCAGTGCCCATTACCACTACGAGGCGCGGATCGCGCAAGCCATAGGCCCAGATTTCTTTCAGCGCACCGGCGCGGGCGACGAAGGGATTATTGTCCGGTACCTTGTAGCCGGCCGTGTTGCGCGCCGCTTCCGGCAGGATGCGCAGAATCTTGCCGTAAGGATTGTCCAGCCGTTGCGCCGCTTGTGAGCCGGCTGCCGCGAGAATGGTTTTGCCCAGTCCATCGTCGGATACCGCTACTAGCAGCGCGTGATGGTCGTCGGTAGCAAAGGCAATATCGCGGATACCACTGTCGGCATCGCCAAACGCGACACGCAGAATCTCGCGGCCCGAACCGGCGCGCACGGTGGGTATTTCGCCCTCGTCGTATTGCCATTCGGTGATGATGTCGGTGTGATCGGCGATGGTGGGCGGGGTGCCGACAAAGGGCGCGATCGGGCGGCCGGTCAGTGTGCCCAGGCCGCGTTCGCTATGCACCGTATACAGTCGCCCGCCCGGAACTCCGGAGGCTGCGGGTGCAAAGGCCAGCGCCACCAAACCTTGCCGGCCGCTGCCGCTGACCAGTGCGCTACCGAGCAGGTTGTTCAAATCGAGCAGCGGCCGTGCCGCCAGACGACCGCGCGTGAGGGTATGGACGCGCCCGGAAAGATCGACCGCAAAAATTCGTTCTTCATTTTTGGGCGACGCCACCAGTGCAGCAATGCGTGCCAGCGGCCGACGCGTTGCGCTGCTTGGCAATTGCGCCTGATCGACGACGCGTAGCGTTGGCGGTTCGGCGCTAATCCGTTCGCGGATCGGGTTGCTCAGTGGACAGCGGCGCCCCCCTTCGGTTTTCTCGCCCTCCAGGCAAACCGCAGTTTTGCCTTGGCCGGCCTGGGGCAGGCAGTGCGGCATGCGCTCTGCAGCGGCTTGCTGGGCAAGCAACAAAAAAGTGGCGGAGTAATAATCGTCATGCGCCGCAAAGCCGCTGGCCAGCACGGCAGCCGGTCGATCGGTCAGCGCGCATTCGACCAATCCTTGCGCGACACGAAACGCCAGCACATTTTCCTGCTGATGGATTTTATTGGTCGCCAGGCCGATCATGGTGACCAGTTGCGTGCCTTGTGCCGTGGCGGCCCAGAACGCTTGATAGGTGCGCAGCAGATCCTTGCGCTTGTAGCCGCCCCATACGTAGTACAGCGGCACACGTACCGCGCCGTAACCGAAGACAAACGGGAAATCCTCCGCCTGCGACAGCCGTCCGTTTTCCTGCAGGATCATCCAGTCGGACGGCAACTCCCAGGTGCCAAAGCGCGATTTTTCCATCAGCGTCAGGCCCGATTGCAGCAACTTTTCCCAACGTGGATCAGGATCCAGACGCGCCAGATCTTGCAGCGCGGGAAAAATCCAGTAGGACAGATTCAGTACCGCCGACTTGGGGCGCAGCGGCCATTGCCAGCCGGGCAGCAGAATCGTTTCACCGGCAAAATCGGTCACTACGTTGGCGCGGATACTGCGCCCGAGTTGTTTTCCGATTTTGGCAAATTCAGCTTCGTTCCACCGTTCTGCCGCACGTGCCATCGCCCACGCGATCAACAAATCGCCATCGGACGCGTTGCTCTTGTCGGTGATCGGCGTGACCTGGTTGGGATCCCACTTCCAGGCAAACAAGCCATCTTCGCGCACCGCCAGATGCTTGCGGGTCCAGTTCCAGATGCGATCAAAGCTGGCGCGATCGTCATTGGCCACCGCCAGCAGCAGCGCATAGCCCTGTCCCTCGCTGTGACTGATGTTGCCGTTGCCGGTGTCGATCACGCGGCCATCGGTGGCAAGGAAGCGCCCCTTGTATTCCTGCCACAGCGTGTTATCGGCGCTGGCATGCGGGCTGATGCAGAGCGTACCGAGCAAGAGGGCCAGCGTGATGCCGGTGTTCAGCAGCAGATTTTTTTTCATGGTGCCGGATGAGGGAGGGTGCTAAAGCGCAGGCTGTGCTGTCAACGGCGGGGCATTGAATTGCGCCGCATTGCTTGCTGTGTCCACCACGCTGTTGCACGTAGAGCCTGGAAGCTGCGATGGTACTGCAACGGCCGGTAGTCTGGTTTCGAGCCAGTGGAGAGCGGCCGAAGCGGTGCGCAGTTTCTGGCGATAAGGCGTACGCAGAAAGCGCGCGCTGCGTTCCAGCAGTGTCGGTGCATGGCTGGCCGGCCACACCAAAGGACGCCACCAGGAACAGGCGTGCAACAGACGCGCAAAAAGATCGCGCTGTGCTGCGTCGTGCCACTGCCACTGACAACGCACCGTGGCGTCCGTGGTATCGACCACGACCACGTTGATGTCAAACACCTGGTCGCGCAACAGCACACTCAGGCACATGCTGTCGGGCAATGAGCCACCGGTTGGTAATGCCAGCTCGACCTGATTCAGGTCAATGTGCCGGGTGTTCAAGGTATGCCAGCTGCCATCCGGCAACTGGCAGCGTGCCAGCAGGTTGAGGGCGAAACCGGGACGGCGCGAACGTTTGGCATCGCGTAGTACCAGTGCCGCAGCGCTGAAAGCAATCAGCGCATGAAACATCGCCCACAGACACACCAGCCCGATCGAGAACGGTGTCAGGGACTGCGTGAGTTGTGTCGGTGGATGGAGCAACAGCAATGCGATGCCGGCGAGGTTGGCTGTGCCCACCGTTAATTGCGGCAGCAACAAATGCAGCGGCACGTTGCCGTTGCTGTGCTTGGCGCTGATACACCAGCGGCGACGGCGCAAAAACAGGCCGAAGGTGGCCAGCAGCGCCACGGGGAAGCGCGCCATCGCCATCCGCTCGCTGGCAAACCAGCGCGTATCGCCGCGGCCGATTTCATCCAGCAGAAAATAACTGCACACCGCATACGGCAGGAACAAACACAAAAAGCAGCCGCTATCGCCGATTGGCGTCAAGCCGGTCAACAAGACAATCGCCGGTGTGAAGTAAAACACCAGCCGCGCCCAGCCCTCGAAATACGACAGGCCGAGCGCCAGGTAGCACAGCCGTTGCGCAGCGGTCAGTCCGCGACAGAACGGCACCCGCTCTTCGCGCAAGGTCTGCACATTACCGTGGCCCCAGCGCAGGCGTTGCTGCAGGAACTCGACGTAATCCGCAGCGGCCACACCATACGCCAGCGATTCCGCATGGTAGGCGGTGTGCCAGCCCTGCTTGTTCAAACGCACGGAGGTGTGCATATCTTCCGTCACGGTGTCGGTCGCGAAACCACCGATGTCGTCCAGCGCGCTGCGCCGCAGAACCGCACCGGTGCCGCAAAAGCTGGCCGCGCCCAGCGCATCGCGCCCAGCCTGGCCCATGCCGTAAAACAACGTTTGATCGTGCCACAGCGCAGCACTCTGAAGCGCGTTGTCAAAAGGGATCGCATCCGTGTTGTAGTAATCCTGCGGCGTTTGCACCAGCGCCAGGCGCGGGTCGGAAAAATAACCCAGCAAGCGATCCAGGAAAAAATCCTCCGGCACATGATCGACATCAAACAGCGCGATGAACTCACCGCGACAATGCCGCAGCGCGTAATTCAGATTGCCCGCCTTGGCGTGCGTATTCTCTCCGCGCGCCAGATAGCGGCAGCCCAGCTCCTGCGCCAGCCCGCGCACGACAGCACGGTTGCCATCATCGAGAATCCAGGTGTCATGCGGATAACGGATCGCCAATGCCGCCACCGCGGTCAGGCGAATCATCTCCAATGGCTCGTTGTAAGTCGGAATCAGCACATCGACCGCCAGCCCCACAGGCGCGGTTTGCACCGTGCGCTGACGCGGCCGCCACATGATCAGCGTCGTCGTCAGCAGACTGAAAAAACTGAACAGTTCCGCCGCCAGGAAAACCCCAGAGAACACTGGTGCGTCAGGATTGCTCGCCGTCATGCGCCAGCCAAAATACAGCAGCCCGCTCGCCAGTGTGGCAATGGCCAACGCAGTGCGAACGCGCTGGCCCGTCAGGCAACGTGCATGAAACAGTGTGAGCGGCGAAAAAGACGGCAAAAATCGGGAAATCACAGGCGGCTTTCCACAGGGGCTTTCGGTAAGGAGCGCGAATTATGCCCGAGCCACCCAGCGGGCGGCAGTCCGAAAGTTATACAAATGTGAAAAGGTATGAGCCCGCAGACAAATGCTTGGGGGCTGTTGCGGGAGGCTTGAGAAAACCAGCCGACTCCGGTACCTTTCGCCGGTACCTCAGTCGTACACAAATAATCAGCCGTTTCGGAGGGGAATCATGCCGTTTTTTGGTCTCGGGTTGCACGTATTGGTGGCCTTGTTTTTTGCTGTGCATGCGATCCGCTCGGGTCAGCAGATTTACTGGCTCATCATCCTGTTCTCATTCCCGCTGCTGGGCAGCATCGTCTATGGACTGGTCGTCTATTTGCCGAACTCCAGATTTGAGCACGGCGCGAAGAGAGCCGTCGTAGCGGCAGCCAGATCACTCGACCCCACGCGCGAATTGCGCGAAGCCCGCGCAGCGTTTGAATACACGCCTACCGCGCAAAACCAGATGCGCCTCGCCCTGGCGTTGCTGGAAGCAGGTGCCGCTGACGAAGCCGCGACGAACTACGAAGCCTGCCTCAAAGGCCCCTTCGCCTCCGATCATGAAATCAGATTCTGCGCCGCGCGCGCCTTCGTAGAGAGTGGCCAGCCCGCACGCGCCATCGCGCATCTCGACGAGATTCGCGCCAGCGATGCCAACTTCAGGGCCGAGCAAGTCAGCCTTCTGCTGGCCCGCGCCCTCGCTGGCGCTGGGCGCCATCAAGAAGCCAACGCCGAGTTTGAAGCCGCCGTGCACCGATTCGGCAGCTTTGAAGCACGCGCCGAATATGCAATTTGGGCCATCGCCTCAGGCAACCACGCCACCGCAACAAGACTGCACGGCGAGATCGAACAGATCATGAAGCGTTGGAACAAACACACCCGCGCCCTCAATCAGCATGTCGTCCGCCGCTTGTCCGCAGCAAGCAGTGTCGCGAACAAACGCTCTTGACCGTTAAGGAAACACGGATTTGTTCGTCGTTCCTGCGTAGGCAGACCGTCAAGAATTGTGTAACCTCACGCCATTCAAACCGAATTTCTTTCGACTTACCAATATTGGTAATTTTGTAACAGCCTCGGTTCAAGCTGAACCACTGCCCGGTGCAGTCCTTCTTTGCCAAAGCCGCCGCAACCCCTGTAGCATTCGCCCCTCGACTGTTCTAGGAATTGAATCATGCTGACTCGTTTTCAAATCAATGCTGCCGTGCAAACCGGGAAAACCTATCCTGCCACGCTCAGTCCCGCTGCCCGTCCGGTTGCTTTCATGCGGGGTGCAAAATGAACTGGAAGAACTGGAGAGTTATTTCTGTGGCGCTGATGCCGGGTCTGTGCGTCGGGCTTTTCTTCTTGGGCAAAGCCATCTTTTGGGTTCTGGTGCATGGCAAGTGTGACGTCGATCCAGAGTGCGGCGGCGAAATTGTTTTCGCGATGGCCGCTGTGCTCTTTTTTGCGCTCTCTGCTGTGGGCTGCAGCGGCACGGCCTATCTGAGCCGGTATACCCTGTCCCAGATGTCAGCGCCCGCAGTGCTGCTGTTGGTTGCCGTGACTTCGGTATTCCTGCTGCTGATGTTTCTCTCCGCGCAGCATTGGCCCTTTTCGGGAATCGGGCCGCTGATTTTTCTGGCTATTTTCAGCATGGCGATTTCCTGGCTCAGCTTACTGATGGTCAAGCGTCTGACGCGTGGTTGAACTACGGAAGCAGGGATTAATTCGGGAATCCATTTAATGCTCTACATAGCCAATCGACTAGGCACGATAAAACCTGTGCCAAGTCGCTGGTTAAATGGTTGATTAACATGGATTCCCGCTGCGCTCTCCGTAGCCATCCGACTATGTGCCCAAAAGACGGGGACCAAGTCGTTGGTTATCGCGGGAATGACGCTCAGGCAATAAATCCGCGCCTCCCTGAGTAACGATCACCGATTCTTTTTTACCAATTGCTTCTGAAACGCCACATCAAGGGCGCTGACCCGCTTGGGTTTTTGCGGGCCGTAGGCATTGACGAAGGCGACAAATTCGTCAAGCGTCATTGGTTCACACAAGCGGGTGGACGCGCCGGCGGCGGTGGTCTCCATCAGGCAAAACAGGCCCTCGCCGCCTATGGCCAGCGCGTAGTGCGTGTTGCCGGTGCGTCGTTTGAGCCGATCAAGCGCGGCGCTGGCGCGGGTGGAGCGCATGGTGATTTCCTTTTGCCGTAGCCTTGTTTGTTTGACGCATTTTCCTAAACTTGTTTTCCAACCTTATTCACCCAACGCGGCCAGCTGCTCGGCCTGATGTTCGGCAATCAGTGCATTGGTGATCTCGTCGAGCTCGCCTTCCATGATGAAATCGAGCTTGTACAGAGTGAGGTTGATGCGGTGGTCGGTCAAGCGGCCTTGCGGGAAGTTGTAGGTGCGGATGCGTTCGGAGCGGTCGCCGCTGCCGATCAGCGATTTGCGGGTGGCGGCTTCCTTCGCCTGTTGTGCGCCGACTTGCTGGTCGCGGATGCGGGCGATCAGCACGCGCATCGCCTTGTCCTTGTTCTGGTGTTGCGAACGGCCGTCCTGGCATTCGGCGACGATGCCGGTGGGCAGGTGGGTGATGCGTACCGCCGATTCGGTTTTGTTGACGTGTTGTCCGCCTGCGCCGCTGGCGCGGAAGACGTCGATGCGAATCTCTTCCGGGCGCAGGTTGATGTCGCCGATCTCATCGACTTCGGGCATCACGGCCACGGTGCAGGCGGAGGTGTGAATGCGTCCCTGGGTTTCGGTGGCGGGCACGCGTTGCACGCGGTGGCCGCCGGATTCGAATTTGAGCCGCGAATACACGTTCAGCCCGGCGATGCGCACAATCACTTCCTTGTAGCCACCCAGGTCGGAGCTTGACTCGGACATGATCTCGGTCTGCCAGCGTTGCCGCTCGGCATAGCGCAGGTACATGCGCAGCAGGTCGCCGGCAAACAGCGCCGATTCGTCGCCGCCGGTGCCCGCGCGAATTTCCAGATAGATGTTGCGCTCGTCGTTGGGGTCTTTGGGCAGCAGCAGTTTTTGCAGCGCGGCGGTCAATGCTTCCATGCGTGCACGGGCGGCGTTGATTTCATCCTGGGCAAAGTCGCGCATGTCTGCGTCGTTCAGCATCGCCTGCGCAGTCAGTTCGTCGCTTGCGGCGTGCTGGTATTCCTTGAAGGTGTTGACCACCGGCTCCAGCTCAGCGCGTTCGCGCGTCAGCTTGCGATAGTTGTCCATGTCGCTGACGACATCGGCGCGCGCGAGCAGTTCGTCCAGTTCGAGCAGCCGTTTCGACAGTTGCTCCAGCTTGCCCAGCATGCTTTGTTTCATTGACCCGCCCCATTTTTATTTTTGTCCAGCGCGGGTAAGAGTTGCGGCAACAGGGCGAGCAATTGTTCGCGCTCCTCCGCCGAGCCGTTATTGAGTAATTGCAGCGGGCCGTTGAGGAATTTATTCGACAGGCGCTGGCTCAGTTGTTCCAATACATGTGCGGCATCCATCCCTTGCGCCAGAAGTTTTTGTGCGTGCGCGAGTTCAAGCTGGCGCAGGGCTTCCGCATTGGTTTGCAGATCGCGGATGCGTGGCACATGGCTGCGCGTGTCGAGCCAGTGCATGAAATTCTGCACGCGCGTTTCGATGATAGCTTCGGCCTGTGCGACCGCTGCTTGCCGTTGTTCGGTGCCTGATTGCACCAGCGTCGAGAGGTCATCGACAGTGGTGAGAAACACATCGTCGAGTTGTGCGACCTCGGGTTCAATGTCGCGCGGCACCGCCAGGTCGAGCATGAAGATGGGGCGGTGGCGGCGTTTCTTGATCGCGCGTTCGACCATGCCCAGACCGATCAGTGGCAGAGAGCTTGCCGTGCACGAGACAACGATATCGAATTCGGCCAGACGCTCAGGCAGATCGGCGAGCCGCATGGCGTGACCGTTGAAACGCGTTGCCAGACCATGTGCGCGCTCCAGCGTGCGGTTGGCCACTTCCAGATGGGCAGGATATTGCGCGGCGAAATGGGTGGCGCACAACTCGATCATTTCGCCCGCCCCGACGAACAGGATGCGGGTGGTGCGCAGGTTTTCGAAAATCCGCTGCGCCAGCTTGACCCCGGCAGCGGCCATCGACACCGAGTGCGCGCCGATCTCGGTGGTGCTGCGCACCTCCTTGGCGACTGCAAAAGTGCGCTGGAACAATTGATGCAGGTGCGTGCCCAGGCTGCCCGCCTCATCGGCATCGTGCACTGCCTGTTTCATCTGACCGAGAATCTGCGGTTCGCCCAGCACCATCGAATCGAGTCCGCTGGCGACGCGAAACGCATGGCGCACTGCCTGCTGTTGCGGCAGGGTGTACAAATGTGGTGCCAGATCGTGCGCAGGGATGCTGTGAAAGTCGGAAAGCCAATGCGTCAGGATCGCGGGCAGCTCTTGCGTCTGTGCACCGACGCAATATAACTCGGTGCGGTTGCAGGTGGACAGAATGGCGGCTTCCGGCACCTGCATCGAAAGCGCGTGGCGCAGCCCCAGCAGCGCCGGACGCAATTGTTCAGCAGAAAAAGCGATGCGCTCGCGCAAAGCCACCGGAGCGGTGACATGGTTCAGGCCGAGCGTGAGCAATTGCATGGCGGGTGGGGGTCGCGCGGCGCGAGCGCACGCGTCGTGTGGTTGAGCGGGAATGGCCGAATTATACTGGCCCGCGCTTGCGGTCAGATGATTGGGTGAGGGTTTGCCGTGGTTTAGGTGAGGCGGTGCGCGTTTCAGGCACTGGCGGTGGCGTTGCTGGCGATACTGAGCCCTGCGTTGCTCTCGGTGGTTTGTGGTTCGCTGGCCGGGTCGAACTGCTCCAGCCGGTAGCCATAGCTGTACACCGGCGACAGGCGGTAGCCGCGCGTGGGGCGCAGATCCAGTTTGCTGCGTACGCGTGAGATATGGGTATCCATGCTGCGCGATGGCACATTGGGATCGCGTCCCCAAACCGCTTCCATGATGTGACTGCGCGACAAGGCGCGGCCGATATTGTGGAACAGCAGTACGGCAAGATCGAATTCCTTGCGCGTCATTTCCACCGGACGCCCATCGAGCGTCGCTTCGCAGGTGTGCGGGTCGAAGGTGTGTTGCTTGAAACGCAACACCTCGGCCGGTTGCAGATTCGGGTAAGCGCGGCGCAGCAGGGCGTTGACGCGCGCCACCAGTTCGGCGCGGCGGATCGGTTTGACCATGTAATCGTCGGCCCCGGCCGCCAGCGCATCGACAATGTCGGCCTCGCTGGCGCGCCCGGTCATGAACAGTACCGGCACCGGCGCGGCCACGTTTTTGCGTACCCATTGCAACACTTCCAGTCCGCTCAAATCGGGCACTTGCCAGTCCAGTACCAGCAAATCAAAGCTTTCGCGTCGCAAATGGTGCAGCAGATCCTTGCCCTGCGTGAATGTGTGGCAATGATGCCCGGCGCTGATCAGGCAGGTGGAAACCAGCGCCAATTGTGTTTTGTCGTCATCCAGAATGGCGATACGCATATGACCTTCCCTTTACACATGCAGCATACAGAACTTAACCAATTTTCGACAATCAGGCGGGCGCGTTGAAAAATAAATACTGCAATGTATAATGCACGGCTTTTCACGCAGCCCAAATGCGATATCGGCACGATTTGGCAGGAAATGATGCCTAAATCGAGATTCAAAGGGTGGCGGCGTGACGAGTAAATGTGACGTAAATGGCCTGGTAGCTCAGTCGGTAGAGCAGAGGATTGAAAATCCTTGTGTCGGTGGTTCGATTCCGCCCCGGGCCACCAATTTCAAGATGCCCGCCCGGCAAGCGCCGGACGGGTGTCAGAGTCCGGAAGGATGTGCTTCCTGGATTGGGGTGTGCCCCGCACGGCGGGCACAAAACAGGCGGCGAAGCCGGCTTCGAATACCCCCTCTCCGCACAAGGTCTGAATCCATGACTAACCCGACTTGACTTTCTCGTAAATTTCACAAATAATCCTAGGTTCCGCTTTGCGCGTGATGGAGGGGTGCCCGAGTGGCTAAAGGGGGCAGACTGTAAATCTGTTGGCTTACGCCTACGCTGGTTCGAATCCAGCCTCCTCCACCAGATTTTAGGCGGCGCGCAGAGGAGCGAAGGAAGTTGTGTGGAAGTCTGTGGAAGCGCGCGGGTGTAGCTCAATGGTAGAGCAGAAGCCTTCCAAGCTTATGACGAGGGTTCGATTCCCTTCACCCGCTCCACTCTTTCAGGCGCCTCGGTTGCTTGAGGCGCCTGAAAGAGTGGAATGGTGTAGTGATGAGAGCCTTCGGGTTCGGCAAAACGCGCAGCGTTTTGCGACGCCCTGCTGTTTTTGCAGGGCGGGTCTGTAGCGAAGCGGAAGACCGAGTGGTGCAAGAAGTAATTGCGCCGCGAGCAATCCATTCACCCGCTCCATCCGGTTGTTTTTGCCGGATGGTTTGGTTGGAAAATCGAAGCCAGATTGGCGCAGGCCGGGCAGCCAGGCTCGGCAAAGCTGCAAGAGAAGTATCTACGCCCATGTGGCTCAGTGGTAGAGCACTCCCTTGGTAAGGGAGAGGTCGCGGGTCCGATTCCCGCCATGGGCACCACAATTTTTATTTTTAATCGTACCGGTCGAGCGACCGGCTTGACCTAGGAGTCGGTAATGGCAAAAGGTAAATTCGAACGGACCAAACCGCACGTAAACGTCGGCACGATTGGTCACGTGGATCATGGGAAAACGACATTGACAG
>Ga0209515_10004039_pt1 | contig 20221 bp, 19 predicted proteins | sample Subgroupgradi54m_FD_187454 | JGI IMG/M metagenome (GOLD analysis project Ga0209515, IMG submission 187454) | Subsurface groundwater microbial communities from S. Glens Falls, New York, USA - GMW60B uncontaminated upgradient, 5.4 m (SPAdes)... ...
ATCATATTAAACACATTAAGCACCACGGGAATAACCGGTTTGCGAATGACACTTTCAATAATGATGAAGAAGAGGCGTCCGCCATCAAGTGCGGGAAATGGGAGTACGTTGATCACGGCCAAATTGATCGAAATAAGCGCGGTAAAAAGAAGTAAGTTGACGAAACCGATCTGGGCCGCCACACCGACCGCATGCACAATACCCACCGGCCCCGTGACTTGCGAAAGATCCGCATGCCCCGTTAAAGCGGTCTTGAGAAAATCATAAATGCCGACCGCAGTAAGCTTGGTGTATTGTCCGGTTTTTATTGCTCCTTCCCACAAGGCTTTATGAAAAGGGAGCTTGAGTGTTCCCACCATATCCATATAAATACCGATCGCGCCTCCTTTGGTGGAAATTCCTGAAACGGGAATGATCGTTGTTTGTTTGAGTGCATGAAGGTGCTCGTACTGGAGGCTGAGTGGCTTTCCTTCGCGGGGAGCGATAAATCCGGAGACTGCTTCCGGAGAAGTCGCGTCGACATGCTCCTTCCCATCGGCAATCGTCAGAAGAATATCTCCTTCGACAAGTCCTGCGAGAGCGGCCGGCGAATGCTCATGTGTACCGATCACCATGAGTTTTGGGGACTGGAGCGGATATGCGGATTCATCAACGGGTGCCAAAATTCCGATCATGAGCGTTGCGGAAATCAAAAACCACGCGAGGAGAAGATTAAAAACGATACCGGCAAGCACAACGAGAGATTGCACGATGCGCGGGGCGTGCGCAAAACTCCTCTTGGTATTTTCTCCTTTGACTTCTTCAGGATTTTCTCCGTAAATTTTTACATACCCTCCGAGCGGAAGTGCGTTGAAGGAATAGGTGGTCTCTCCTTTTTTAATACTGAAAAGCCTCGGTGGAAAACCGAATGCAAATTCATCGACGCGAATTCCCGCACGCTTGGCAACGATAAAATGTCCGAATTCATGGACAAGTACAAGCAAGATGAGAATGACAAAAAAAAGGAGAATGGACATGGATTCCGGTGGACACTTAACCTTGAATTTCTTTCTCCTTTACACCGGCCATTCCTTCGAGTTTTGCGTTGGCCGCGTCAATAAGTTTTTGGAGTTCTTCTTTTGCTTTAAAATGTTCGTCTTCGCTCATGTCGCCCTCCTTTTCTTGGCGTTTAAAATCATTGAGCACTTCTTCGCGTTCTTTGCGCAGCGAAATACGCGCATCTTCCAACTTGTCTTTTAAAAGTTTGATGATTTGCAAACGGCGTTCACCGGTCAGTTCGGGAAAAATAATACGCAAGCCATTTTCATCGGTGGTAACGGAAAGTCCGAGATTTGCCTTTTGGATCGCGCCTTCAATCGCTTTGACCTGAGATTTGTCCCATGGGGAAATCCGAAGTGCGCGCGCATCTTCCATGGTAATCGAGCCCACGTGTGCAATTGGCGATTGTGAACCGTAGGATTCAACCGTAATGGAGTCGAGTATAGCGGAAGTTGCCCGACCAGTACGAAGCATGGACAGTTCTTTTTTAAGCCATCCTTCAATATCGGACACACGTTCGTTGAATGATGAAAAATTGTAAGACATAGGGATGTGCAAATGGAAAATAAGTGAATAAAAGGTATTAAACCCCAGGGCAAGCCCTGGACCCGCCAAAGAACTCGCAAAGCCTCGTAGCGTGTCAGCGGCCAGAGCCGCGGGGTATTAAACCTTTTTTAGCTCTCCTCGGCTCGGAAATGAAAAAGAAGACTTTTTCATTTCGCTCGCTCTACGTCGGCAATAAAACAGTCTTCAGTGTAACAAACAAACGCTTATGCGGCAAAAATCGGTGCCGTCAGTGCAAGATGCTCCAATAAAAGTTTGAGTGACGGTGCGCGATCGGAAAGATAACGTTTTGCGGTGATCACATCTTCGAGCGTTGCCGCAACCCCTTCGGATTTGATTCGTACGAGAAGAGCGTGTTCAAATGATTCAAGAAAAACACGGGCGCGCTCTTTCGCTTCCGCCTTCTCATCCACCTTCGTCTTGGTAAACGATTCAATCATGGCAAGACGATCGGGGATGCTCGCCGAGAGAAATGCTTCGCCCACTCCCCCATTTTGCTCTTTTGCTCCCATTGCATCTACCCTTCCTATTATCTGCATACGCGAGCGCAATGTGGGGAGAAGAATTTCTCTGTTGCGCGTGATAAAGAAAAAATGCGTTCCCTCAGTTGGTTCTTCCAATGTTTTGAGCAATGCATTCTGCGCCTCACTCATGATGGTATGAAATGCAACGATAAAAAGCTTATGACTCCCCAATGCGTGCAGCGATTGCATCCTTCGTAACTCGTGCGCATGATCAATCAAGAATGCATCGTATTCGTACCAATGGAGATCCGGATTGGCACTCCGCGCAATTCCCATGGTGTCAAAAAGTTCCGTGAGTTCGGAAAAAATATTCACACGCTCCCCTTCAATGAGATACGCATGATGCAGTGTGTCGATGTTCAATTGATCTTTGAGTGCCATGGGTTTATTGTACATGTAAAAAAGAAACGCCCAAGCATAAATTAAGCACAGTACGAAGTGCTGGACTGAGGCGATGTTCGGAAGACGTAGGCTTTTTATCGCTTCGCGATGATGGATTTTTTGTAGGTGTCGAGATGTTCAAGCGCAACACCGGTCCCCTTGACCACGCAATAGAGCGCATCATCGGCAAGGATTGCCTTCACACCCGTGCGCCGAAAGACAAGCTCGGGAAGATTGCGCAGCTGCGAGGAACCTCCGGTCATAATGATTCCCTGATCAATAATATCGGCGGAAAGTTCGGGTGGAGTATCCTGAAGCACATCCTTGATTGCCTTGATCATTTCGCGGAGCTCTTTGTCGATCGCTTTGACAATCTCATTGCTTGAAACAGTTACGGCACGAGGAAGTCCGGCAATAAAATCGCGGCCCTTAATGGTCATGGAGAGTTCATCTTCAAGCGCCACCGCGGAACCGATTTTGATTTTGATATCTTCGGCGGTTTTGTCTCCGATCGCAAGGTTGAATGTTTTTTTGATATAGTCCGCGATCGCTTGATCAATGCGATTTCCCGCACACTTGACCGAGGTTGATGCGACAATTCCTCCCAAGGAAATGACGGCAACATCGGTTGTTCCTCCCCCGATATCGACAATCATGTGTCCGCGCGCTTCATAAATGGGAATACCCGCACCGATTGCCGCCAAGATCGGCTCCTTCACGACGTACGCATTTTTCGCACCGGCGCGGATTGCCGCTTCGATCACCGCACGACGTTCGGTTGAAGTTACTCCCGCAGGAACAGAGACCATCACTTCGGGTTTAAATAAATTCCAACGCCCCATCGCTTTGCCGATGAAGTAACGGAGCATTGCTTCCGTCACGCGATAGTCGGCAATCACGCCGTCGCGCATCGGGCGATACGCAATGATGTCATCGGGAGTGCGTCCGATCATTTCTTTTGCTTCGATGCCGACTGCGAGAATTTTATTATCACGTTCCGAAACCGCCACCACGGAAGGTTCATTTAATACGATGCCGCGCCCGGGAACATACACCAATGTATTTGCAGTCCCAAGATCAATACCCAATTTGGAGGTGATAAATGCCATCAGCCGTATTTAACAGCAAAGCGTGAAAAAACGCAATTGACGCAATATTTATTGCCGACGTAGTGTGGGTCGAGGACTTGTCTTCATACCCTTGGGGTTTAATACCTTTTATTGAGCGATGATTGGAGCGGGAGTCGAAGAAGCTCCCCCGAGAAAGACATCATAACATGCCACGTCTTTTTCATCGGCGCAACCGCCTCTGTCTAAACCATACACGTCGGTTGTTTGGTCCGCGTCGGTTTCAAGCGCAGGATTCCTCATGTCCTCAAGATTGACCCCGACATGTGCGCCCGCACAAAGTTTTCCTTTGACCACGCATCGTCCGGCTTTCGTGAGCACCTCCGGCTTCACATATGATGCATAGAAAAATGATTTGAGTGTAAAAGTGTCAAACGTCGAGCTTGCCAGCATATTTGCCTGGGTAAGATCGGACAAGAAGGAAGGATAGCGCCCCTTCTCAGTGCGATACGTCTCAAGCGCACTTACGATTGTTGCGACCTGATCGATTTTTACCTGATCGCGTGCACGAGCGGCTTGGGTTTTCTTGAAATCATCCATACGCGCACGGAGTTCTTCGAGCGTAAGCATCGGTGTGGGCGGGGTCACGACCACCGCTTGTCCTTGCCCTGAAAATTCGACTGCAACACGGATCGGCCCTTTCAGATGGAAACCTGCCATATCATCATCAAAATCTCCCTGTATGCTTAATTTCAAAAGCGTGTTGGTATTCGGATCAATCCACACTTCTCCCTTTATTTTGGCAAACGCGTCCTTTAAACGCAGTTGTTGTTCGCTATCAAGTACAAGATTTTTGTTCGTAAATTTATGATAGAGCAGGGTTGAAAGCGCGAGCATGCGGTCGGGAAGCGCGGTGAGACGGATGTGTGTCGCAGAAATTCCGCCAACAACTTCTTTCGGCAGTTCCTCCCCCGCCGTAAATGGAAATTCTTTGGCAAGTAATGCGGTGAAGGTGGTGGCATCGCTTTCACGGCCAAACGTACCATACCCCTCCGGCGTGACCGCTCCCGAGAGCATGAGTTCTTTTGCAATCTCCGCAATATCAATCTTGATCCAATAAGTCTTAAAAAGGTCGGGGTCAACGGTCTTTGTTTGAGGGAATGAAAGAATATGCATATACAGTGCAGTACCAAACATACGTAAATCAGCTTCCACATCGGTATTCCACAAAAATGTTCCCAACTGCAATCCCCCGGTAAATTTGAGGCGATGCAAACCGTCTCCAAACCCTGAAGCACTTTGAAGAAGAGTTCCGTTGTACTCGGAAGTAAATTTTACGCTACCATTTTTCCCCACTCCGTTTTGTGTCGGTGAAAGCACGACGTCAGATGACATGCTTCCTTTATATCCAAATGAAGATGCTGCAAGAAAGTTCCCGAATGCCTTTGTCAGTACTGTTTGCGTATCGGGTCCGCGCGATTGCATAAATGCAAACACCCCACCAACGAGAACAAGAAGTGTGACAAGAGCGATGAGCGCAAGAAAAAGTATCCGTTTGGTTTTATTTTTTCGGGCAAGTACTTCGGCAAGTGCGGGAGCCGGTGGTATTGGTTTCGCTTCCTGAGGAAGTAAAGGTTTTCGGAGAGGCTCCGGTGCTAGCGACAGTGAAGGTGCGACCGACATCACGGGCATTTTTGTCGGTTCGGGAAGTGCAATCGCGGGCATACCCGGCGTTACCGCACCTCGTCCGCGCAAGAGAATGTCCGATGCCATGGTACGTTTCCCCAAAAGCGGACTGGTTTCTTTTTGCACCGAAGGCGCGGCAGGAGAAACGCTCACTGATGGGGCGGGTGGAGAAGATTTGGTCGCCAAACTTTGCGCCCATACTTCATTTAATGGTTTTGTTTGAAGCGGCTTTTCAAAAGTAACATTCGCAGTTGCATTACTCACCTCTTCAAGTGTCCGCGGTAATGTTTCGGCTCCGGGAAGTCCGACACGCACTTCGGGTGGTTTCGTTTTGATCACTTCGTCATTCCCCACCTTGGTAAGCAATTGTTCGAAGGAACCTTCGGAGCTTTTCACTTCAGGAGACGGGGCTTCGGTCTTCGGTGCGGTTGAATTTAAAAGTGCTTTTTCAAGAGAAAAATTAAAAACGGGTTTTGGTTTCTCTTCCGGAGCGGAAGCGGGAGGAGACACCTGAGGAGCGGGTGTCACATTTGGAGAAACTTGCGGAGATAAAACAGCGGGAGGAGGAGTGTCCGACGATGGAATGCTCGGAGGAGAGGCGGGAGAAGGCTGAGGGAGCGATGCGGGCTCCGGGGCAACCACAGGCGCGCTCGCGGAAGTCGAGAAAATTCCCAAAAAATCTTCACGGACTTCCTGAGAGGTATTCGCTTCAACATGCGCAGGTGGAGTAACCGGTAAAAATTCAACAATGCCGAGCATGTTGAATGCTTCATCCACATCTCCTTTATCCCACCCCCCCTCCGTTTCAAGAATTTTCCGAATATCACGCGGATTCATTCCCGCTTCTTGTTCAGTGTGAATAAAATCTAAAAGCTCGTCGTTCGTCATATCAGACTATTATATGAAGTAGTGGAACTTTTCACAACTCATGAGACATCTGCTCGGGTAATATCGACTCCGATATTTTTGAGCCGCACTTCAACGGATTCATATCCGCGATCAATGTGATAGACATTATGAATTTCCGATTCTCCCTCCGCAATGGCCGCAGCAAGCACAAAGGCAAGTCCTCCGCGAATGTCGGGACTCTCCAAACGCTTCCCGCGAAGCACTGTTTCCCCGTGTACCAACACCCGATGCGGATTCATCAGTACGATATTCGCTCCCATGCTGTTCAATGATTCCGTATAATTGAGCCGTCCTTCAAAAACGGTTTCAAAAACGATACTCTCCCCTTTTGCTTGCGTGAGGTAGACCATCATCGGTGCCTGAAGGTCGGTCGCGAAGCCGGGATATTCGTGGGTGCGTACATTAACCGCGCGACCTACGGGAGAATTTTCGGGTGGAGCGATGGAGAGCGTATCCTTACCGCGCGTAATAGTCATTCCTGAATATTCAAGCAGTTCGACAAGCGACTCAAGGTGTTCGGGAATAATATGCTCAACCGTCAGCTGTTGTGCCGCAAGTGCGCCGAGAATAAGAAAACTTCCCGCTTCAATACGATCGGGAATGACATGGAATGCGGCACTGTTTTTCGTATCGGCAGGTTGCGCCAACATTCCTCCGCCGTGAATGGTAATGGTCGTTGTACCCGCACCCTCAACTTGCGCTCCGGATGCGCGAAGCATATCCGCAAGCCACACAATCTCGGGTTCAAGGGCAACATTTTTGAGTACCGTTTTTCCTTTTGCAAGCACCGCCGCCATCATTAATGTTTCCGTTCCGGTCACGCTTTGCACGCGAAAAAATATTTCCGCGCCACGGAGTCCGCCTTCGGGAGCGCGCACTTCATAGAGACCGTCGTCGCGATGATGCACCGTCGCGCCCATTTTCATAAACCCCTCAAGAAAAAGATCAATGGGACGTTCACCGATCACGTCGCCACCGGGATGAGGAAATTCCACATGTCCCATGCGCGCCAAAAGAGGGCCGGTCAATACGATTGACGCACGCAAGCGTTTGGCGATTTCCGGAGTTACTCTACTTTGCGAAAGATTGCGCGTATCAATGGTCATCGTGTGCTCCTTCGGGAAAAATGCCGCCGATGCACCCATCGTTTCCAAGATTTCAAGCATGCGCGACACATCTTCAATACCGGGGACATTCGAGAGTGTCAGTGGGGTATCATACAAGATACTTGCGGCAATCGCTTTAAGCGCGGCGTTCTTCGCACCAAATACCGCTATTGTTCCGCGTAATGTTCGCGCACCGCCGCTGCCAATGATTTTAAAATAGGAAAACATGAGGACATGATACAAAAAAACGCGAAAATACGCCAAAGTTTTGCGATTTCATTCAGTTTGAACATCTCATGCTAAAATAACAATAATGTATGTTGTTACCGTAGCGCCGATCAAGCGCGGAATCCCCATCGATGAGCTTTCCTATTTCACCAAAGAAGCAATAGCGCCCGGAGCCCTTGTGTCGGTACCGCTGCGCAATCGCCTTGTTTCTGCGCTGGTACTCCGATCCATCCCCGCCTCCGAAGCGAAAGCGGAAATCAAACAAGCGGAATTTGCCCTCAAGAAACTGGAACGCGTGCACGCAACCGCCTTCTTTCGCAAAGAGTTTATCGACACCGCACAGGAAGCTGCGATTTTTTTCGCCGCATCAACCGGTGCGGTCATTCAAACGGTTTTTCCCAATGCACTGTTAGACGCAACGTATGCGCAAACGAAAATTAGGGCGGAAACACCTCGTGCGGGGCGCGGGCAACGATTTATTTTCCAAGCGGAAGAGCATGAGCGATTTGCAACATACAAAAGTCATATCCGTGAAATCTTCGCACGCGGGAAGTCCTGCTACTTTATTCTTCCTTCGCTTCAAGATATTGAGCACGCATTTGCGAGTCTTGAAAAAGGAATACAAAATTATACCTTCATCCTTCATGGCGGCCTCACCAAAAAAGAAATCGCCAAACGATGGAAAGCGATTGAGGAAACAACACATCCCATACTCATCATTGGTACGCCGTTCTTCCTTGCGATTCCAAGAAATGACATCGCGAGTATCATCCTTGATCGTGAAAGTGCCGGCGCATACAACACGCAACACCGACCTTTCATCGACATGCGCTATTTTGCGGAAAAATTCGCCCACGCGATCGGTGCCGATTTCATTGTCGGAGATTTATTTTTGCGCACCGAAACGCTCTATCGCTATCAAGAAAAAGAATTCGAAGCACTGATGCGACCGAAATTTCGTCTCCCTTCTCATGCCACGCAGACACTCGTTGACATGCGCACCTCGGGAGAGCAGCCGGCAACGGGAAAAATCGCCATCGCTTCAAAAAAACTTGTGGACATTATCCAAGAAACGCGCAAGAAAGGAACACATTGTTTTATCCTTGGTGTCCGGCGCGGATTCGCCCCCATGACCGTCTGTGGCGATTGCGGAACGGTGGTACCCTGCGAACGATGCAGTGCTCCTCTTGTCCTTCATCGAAAGAACAACAGGACATCGGGTGGAACTGAGCCTGATGATTCACCAAACATATTCCTCTGTCATCGCTGTGGCTTTACGGCGGATCCCGATCTCACTTGCAGCCATTGCGGCGGATGGAGGCTGGTGCCGCTCGGTATCGGTATCACCCAAGCGGAAGAAACGATCCGAGCCAGGTTTCCCGATGTGCAAATTTTTCGCATCGATAAGGATATCATCAAAAAACATAGTGATGCGCAAAAAGTGATTCAGCAATTTTATCAAACACCGGGATCAATTCTCCTTGGCACCGAAATGGCGCTCCCTTATCTCACCGAGCCGGTGGCAAACGTTGCGGTGCTTTCAGTGAATTCCTTGCTTACGATTCCCGACTTTCGCATGGGTGAAAAAGTGTTTCGCTTGCTCCTCACGCTTCGCGAAAAAGCACGCGAACATTTTCTTATTCAAACCCGCGACCCCGACATGCCGCTTTTTGAACTTGCAACTTCGGGCAATATCGGTGAATTTCTCCGCACCGAACTTGCAACACGGGAGCGCCTCCGCTATCCGCCCTTTGCAACACTCTTAAAATTCACCCATGAGGGCGGGAAGGTTGAAGGGCGCGCACTCATGAATGACATTGAACAAATATTCGGTACTTATCATCCGGTTACCTTCCCCGGTTTTATTGCGCGCGTCAAAGGAAAGTATCACATGAATGCGCTGATTAAAGTTCCCATCGGAAAATGGCCCGATTCCGAACTGCTCGAACTTATTCGCGCCTTGCCCCCCGAGATAACCGTCCGCATCAATCCCGAAAGCGTCGTCTAAATTCTCCCGTAAAAAAAACATGATACGGTTGGTGGCGAAATATTAAAAAATCCGTAGAATAACAGTCATGCCCAAAACCGCCGCTATTCATACGGAAATCGTTCAGGAAGGAAATCCCGTCTTGCGCGCGATTGCAAAGCCCGTGCCACTTTCGGATATCGGAACAAAAAAACTGAATGACATCATTGCGGCGATGAACATTGCGCTTGAACGGGAAGCGGACGGAGTCGCCATTGCCGCTCCGCAAATCGGCGTACCACTCCGCATTTTTATCGTCTCAAAAAACGCTTTTGTGATCGACGAAGAACAAAAGGAACGACGTAAGGCCAAGTCGGGATCCGGAACACAAGAAGAATTCCCCGCGACGAACATGGTCGTGATCAATCCGAAAATCATTAAGCTCTCAAGAAAAAAAGTAAAAGTTCCCGAAGGGTGTCTCTCTGTCCGTTGGCTTTATGGCAACACGATGCGACACGAGAAAGCAACCATCCGCGCATACGATGAACACGGCAAAGCATTCACCTATGGCGGCTCGGGACTCATGGCGCAAATCTTTCAACATGAAACCGATCACTTGGACGGCACGCTCTTCATCGATCATGCAAGCGACATCGAAAAACTCACCCCCGAAGAAATCACCAAAGCCAAAGCGGAAATGAAATCTCACAACAAATAAATAATATGCACCAATTACGTTTTGCTTATTTTGGAACGCCGGAATTTGCGGCGATCATTCTCGATGAACTTGAGGCGCAAGGAATGCTCCCCTCGCTCATCGTAACGGCGCCCGATAAGCCAAAAGGTCGTAAACTCATACTTACCCCGAGCGAAGTGAAAGTGTGGGCCACTCTACGAAATATCCCGGTACTCACTCCTGAAAAGATTCGCGGCAATCAAGAATTTTTCGAAGTGCTGAAAAGTTACGCGTGTGAGCTTTTTATCGTCGCCGCGTACGGAAAAATAATTCCGAAAGAAATTCTCAACATCCCAAAAAACGGCGTACTTAATGTGCATCCCTCACTCCTCCCAAAATTTCGTGGCTCCTCCCCTATTGAGTCATTCATCCTTTCCGATGAGCCGCATACCGGGGTAACGATCATGGAGCTCGACGAGGAAATGGATCATGGCCCCGTCATTGCTCAGCGTGAACGCGTACGAGAGGAACGCTATCCCGAAAGACCGAAAGGATCACTCCTGACCGACGATCTCGCGCACTTCGGAGGAAAACTTTTGGCTGAAATTATTCCCGAACGGATGAACGGGCTCGGAAGTATCGCGCAAGATCATTCCCGCGCAACATTCACCAAAAAGATTACTAAAGAAGACGGACTCCTTGATCTTGCGGGAGATGCACTGATGAATTACAAAAAGATCAAAGCGTTTGACGAATGGCCGGGTGCGTACTTTTTCACCGAGCGCAACGGCAAAACTATGCGCGTACGCGTGAATGATGCGAACTACAAAGATGGCAAACTCGTTATCACTCGTGTTACCCCTGAGGGGAAAAAAGAAATGCATTACGACGACTTCCTCCGCGGCGCACACTGAATTGAACAAAAACTTGGACATCCGATGTCCAAGTTTTTTTAGTTTATTTTGCTTTTTGAATGCGGCGCTTCAATTCTCGACCGCCTTCTTTTTGCAATTTGCGCATGCGCTCATGATGCCGTGTAACCTCACGTACGATTTCATCACGCATCTTGTCGATTGCCGCATAAAGGTCGGGGGCTTTGGCGACCGCGCGAAAATCTTTTTTCTTTACATGAAAAGTAATTTCAGCATAAAAAACTTCTTTGCCGGATTTGTGATGCTTCGTCGTCATGCCGATATCGACGCGCGCAAGCTCACTCTTTTCCTTCGGTTCAAGTACTGCCTCAAGTTCGCGAAGACGTTTGGCAACATAGGAATCAATGGCATTGGTGTGCGTGATATTCGTGGCTTTCAATGTGAGTCGCATAGTGGAAAAATGAAATAAATAATTATATCTTTATTAAAGCATGTCTCTCTCCTGTGCGTAAATAGATATGATATACTCGATGCAACATGGAACTCTGGCATGCCGCAATCTTAGGGATCATCGAGGGAGTAACCGAATTTTTACCCATCTCATCAACCGGACATCTCTTGCTCGGGGCGCATCTCTTGGAAATTGCGCATGTTGAATTTGTAAAAACATTTGAGATCGCCATTCAGCTTGGCGCGATTCTTGCAGTGATCACGCTCTACCCTAAACGGCTCTTGATGGACAGGGCGACCATCACCCGAGTCATTACGGGGTTTATCCCAACAGCAGTGCTCGGGCTCCTCTTCTATAAAATAATAAAAACCTATCTGCTTGGAGATGTGCGTATTGTTCTTGCCGCACTTTTTTTGGGAGGAATATTTATTCTCTTTTTCGAACAATTCAAAAAAACCGAAGGGACAAAAACGATCGTTGACCTTTCGCTTTCCGAAGCCGCCGCAATCGGCGCACTGCAAGCGGTCGCATTTATCCCCGGCGTTTCTCGTTCGGTCGCAACGATCTTTGGCGGATTATGGAACGGGCTTTCTCGTAAAGAAGCGGTGGAATTTTCATTCTTTCTTGCCGTTCCCACAATGGCGGCGGCAACGGGACTTGATCTCCTGAAAAATTACGAACTGCTTCTTGCTCCGGAAAATATCCAATCCCTTCTTATGGGATTTGTCGTCTCTTTTCTTGTGGCGCTTTGTGCAATTAAATTCCTTGTCCGATTTGTCTCAACTCATCGCTTTAAGGTTTTCGGCTATTATCGCATTGGCATCGCCCTCATTTTCCTCTGCTTTATTGTGTTGTAGAATTTCTCTCACATTGAGGTCGCACATTACGGCATACGTGACAAAAATATGAAATATGTTATAGTGTTTTTGGAACAATTTCGTTCCTTCTCTCGGAGGTAAAAATGTTGAAAAACAAAGGAAGTGCGCTACTCCTCATGAGCGCATTGCTCGTAGCAGGCTGTGATACCATGAACAGTCTAAGCAAGCACGATATCGGCATGGTGGTCGGTGGAGTTGCAGGTGGCATCGTTGGCAACCAAGTCGGCCGCGGAGACGGCAAAACGATTGCAACCGTACTCGGTGCGGTTGCCGGTGCGTATTTCGGCGGCAAAGTCGGCGAATATATGGACAATCAGGACAAACAACGTGCGCTGAATGTCACACAACAAGCCGTTGCGCAACCCGTGCCAGTTGTCTACGAGGATAATTGGCGAACACAACGTGGTGCTGGTGCTCCGGTCGTTACGCAAGTGAGGACGCAAACTGCGCATCAAGTACAAGGTCGCACATGCAAACGATTTGTACAAGAAACAACCATTCGCATCGATGGGAAGCCTGAAACGGCAACCAAAGAAGGTACGGCTTGCTTCGAGGCAACCCGTGAATACCCCCAAGGAACTTGGGTCATTCAGCAATAATCCTCGTTCACGTAAAATAATCTTCCCGCTCTGTCATAGAGCGGGTTTTTCTTTACCCATTGCATACTTTCCCTATCATGGATATGCTGAAAAGACAGCATGAAAACATACAGCTATATCTTTGCAGGTTTTATTACTCTCCTTGTACTTGGTGCATTGGGATATATTCTTTTTTGTCCCAAAGCAGCGGTTGCTCCAGTTGCCGTTTCTGAAGTTGCTTCTTCTTCACCGGTGGAAATCACTACCCCTACTCCCGAAGAAATTCCCATCATCCGCGAAGAAAATCCGCAACCAATCTGGGTCACAACACCCCTTCCCGATGCAAAAATCACCAGTCCACTTTTAATAACCGGCAAGGCGCGCGGGACGTGGTATTTTGAAGCCTCCTTCCCCATTCAACTTGTCGATAACAACGGGAACGTTATTGCACAAACACATGCACAAGCGACCGAGGATTGGATGACGGAAAATTTCGTTCCCTTTACCGCAACCCTCACTTGGGCAAGCACAAGCACGAATGCAACAAACGGCATGTTGATATTCAGAAAAGATAATCCCTCGGGACTGCCCGAACACGATGCCGAAATGGATGTGCCGGTAAGTTTTTAAAACTTTTTGATGTCACGAATCACTAAGTTTTTTAGGCGCAAAGCCTGCCTAAAAAACATAAGTGTTCGCGACCCCACCTCGCGGTTTCTTCTGCTGAAGAAACATCGCTGCGGTCGCACAAAACGCAAAGAGTACCGCAGGGTACTCTTTGAGTCTCGTTTTGTGCCCCCGCGTGGAATCGAACCACGATCACCTCCTTCGGAGGGAGATATCCTATCCATTGAACGACGGGGACCTGAATTTGAATGGTACTCCATCCATTGAACGACGAGGAGTTATCGACAGTGTAGCAGAATATGCTATGCTCACAAACATTATGCCTTCATTCCCCGGTCAAACCATTCCCCCGCTTAATCCCAAAGAAGTCGAGTGGTTGCTCAAAGAAAAATATCACGGAAGCGCATCCCCCGAATTTGATGCGGATGTGGAGCGCCTGAAAGCGGGCGAACCTTTGGCGTACGTGATCGGATGGATTCCGTTTCTCGACTGTAAAATCGATGTAACCTTGCACCCTATGATCCCCCGCCCCGAGACCGAATACTGGCTTGAGCGAGCGATCAATGAACTGCGCGCAAAAAATCTTCCAACCCTTCGCCTTGCCGACACCTTTTCCGGCTCCGGCTGTATCGGTGTTGCACTCTTGAAGCACCTTCCAAATGCAACAGTTGATATCAGTGAATACGACCCAAAACTCACCGAGCAGATTCGCATAAATGTGAAACTCAATAATATTGATGAATCGCGCGCAAAAGTGTGGGCCGGCGACGCACTGGAGGGACTCACGGGCACCTACGACGCGATCTTTGCCAACCCTCCGTATATCGACCCGAAAGCGATTCCCGAAATGGATGGAAGCGTTATCAATTACGAACCGCACCTTTCGCTTTTTGCTGGAGAGCGCGGACTCGACTATATCAAACTCATTATCAATGAAGGTGGAAAATTTCTTAAAGACGGGGGAAGTTTTTATATTGAATGCGATGCGCATCAGCGCGAGTGGATCACTGAGCTTATGATCGGAACTCCCTGGGCATACGAATTTTGGAACGATCAATACGGCCAAATCCGCTATTTGATTCTCCGCAAATCAGCCTTAAATTAAGGCTTAAATCAGGCTATTCGTGTCATGGTAGAATACATCCATGACCAAAAAGGGACGCTCCACACAAATCTATCGCACCTTTGAGGATACCGACCGCTTCCTGATTGAGGTGGCACTCGATAATTACGAAGATCTCTTCAATGAATGGGATCCTGCTCCGTTTAAACGCCGCGATGTCGATCCCGATCTGCGGACATTCTTTGAAGAATGCTCAAATGAAATTTCACTCAAGCATCCCCTTGCCATCGCCTTTTACATTCCGAAGACTGAAATTGATTTTGAAAAACAAGAAAAAGCAATTGAAGGGTTGAGAAACTTCTTCAAATTCAACAAACACTTGGTGAACAAATTGATTCGCAATTCCCACAGCGATGCGCTGCGTTATTTTCTTTTTGGAATGCTATTTATCGCCATTGCGGTACTCTTTGAACATCAATTTCAAAAAAATATTCTTGCCGATTTCTTTGGTCAAGGCTTTTTCATCGGCGGATGGCTCTTCGGATGGGAAGCCCTTTCAACAATTTTCTTCAAGGGGGGCGAGCTGAAACACCGCCTTCGAGAATGGGATCGTTTTTTGGATGCTCCAATTGTTTTCAAAAAAGAACGCAAACCGGAACAGGATTTGGATTAAGCATAGAAAAGACCGCCCAACACGGGGCGGTCTTTTGTTTAGCGTGAGCGAGACTCAACCGTCTTGCCCGCGCGCTTTGACTTCTTGCGCGTCGCGACTTTTTCTTTTTTATTCATAGGTAATACAAATCTACCTTATTTCCTGTATCAATTCAAGCGAAACACACTTCAACCCAAAAATATATGAAACATATGAAACACATTACACCACACGCTCAACTATGAGGCGATGCCTCATTGTTTGAGGTGTGGTGTAACTTGAAACAGAGGTCTTTATTTTCATACGATATATCGTATGAAAACAGCAGGAAACACAGTGGGACAGCTGATAGAAAGCTGTTTTTAGAAAGAAAAAAGCTCTCCTTTTTTAAGGGAGAGCTTTGAAAATTTTCAACCACTGATCACTGAGGGAGGAAGGCCGACGCGGAACCATAGCCCTTGTATGGAGTATTAATCCCGTAGCGGATAACACGGAGACCTTCTGAGAAGCGGGCGAAGACTGGAGCCGACGTGAAACGCCTAGGGAGACCATCAAAACATTCATCACCAGGACAGTTGATACCGAGATAGCCAGTATCCTGAAGTCGTTCAGGGTGTGTCAGGATCATCATCCCAACATCAAACAGACCGAGACCCACCTCACCCTTGTGCATGCTATCACGCACCTCAAGAACAGACTGGCTCTTGTGACGAATACCGAACTGGGCCGGAACGATGAGAATCTTGCGAGGACGGCCATTGTACTCCTGCCTCCACGCTAACTTCTCAAACATCCCCACACTCTTTTCGTGCTGCCTGAAATGCTCCGGCACAAGCCCGTCAGGAAAAGATGCCGTGTTGAGGGAGAAGTTCCACTTGTCTTCGATTGCCGCAAGAACTTTCTTAACCGCTTCACAATACGTCGGCGCGAGCATCTGCCAAGGAATGTGTGCGAAGAATTTTTCCACCCATGATGGCAATTGCCCACTCATCCAGACTTTGACCATCCAATCCTTGTCGAAACTCATGCCGCTATTGAAATACCGATCAAGCACTCTGACCTGCATTTCCATGTCGGCAATGAGTGCGTCCACGGATGTTACATGAATCAAATTGTGGTTATATCCCTTGGGATACGCGTAGTCAGACATTATTGACTCCTTTCAGTGAATGAATTTAAAGTACTGCTTAATGCGCATACTGTCACAGATTGCAGTGAAAGTCAAATTCTTCTTAACGCAATTTCAAGATGAGGAGGGATTCGAGGTGGGGGGTGTTGGGGTAAAAGTCGAAACCTTCGATGTGTATGATTTGATAAGTGTCTTTCAAAAGTGAATAATCGCGGGCTTGAGTTTCAGGATTGCAGGACAAATAGACAATCGTTGGCGGTTGTTTTTCAATGATATGATCAATGAGTTTCGGATGCAGTCCTGCGCGCGGAGGGTCGAGCACGAGAACATCCTTCCCTTCCAATATACTCGCATCGATTTTTTCTGCAGGAAGACACTCTGCCGTAAAATTGTTGATGTTGTTTACTTGTGCATTGCGGTTTGCCGCTTCGACTGCGGCAGGAACGATCTCAATCGCCATAACCGAGGAGGAAACTTGTGCAAGTGCGAGCCCGATCGTCCCCGCCCCCGCATAAAGCTCAAGCACTTTCGCGCCTTCAGGAATTGCTTCTTTCATTTTTTCAAGCGCGATCACAAAAACAGGAATATTATTTTGAAAAAAAGAATCCCATGAATAGGAAATATGATTTCCTCCCACACGCTCCGTAAGCGACTCCTCGCCGACGCTCCAGAGTTTCTGGGTGGGCACCGATGCCGGAGATTTTTCGGTGGAATGAAAAACAATGAATCCGGAAAGTCCTTCGATATCATCGACAGGAAATTCTTTGATCTCCTTCGCCTTCGCAAAAAGTATTGCGAGTATTTTCCCTTCTGACTTACTCTCCCTGACGACAAGCGTTTTCAAATCACGTGCAGTGTACCCCAAGTCGCGAAGCTTTGCAGTAAGTGCGAGCGCGACACGATTCATTGCCTCTGATGCAAGCATGCAGCCCTTTTCGAGTTTCAATCGACGACTGCCTCCCCCGCGCTCATGAAATGCGAGCGATAACGGAATCGTCGCCTCTCCTTCGCGATCACAAAAACTAAACTCGACTTTGGTGCGATAGCCGTAAAATTGCTCCGCAGCAGTGAATAATACTTTTGGTGCATCGTCGTAATACCCGAAAAGTTCAACAAGAATATTGCGCTTCAATTCCATCTGGAGTGGATACTCCATCACCTGCCAAGGGCTACAAGAGAGATAATGCAGTTCTTCGGGGGTCTTCCGCGAAGGTGAAGATGTTATTAATTCCTTGAGCGTACCCACAAAAATCCCGCGTTTTTTCATTGCCTCCACCACTCCCTCTTCTCCCGGAAGCATTCCGTGCACACGAAGCGGAATTCCTTCGACAATTGCCTCACCCGCTCCATCATGGGCGATTTTTTCGATGCGAACGGAAAATGTCTTATTCATAGTATGGATATGAGTATAAACCACCTTCATGGAATGGTATAATTATTCCATGAATATCATTGTGATACGACATGGGGAGACGGACATGAATAAGGAGAACCGGCTCCAAGGATGCAAAGGTCCCGATATGCCCTTAAACGAAGAAGGGCGAAGGGATATCGCCAGACTCGCCGAAGGACTCTTGATTGCTCCTTCGCGAATTTTTGCCTCCCCACTTAAACGCACGCAAGAAAGCGCACAGATCATTAATGGACGTTTTCATGTCCCCATCATCAATATTCCCGAACTTATGGAGCGTGACTTCGGTTCGCTTTCGGGAAAGTTACGGAGCGAAATCGCTCCTGAACTTGTCGAGAGTGATCTCGAAGGACGATACGATTATCACCCCTATGGAGGTGAGTCGGTCGAAGATGTGCGCGCGCGACTCCTTCGTTTCCTTGAAACGCTTCCTCTTGCAAGTGATGAGACAATTCTCATTGTTACCCACCGCGGGATCATCCGCATTCTCTACGACCTCTACCCCGCCGATGTTGTCGGGGAAGAAATCATTCCCGCATCAAAACACGTTTTTCACATTACTGCGCTTCCAAAAGAACAGCAGTAGGGCCTACAAAAAAACCCGCCATATGGCGGGTCTTTGAAACCGAAGAAACAAAAAGGACTACTGCGACAATCCTCCTTGCACATGCATGAGAATCGTCTGCGTTACACCAAAGAACGCCGAGAGGGTTCCCTCAAATCCGGACATCACATCCGGCATGAGGAGCTTCAAGATCACAATCGTAAGACCCAAGCCCAATGCTTTGAAGATTCCCATGGCAGTTACGCATTAGAGAGTGATGTTTTACCCGACGAGGTAAAACATGGATCATACTAATTGGATCCGTTCCCTCCCCGGATATGCAGGAAGAATCCCGAACATGCGGGGAAGTTGAAACGGCTATTCACAACGATATGCGAGATTGAAAAGGTACATTCCGTATCCTTATTCGACTGACACATTTATTATACCCACAATAAATGCAAATTGACAAGTGGTAACTCATTGGATATAACTTGGCGAGAACATACATTGTCGATTCTGAAAGAGAGGCTTGTAATGGAGCACATCTGGATTATTCTCACCGGCCCCGCAGGCGGAGGAAAAACAACACTGGAAAAAGCATTACTGAGCCATTTCCCCAATTCTGGGAGAGTGCTCACTTGTACCACGCGCCCGATGCGGCATGGTGAAGAAGATGGAAAATCATACCGCTTTTTCTCCCATGACCAGTTCCGAGAACTGCTTGCACAAAACTTGTTTGAGGAACACAAGACGGTGCACCAACACCTCTATGGTACATTGCGCGCCGACCTCAAAGAGGCGCGAGAGAAATATGCCGTGCTCGTTTCGGTCATGGATCCCCATGGAGCGTTGGAAATGTCTTCCCGCTACCCGGAGGCCCATACCATCTTTGTAACAGCTTCCCTTGCTGAACTTGCTCAACGCTTACAGAAACGCGGCGAGTCTGACGAAAGCATTGCAACGCGAATGAACACTGCGCGTGAAGAGCTTCAATATGAAAACAATTTTGAACTCAAGATTGTGAACAATGACCTTGAAGAATCGACGAATACATTGATCCGCCAAGTCGTATTCTGGCGCAGTGCGGCACTTTCGTGAATCATCACCCCCATCCACCCCCAATACCTCGGGGGTTTTTGTATATATTTTTTGTTGAATTTGCTATCATAAAGAGATGCAAAAATCTTCGTTCTTGCGCACATCGGGAATACAGCGAGTCATGATCCGCTTGGTGGGCGGAATCGTTATACCACTTGCGATTGTCGGACTCTTCGGCATCATTTATGGACGGAGTACGTTGAACGATGTCGCCGCACGCAATTCCGAAGCCATTACCGAACTGAAGGCAAGCATGATGAATTCATGGCTCAGTGATCGTAAAATGGAGGTTGAAAGTATGGCGGCGGGAAAAACTATTGAAGACTTCCTGAACACCCTCCATTCAACAACAAATCCGAAAGAGCAATCACTCACACTGGCGGCACTTACGCAAAAAATCTACGATGAACATGAGGCGCAACACCCCTTCATAAAAAATTTTATACTCATCGACAGCGCCACCAAAGTGCCGCTTCTCCATTTCCCGGAAGACAACCTGCTCAACACCGACGATATCGAGCGTATTGGTGAGTTGCAAAACATAAAAACAACGCTTGCAAGCCGTATTGAACCGGAAACAGGACTTCGGAAGCTCTATATTATCACTCCGATCATTTCCGAAAACACCCAGCGCATTATTCTTTTCGCAGAACTTGAAACAACTCCATTTGAATATATTATTGCAGACCAAACGGGTCTCGGTATGGATGGCACAAGCTACGTGATCGACCAAACGGGAACGGTAATCACTCCGCTCGCCAAGAACGGGG
>Ga0209515_10004040_pt1 | contig 20218 bp, 24 predicted proteins | sample Subgroupgradi54m_FD_187454 | JGI IMG/M metagenome (GOLD analysis project Ga0209515, IMG submission 187454) | Subsurface groundwater microbial communities from S. Glens Falls, New York, USA - GMW60B uncontaminated upgradient, 5.4 m (SPAdes)... ...
ATTGTATTTTTTAATTGATATATACATCAAGTTCTTTTCGTACAAGTCTAACTATTTCATGTGAAGATAAATACACATAGCCATTTTGTACTCGCCGATTTACTAGCTTCCATTCTCGCTCATTAAAATGAGCAGCACGTCTAAGATAGTCTGCAATATGGATTTTTAATCTGTCATCTTCCATTTCTACTTGTATTGAAAAAAGATCCTGTATTATTTTCAGGGAAGATTGAATTGATTCTTCTTTTAGTTTTAGGTTTTCTGATATTGAACGGTCTTTTTGTAAAGCATTAAGCCCTTGTTCTAGGTATCTCTCTGCTCTTCTTGCTTCGGCAAGGGAAAATCTTCTATTCAGAGTAGGGATTCCAGCTGATTTTAATAATATTATAGCAATCACGAAAGAAAGAATCTCAAGATCCGGGTTTTCAATATCACCACCATAAATTTGTCCTGTTGTAGCAACAACAATCCTGCCATACGCCTTTTCAACTACAGGTTTCCAATCTGGATCTGATAATTGTTCAAGACTGAATCCTTTATCTTTTAGATAATCCCCAGTTTCCGCAAGGAATGGATACTTTGCCAGTTCTTTTATACCAAGTTGTAACACATTTTCTTTGGTTCTTTTTACCTTAAAAATTTGGTTATATTTTTAAGAACAGAATTTATCTGTCATCATTTTGCTTCAAATACTGCCTAGGAGTTTAAATTATCCTCAATTAACTTACCAACATGCAGGTTGGCTTGCATGTTTCCATAGCTGGCTCCATAGATAGATCAGTTGATAACGCAGTGACAATGGGTTGTTCAGCATTTCAGATTTTTACAAGAAATCCAAGAGGATGGGCTGCAAAGCCACTTTCCAGTAAAGACATTACAAGTTTTAAAGAAAAACTTGCAGCAAGTAAGATTGATAGATTTGCAACGGTTTCTCACATGCCATATTTACCAAATCTTTCTTCGCCCGAAGAAGATCCCTCTGCAAAATCTTTGAACTCCTTAATAGACGAGATAAAGAGGTGTAGCAAATTGGGAATTCCCTATATCGTTGCACATCTTGGCAGTCACAAAGGAAGTGGAGATAAAAAAGGGATAGAAAAACTAGTTAAAGCATTCACAAAAGCTGCTAAAGAAACAGAAGATGATGTCACCATACTTCTTGAAAATACGGCAGGGCATAAAAATAGTGTTGGTTCTGATTTTGAACAGCTTGCTTCCATACTATTTCAACTTAAACCGGAAAAAAGATTTGGTATCTGTCTGGATACATGTCATGCCTTTGCAGCAGGATATGATTTGAGAACAGCAAAGATTGCTGCCTTGACTCTTGAAAAATTTGGAAAAGCGATAGGATTTGAGCAACTCAAAATACTTCATCTGAACGACTCTAAAGGAGAGATTGGTTGCAATATTGATAGGCATGAACATATTGGACTAGGCCAAATCGGCGAAATTGGTCTTGCTCATTTCATAAAATTTGCCAATTCTAAAAATATTCCAATAATCTTAGAAACACCCATAGATGAAAGACGTGATGATCTTGGAAACATAAAAAAAGTAAAGGAATTAGCGTAATTACATATGAAATCAAGTATATGGAGTGACTTTCTGTGAATTATGATCAGATAATGCAGCTTGCGCTAGAGAGGGGATTTTATTTTCCAAGCTGTGAAGTTTATGCAGATGCACAAGCTGGCTTTTGGGAATACGGACCATCAGGAGTTCGTCTAAAAAATAAGTTTGTTGAGTTATGGAGACGAGAGTTTGTTAGAAGAGACAGCATGATGGAAATAGATGGTTCTCAAATAATGTCGCCGTCTGTATTTGTTGCATCAGGTCACCTTTCTAGTTTTGCAGATCCCATCATAGGTTGTCAGAAATGCAAATCTATCTTCAGAGCTGATAAACTAATCACTGAAATTACCTCAATTGTTGTGCCTGAAAGTGCAGATCTTGTTGAGTTCGATAAGGTAATTTTAGAAAAAAACATAGTTTGCCCTAAATGCAAAGGAAGTTTTGAGAAAGCTCACAAATTCAATATGATGTTTAAGGTTGGTATAGGTCCTGAATCAGAGCCAGCATATCTTAGACCAGAAACATGCCAATCCATTTTTGTTGATTTCCCTAGACTCTTTAAAACAATGCGAGGCAAATTGCCTGTAGGAATAGCACAAATTGGAAAGAGTTTTAGAAATGAAATTTCACCAAGACAGAGCCTTTTAAGATTGAGGGAATTTTATCAGGCAGAAATTGAAGTCTTTTGTAATCCAGACAAACTAGATAATCTTGAAAAATTTTCTGAGGTTGAAAATACCGAGATCAGAATTATGGTTGAAGACAATATCAAAACTATGACTTGCAAACAAGCCCTAGATTCTGGAATTTTGCCAAACAAGCTTGTTGCATACTATTTGGGTTTGCTTATAGAATTTTATCAAAAAACTGGAATTGATATTAAAAGAAGCAGATTCAGAAAACTTGGAGATAAGGAAAAGGCATTTTATGCATCTGTTGCTTTTGATTTTGAAGTTGAAACCACTACAGGATGGCTTGAGCTTGTTGCATGTAATTACAGATCTGAATATGATTTGAAAAATCATGCTAATACAAGTAAGGAAAAATTTGAAGTACTTGATGACGATGTAAAAGTACTTCCACATGTGTTTGAGCTTTCAATGGGCATAGATAGAAGTCTTTACACTATTTTAGAACATAGTTTTCGCGACGACAAGGAAAATGACAGGGTTGTTCTATCCTTAAAGCCATACCTTGCTCCAATTCATGTTGGCGTACTCTCGCTTGTGAAAAAAGATGGCCTTGCTGAAAAGGCAGAAGAAATTTTTTTACATCTTAGAACAAAGTATGACACATTTTTGGATCATTCTGGAGCTATAGGAAGAAGATACAGGAGACTAGATGAAGTCGGGGCACCATTTGCCATTACCATAGATCATCAGACACTTCAAGATCAAACTGTCACTATTAGAGTACGTGATTCCATGAGTCAAGAAAGAATAAAAATTTCAGAGCTTGATTTGTATCTTGCAAGAGCTACTGCTTTTCCATAGTTAAAGAACAAATTCAATTACAACTAGACATCTAAATGATATTCATTTTTGTAAACTTGAGAATTTTACTTTGATTCTGTTACAAACGGCGTTTCTACAGCTCTAAATGTAATCTTCAAGAAGATGTCTTGCATTGCAGAGCCATTGGCAATAATTCTTGTTGTGAATCAATCTCTGCTTTCCATTGACCAACAATTGGATCTACTGATGTAATTTTCACATCTTTCTGTTAATGTGTATCCAATATATGATAGTGTATTATTTGAGCTAATCTTTTTTATTAATCCTAATTTTTCCAATTCATTAATATGATCTAGAACGTTTCATTAAAAGATAAATGCAAGTTTTGGCAAATTGCCAAGCTTCGTTAATTCCCATTTTTGATTTGCCCTCTTTTCTGTTAACAAATTTAGTGGGAAATTCAAATCCTTTAAATCCTAATTTTTTCAAATGATATAAAACTTCTATTTGGAATGCAAATCCATCTGATTTTATCTGAGAAAAATCAAGAGAGCTCAAAACATTTTTTTTAAAAATTCTGAAACCGCTTGTAGGATCAGATATTTTTATTCCGCCAAATTTTCCTGCAAGAAATCCAGCAATTAGATGGAGTATTTTTCTGTATGTACTCCAACCTATGATTACAGAATCTTTAACATGTCTACTAGCTAAAACAAAATCGTAATCCTGAATTTTTTGTATCATAAGTGGAATTTCTTTTGGATCGTGTGAATGATCTGCGTCCATCTCTACTATTAAATCTGGTTCAAACTTTTCTAGCGTCATCATGAATCCTTCTTTGTAAGCAGAACCAAGACCAAGCTTTCGTTTTCTGTGTATCACTGTAATGCCTCTATATTTTTTGCTTAATTCTTCTGCGATATGACCAGTTCCATCTGGAGATGCATCATCTATTATTATAATAAAAAATTTTTCTGTAATTTTTTTTATGATATTTACCAGTTCAGCAATTAGGTTTGGAAGAGTATCTTTTTCATTATATGTTGGGATTACTATTACAAGCTTCATTTACTTTCATCCAGAATTTTTTTTGCTTTGGAAAATATATCTGACCATTGTTTCCATGTAAGGCGTCCAGTTTGAGTGTTTTGCCTGCTTGGATGATATGTACATATGATAATCCATTTTTGATGTCTAAATGACTTTCCATGAGAAAACTTGACTCCTTTAATATGTAATAGTTTACAGCAAGAATCAAATGCTATCTTTCCAAGACAAATAATTACTTTAACATTTTTTAATAGCGAAATCTCCTCTTCAAGATACAAAGAACAATTCTCAAGTTCTTCCTTTAGTGGTTTGTTGTTGGGAGGAGCGCATCGAATTGATGCAGTAATATATGTATTAATTAAATCAAACCCATCGTTCAGCCTTTCACTAGTGGACTTTGTTGCAAATCCATTTTCATACAGCACTTTGGCAACCCAATTTCCTGAGCTATCACCTGTAAACATTCTACCTGTCCTATTTCCACCATGTGCTGCAGGAGCTAAACCTACAAGTAACAATTCTGCACCAAAATCACCAAATCCTGTAAGTGGCCTTCCCCAGTAATTTTCGTTTATGAATCTCTTGACTTTTTCTTTTGCTACTTTATGTATGTATAGCGCAAGTCTGGGACATTTTTTACATCGTATTATTTTTTTATTTAATATGTCATGCGCTGTTTTCATTATAGATTTGGAGTTTGTTAATTAAAAAACAGTTGCCTTCTTGTTATATATAATACAGACATGATAGCAAATAACAAAGAAAGAGCTGGCCACGGAAATTCTGGAAGAGATTTATCAGGAGATATTAGATCACCCCATTTATCTGGACTAGGTATTTTTAATATAGAATCTGTGACAATATCTTGTGGCCAAGAATATGTCTTTTGTGAGTGCGCATCGTACACTCCAACGTAAAAACCATAATTATCAGATCTACCCATAAGTGTAGTGGGAATCCTAAATTCATAACTTGAGTGCGGAATAGAACTATAACGATCATTTTTGTCTGAGACAGTACTTATCCCAATAAATCCATTAGGGTTAGCAATCTTTTTGAAATTACTAACTAATGCAAGAGGAGAACCCCCTTGTAACACAAAAGAGTTTTTTCCATCAAGTATATCTATAAAACAATAATCGCTAATATTTGCAATTGTTGTTTTACTGTTGTTTTTATTTATGCAAATAATTGCGGAATCACTGCCTTTATCCAGATGAGTGTCAGAAATTGCGTCAACTAAAACGTAAATAAAATTATCTTGATGAGCGGTTCTTAATTGAATAACAGTACCGTCGTCATATCTAAGAGTATTAAGACTTGATCTTTTCCATTCATTTTCAAAGGTCCACTTTCCATCGAAATTTACGTTATTCATATCTGGTGATTGTGTTATCATAATTGGTTCTGCTGCAAAAGCGTTTTTAATTAAAAATAAAATCAGAATCATTAAAATGATATAACATTTCATTTTCTTATACTGTAATTATTATAATGATACAAAAACTGTTCTAAATTTCTTTTTCCTTACAGTCAAGTCAGCTGCACACACGGGCAAACATTATACTATCTTATTGAATGAATCGATGGGCATAAGAAATCCCTAGTTTTTGTTGTTCCAAAATGGAATCAAAAATGGACCTAGAATTCCATCATATATATATTCTCGAATCAGAATATCCTATTAATGAATAGATACATCACAATAGCATTGTTAGGAACGGCTTTTGCTGTTGCAGCTGGTTTGATTGTCACAAATACTATTTCTGCAACACCACTGCTGGTTGCACAAAGTACAACAACACAGGAAACTGGCTCAATTTTGGGTCATGTAACTTATCAAGTCACTGATCCTACAGGTCATATTAAAAAATATGTGCAAACTGATAACATAGTTGTCGACACTGGTAAGAAATGTGCAATAACTGCATTATTCCAGCGCAACAACACATCTGTATGTACTCTAGCTGCTGTATCAAATGCTGCAAATGGTGTCAACTGGTTGTCAATAGGAAACGGAACAGGTCCTGCTGTAGGTGCCACAACTACCAGTTTACCATTTCAGGGAACCGGTTATGCAAACAAGACAGTTCAAGTCAATCCAACCCTTTCACAAGTCTCAGGTCAATCCGGAGTAGCAACACTAAGCAGAGTATTTAGCTTCAATAGTGCAAACTTCACTACCATTAGAGCCTCTGCACTTACATTTCAACAGTTTGGACCAGGAGATTTGTTTGCAGTAAAAGATGGTCTTGGGGTGTCAGTTGCTCCTGGAGATAGCCTAACGATTACTTGGACAATAAATGTTGGATAAACAGACTAGTCATATTTTTTAAAAATGACTGTGTCTTTTTTATATTTAATGACAAAATAACAATTATTTTTGTACGCTGATACTTTAAGATTTATTTCCATATAGAATTTAGTTAATACAATTTTTTACGAATATAAAAAAATCATCTAAGTATTGATGTAGTCATTGAATGTTTCCTTTAATTGGCTAAAGACATGCTAATCTAAATGATGCGTGTAATTAAAACAGAAAAAGTGGATGTATTCGCCAGTCCTCCCATTGCGAGTTCTCCCTACTCGTATGTAGATTGTGACGATACACCCGAGGGTGATGGAACTGATGGGAATCTGTCGCCAATCTGTTGTTCTGCAACTGCCGATGCCTCTTGGAGGATCTTGTCTGTTTCCTCACTGGAAACATCCGAGTCTACGCTAAAGTCTCCACTGGCTAATGAGTCCATCATTAGACCGTTGAGTGTCTGGGTCATAGAGTTTAGTTCGGAATCTGCTTCTGGCATGAATCTTCCAAGGGATGATTTGAGTCCCTTCATTGTCGCCATTGCTGGTGCGATTGCTACCATTGCATCTCCAAGATCATGGATGGTAGTTAGACGTAACTGCACCTGTTCTAGTGCCATTCTTGCATTTCCTAGCATTTTTGTGACCTTTCTTATTTCCGCAAGTTCGTTTGACAGAACTCTGCTTGTACTAGCATCGTGTTGTTGCATTGCGGTTACGATTCGTTTGAAAAGCTGGGCATCTCTTTCCCTTAACTTTCCCAACATAGAATCCATCTTCGATATTTGACCCTGTAATTTATTCACAGCGCCCTCTATCCTAGGTTTGAGTGCTCCCTGTGGTTTTACAGTTTCACGTATTTTTTCGCTTATACCTACGGACTCTGGTCGAGTCCAGGTCTTATCGAAGCCTGTCATGTGGGGTACTTTAAAACTTGATTCTTAATGCCGGGTGTATATTATCATCAACTTTAGGCTAAATTTAGCTCACAAAATGTAAATCAGGCATAATATTTTGGGATTTGTGGCAAAGATTGCTGTCTTTGATTCAGGTTTGGGGTCACTTTCAATAATTAAATCAATCCAGAAAAAAGTCATTGCGGATATTATCTATTTTGCAGATCAGAAGAATTTTCCGTATGGTACAAAATCTGTTGTGGAGCTTAGAAAAATAATAAAATCCACCATCGTAATGTTAGACAGAAACTTCAGACCAGATCTAATAGTAATTGGTTCTAATACACCATCACTTTTATTAAAAAAAATTATTAATAATCCAAGAATTATCGGAGTTTTTCCACCACTAAAAGATGCCAAAAGAAAAACAAAAACAAAAACGATAGCAATCCTTGCTACCAAGTCTGTAATTGAAAGTAATGCATTACAAAATTATATTAAAAAGAATCTAGCAAAAAAAATCAAAGTAATCAAAATAAATGCATCACCACTTGTAGAACTTGTTGAATCGGGTAAATTTATCGATAATAAAAAATTATGTAAAAGTAAAATTAAAAAGATTTTATTAAAACCATTTTTAAAATATCATGTTGATGTTGCCACTTTATCAAGTACGCATCTTCCTTTTCTTTTACCATTTTTCAAACAAATTTTTCCGAATATTATATTTTTAGATCCTGGTAATATTATTGCAGAGCAAATTGCAAATAAATTAAGACGTCAAAAAAATACAAAAACACTAGCTATTTTCGCATCAGGAAATGTACAAGATTTTCAAAAAAAATTATCTAAAATAGGAATCAAAAACAAAGTTAGATCATTGTAATTTGATTTTGGCTTTCCTAAATCCATGACTAAAAGTCTTATCATATAATTTAGAATACTCGTAAGATTTTGGTTGTATCACATCACCAATTATGATAATTGCAGTTCTAGTAATTTTTTCATCCCTGACTTTTTTTGTTATATCTTTGAGTGTTCCAGTAATTATTTTTTGATCGCTCCAGCTTGCACGATAAACTACTGCAACAGGAGTAGTGGTAGAATATCCACCTTCTATGGCCTGTTTTACAATACTTGAGAGGAGATGAACACTGAGATAGAATATCATGGTAGCTTTATGCTTTGCAAGCTCTGAGATTCTCTCTTCTTTAGGAACTTTGGTTCGTGATTCGGCTCTACTAATAATTATGGTTTGAGTTACACCAGGAAGTGTTAATTGTGTACCAAGTGCTGCAGCAGATGCCAAAAACGACGTTACCCCAGGCACAACTTCTGATTCAATACCCTCTGGTTGTAGATTGTCTATCTGTTCTTTTATTGCACCATATATGCTTGGATCACCATCATGTAGTCTTACTACAATTTTGTTTTTCTTTGCATTCTCCTTTAAGATTTCAAAAATCTCTTCTCGGACTAGTTTTGAAGCATCATGAAGTTTTGCTTTTTTACAGAGGTTAAGAATTTGAGTTGGAATTAGTGAACCAGAATACACTACGACGTCTGCTTTTTGAATTATTTTTTTTGCTTTGATTGTAATTAGATCAGGATCCCCTGGGCCACATCCAACAAAGTAAACCTTAGGCACGTTTTACCACCATGATTGAAAAGTATTTTGTAGTCATCGTATCTTTGGTAACTTCGCCTAGAGTTAACTTTTTGATTATTTCATTTTCAGTCCCTAAATCTTGACCAATTGCAAAAATAGAGTTGTCTGGAAATCCAGCTTCTTTTAATAATTTTATTACCTGATCAAAATATCTCCCATCTTTTAGAAAGATCATAGTATCACAATTCTTTGCAGTCTCCTTGACTCTTGACAAATCATAACAAGATGGAATAATTGCCATTGTTTCTGCACCCTCAGCAAGACTAATTCCTACTTTGGATGCAAAAGTGAACATTGATACAATTCCAGGTATTACACTAATCTTGATCTCAGGATGTTTTACTTGCAATTCTCTATGAATGTAAATCCATGTACTGTAAAGGTACGGATCACCAACTGTAAGATAAATTACTTTTTTTCCAGAAAGAACCTTTTCCGCGATAATTTGAGTATTTTGTTGCCAACTGTCTTCTAGAGTTTCTTTCTCCTTAACCATTGGAAATACCAAGTTGACAACTTCTGGTTTTTTTGACTCGTCAATAAGTGATGATATTATAGAATAAACAATGCTGGGCTTTCCTTCTTTAGAGGTAGGACAGACAATTACTTCAGCGCTTTTTATTGCTTTGACTGCTTTTATAGTTAAAAGCTCCGGATCCCCAGGACCACATCCAACACAAATAAGCTCAGGCATTAATGGCAATCAAAATTGTGCCTAATTAAAAGCTAGATTTTAGAGAAACGTTTCATAACAGGCATGAAATGAAAACCTTATGAAACATTTTTGGATTCTAATAATTTTTAGTATAACCTTTTAGTGGGTTTGATACTTGTTGCGAATTACTAGTAAATCTAGATGATCATGCAAAATATTTTGTAAATTCTAGTTTGCGTGTTCGGCATCATTAAATAGAGCCAAAAATAAACAAATTAATTGGTAGGTAGAAGAAGGTCATCCTACATATTCAAAATAGATACAGATGAATCTAACAAATCATTATTACAAAAAATAAGACAATTCGTTCAATCTAAGAAGCTCGATGTAAGCGAAAAACGACCATGGCAAGGTTTTCTGTATGATGAAAAGAAGAATATAATTTTTGAGGCTAACCCAGGATACTATTATACAAAATATGGCTTTGAAATAAAATTGCCAGTTCAACTCTTTAACAACCAAGAGTACATAAATTATTTACCTGAAATAGTGCCGGTATTGTTTAGTATAGAGAAGAAGTACATTGTAATCAATAGCTCGCTTTCCACACCACGAACGATTGTATCTGATGCCTTAAAATATCATCTTGAAGATACTAATTACATTAGGATTCAGAGGGTGATTTATCCACCAGATTTTCTGAAATGGTTAATCGAAAATGGTTCAAGAGGTAAGCATCCACTTTTCAATAGAATAAACTGGGTTAAGATTGATGAGCTGACTACCTACGATCCGTATACTACCGATGTTGCAATAGGCTCAGATGAACAAGTCAGGGACTCTGATGTATACAAACGTGTAGGAGGAAAGGGGAGACATGTTAGCTTATCGGGTTTCATAAATATTGATAAACAAATCATAAAAGCGCGACTCTATAGTTGGGGGCAAATGACCCTTTCTGCTGAATATCCTGACTATGGAACCTACGTATTCGAATTAGCAGAGGAATTGGACAGATTAAGAACGGTATCAGGTATTAAGTAAGGAGTTGTTTATTTTTTATATATCATACTTTAGTTCCATAATAATCGAACAAAAGACATATGAACAAAGCAAAGGAGTATTTGGTATTTGTTATTAACAGTCTTTAAAACACAAGAATCAAGGAAATTACCTCTGAATTATGTGAATGCTCAACGAATTAATGATAATAACTATTTCATTAAATTTGAAAGCGATTTATCATCTGAAGATATAGAAGGCATAATTCTACAAAAATCAAATCACACATTACTTGTATGGAAAACATACGACGCAGAGTTAGCGACTAAAATGACTTCTAAACTGAGAGAAAGACTACAATCACCACTTGTTTTCGAACCATATATTTTTCCTCACGAACTATTCCTAAGCTGGCTAAATATTAGTTCACAGTTTATTGAATGTGGTTTTGAGTCAGATATCTTAGGGGAAAAAAGAATAGCTGGTTTTGATTTAAAAAAATCAGAGAAATTTAAAGATCTAATCAATAAGATCAAAATAAAAATGGCAGTATTTACATTAGAAGGCCAGAATGTCTTAATCACTGCACGTAGAGAAGGTAAAATTTCTATAACCCCCGACGTAACTACAGAAAAATTAATTTCAATTTTGGATGTGCTTCTAACAAATGGAATAACAATGGTTGCTAATGGTTAATGCCTTTAACAGAAAGAACTGAATATACTTTCATAATTTGTTCCATAATATATGGTGGTATTGAAGTTTTAGAGAAACTCTTTTTTCCAATACCATTCTTCTACATAGCTGATATAATAGGTGTTTCTTGCATAGTAGGACTATCCACTTTATTTCTAATATGGGAAATTCATAGAGTTACTCTTACTTATTACCCGTCCATTGTAACGCTCACAGATCTAGGAGGCAATTATTATGGTATAGAAAGTGAGCAGCTAGGTATGACGGCTCCAAACGAAGGAAAATTAATAATCACACTTCGCAGACGAGGACATTCTAGAAGACTGATTACTCTTAGGAGATTAACAATTCGAACAAGAGATGGTATAGAGGTGACATATGCAGGTGGAACAATAGTTCAGCTTAGATACAACACTAATGAAGACATAAGATCAGATGGATACATCACTCGCAACTTTAGCTTTGACAATATAAGAATGGGCGAGAGAATCCTAAATTTTTTCTTCTGGGTAAGATGCCAGAAAAGCCCTCATGATGCAACTGAACAGGTAGCTTTCTTTGCTCACCCTGATATCAGTTTTACATTGGAATATGGATTCGGATTGATTAACCAAGTTGATGCAAGAGAATATGCAGAAGCTAGTGCAAATTGATTTTATGTGAAATACTAAAATAAGTAGCTAAAAATTGTCTTATCTTTTCCTTTAAAATCTCAATTGTGATCATTGATAATTTTTACTACACATTCAGGACATAGGATTATTCCTTGATTGCGTGTAAGTTTAGGCATCATTTCAGAATATTCTGCGATCTGTTTTCTGATCGATGGATCCCATACTGACTCATAAAAAAGAATGCAGCACAACGGTATTTTGTGCCTAATCCCAAGCCAAAATAACCTTGGATAGACTTTTCCCTTTGACATTTTCTAGGTTTTTCTTACGATCAGCGATCAAAAAGGATTGCGGAAAAGCTTAATCACAAGAAAGTCAGAAAAATTTTATGGTTAATCTAAGGCATGCAAGATGCCCACGGTGTGGAAAAATTGCAACCAATGAGAATCAGGTTATGTCTAGATTTGGCATTAGGAATAATGGTGGTCGCACTATGGTTCAGTCGTGGTGCCGTTCATGTAGAAGTAGATATTCCTGAGGCCCAGACTTGATATCCTGATTACAGGATCATTTTAGTATTCGAATTAGTCAATCCAAATGTTGGTAAGTCTAATCTTCTACGGAGGAGTAAATGAAATTGGTGGAAACAAAATTCTTCTCGAAGACAAGGACACCAAAGTTTTCCTAGATTTTGGAAAGAGTTTCAGCCGTAGAGCCAAGTTCTTTGAAGAGTTCATCAACCCTAGAACTTCAAACGGAATTGTTGATTTTATCACAATGGGCCTAGTTCCTGACATTCCAGGTGTATATAGAGATGATTTAATGAAGTTGGCAGGTCGAAAAATCGAAAAACCTGACATTGATGCAGTTTTGTTATCTCATGCTCACTCTGATCATGCAGATTACATCTCATTTTTACATGAAGACATTCCAATCTACATGGGAAAAGCATGCCATCTTATTTTAAGAGCATTAGAAGAAAGATCACCACGAACCATTGAACGAGAGATACTAAATTACAAACCACGACCATATAATATAAAAGATAAACCAATAGAGCGTAAAATTGAAACTTTTACAACAGGTGATAAATTCAAAATTGGTTCTTTAGAGATAGAGCCGATTCATGTAGATCATTCAGTTCCCGGTGCATATGGATTTATTATCTACACATCTGAAGGACCAATTGCATATACTGGTGATATCAGATTACATGGATCAAAGTCACAGATGACTCGCGATTTTATAGAAAAAGCAAAAGAAGTAAAACCTATTGCACTAATTGCTGAAGGAACTAGAATAAATGAAAAGGAACGAGATGAAAGTGAAGAACTAGTTTACAAAGAATCAAGTAAAATAGTATCAGAAACTGATAGACTTGTTTTTACAGATTTTAACTTTAAAGATGTTGATAGATTACGAACTTTTTATAAAATAGCAAAGGAAAATGATAGAAAATTTGTTGTCAAAATAAACGATGCATATTTTCTAAAGTATCTGTCACAGGACAAACATCTTGATGTTCCAAATATTGATGACGAAAATATCATAATTTATCTACCAAAGCGTGGTTCTGGCTCATATTTAGATTCTGACTACAAGGGAAGCGATGGACAGTTTCTTGATCTACATAATGCATGGACTGCAGAACAAATAGCCGCAAGAGAAGACAAGGTTCTTTGCGCCATTGGATTTTTCAGTTTTACTGCCTTAATTGACATGAAGCCAAAGCCAGGTGCAAGATACATTCATTCTGCAAGTGAACCATATAATGAAGAGCAAGAATTTGACCAAGTTAGAATAAACAACTGGATTGAACACTTTGGAATGGCCAAGTTTCAAAGCCATTGTTCAGGGCATGCCAGGGGAAGAGATCTGCTTAAAGCAGTATCAGAAATTGGTGCAAAAATGCTATTTCCTATACATACGGAACATCCAGACATGTATAAACAAGCAGTCCTAAAAATGACACTTGTAAAAGAAGCGGTAAAGTATAATCTCTAATGTGTAAGAAAGAAGAATAGCCCGGCCCAGATTCGAACTGGGGTCAAGGGCTCCAAAGGCCCCTATGCTTGACCGCTACACTCAGTGGATTTCTCCTCTACCGGGCTTCCAGGCTTCAAATGTTGCATTATTGTTCACTTATAATGTTATACAATTTTATGAGAAAAACATGATCTATAAAAATACTAGAAGAACTCAATATTTAATAATCAAAGATCCATCGTGAGTAATGTTGACAGCAAGTATACTTAAATCAAAAAAGAAGATTTCAATTAATTTTCAAAGAGTATGTAAATGCGAACCAAATCACATTAATTGTTTAACTGCAAAAGAATGGATGCGTGCTCAAGTAGCTATTTGGGAATTTGCCTACAAAAAGCGTGATGTTAGAGATAAGACAATACACCCAGCTGTTTTCCCAATAGATTTGCCTGCAAAATGTATTAGTCTTTTTAGCCATGAAGGCGAGTTGGTCTTAGATCCTTTTGTTGGCATAGGTTCCACCTTAGTAGCTGCTCAAGACCTCAATCGAAACGCAGTAGGTTTTGATCTTAAGAAAGAATATCTTGATGTTGCAAAGAAAAGATTATCTCAAGAAAGACTACATGAGAATTCTGCACAACAAATATTGGTTCAAGATGATGCACACAACATCCCAGAGTATTTTGATGAAGAAACAATCACCATGTCTGTGACATCGCCTCCTTATGCAAATATCCTCAACAGACCTAGGTTAAACAAAAGCAGACGTGGAAACCTTAGACAGAATGGCCAATATCTGAAAGTAGAGCAGTATTCTAGCGACCCCAGGGATCTAGGCACAATGGAATCTAGAAAATACGCTGAGGTAATTGGTGAAATATACAAAGGAATTTTGCCACTACTCAAACCAAAAGGACATTGTGTGATTAATCTAACTGATCTATGGTGGGAAAATAAGCGGATTCCAAATCATGTTTACGTTATTGAATCAATGCAAAGGGCAGGATACGAATTGCGTAATATCATAATTTGGGACAGAAGAAATCTTGTCAACCGAACTGGAATTTTTGGATGGCCAAATAATTACATCACACTAGGAACTACTTTTGAATACATTCTTGATTTTTGGCGTCCCCTAAAGTAATCAAAATACCGATTCTTTCTTATCATAGAATTTTGTCCAGTTTCTTTCCCATGTTCTGAAAGCTGTTCCATGATTGTGATGTGTACGTGCATTAAATTCAATTTGAACATCTCCATTTTCAATCGCTTCCAAAAGATTGTTAAAGTTAAAATCTTCAAGAAAAAAAGCATCAACTATTTTAAAAAAATGTCTACCGTTTTCTTCTTTTTCGTCTACTATAACGTATACCATATTCTTCATTTTTTTATTCAAAGCTGATTCGATTTTGTTGAATGGCCAATGATGTCGTGTATCTAAATAACCTTCGCCAACATTCTTTGTCACGTTTGCTAACCAATTTTGATGATCTGGTAGTTTAACTTTATTCGGATTAAAATCAATAATTATTCTCTTACATTCTCTATTAATCACAATCTTGAAACCGCGCTCGGAGTAGTTTTTTCCATCCATGTCAATTCTTAAACTTTTTTCGCCAGGAGGATAACACCTGCCATGACCTCCTTCTTTCAGATGTTTACATCTTCCCTTTTCGTTATAATCATCACAGTTTGGAAAATCCCAGCCATAATTTTCAACAAGTTTTGGAACTAGAGCGTTACGTTTACCGGGTCCGGGTTCTTGTCTCTTCAACGATATTAGGGAATCACTTTCTTTTCGGTGAGTTTTCAATTCATATATACCCAGATCGGCAATTTGTAGATTATTTTCTTGTATGCCTATCAGGTCTTCCAGATTATTACCAATTCCTCCATCCTTAGCTTGCCTATGTTTAGTTAATTCTATCCAACCTCTGTCTTTTATTTCGCCAAGTTTCCGCCTAACTTCTTCCTTTGTAAAAATTTTAACTCCAGGCAGCTTCAATAATTATTAATTTTATTTATTCACAAAAGGCACGGTATCAAGAAATATCACCCTTAGCAATAGCTTTTTAGACTTAATTCCTCTAGAGAATTGCTTAAAGTTTATGTTTGAAGAATTTTTAAGATAAGGAGATGGAATTTACAAAAGTACTCTCTCCAAGTGCAGCCAAATACAAGTATTTTGCATTACCTACAAAAGTTAGAGATGAATTTCCTGAAAAAGATATACCTTTTAAATTAAAATTTAAAAATAAAATGTATACTCTACATGTGAATAATAAAGACTGCATTATGCTTACCCAACTTTATTATGAGTGCCAATTTGTAGAAGGCGATGAAGTAAAAATTACAAAAAATAAAGACAGTATTTTTGAATTAACTGTGAATCCTTCAAAATCCATGTAAGTATTGAACTCTAACTATGAAGTTTTTGTATGGTTACTTCTTTGGGACCAGTTTTACTAAACGTTACAATATCCCCAACTTTGAATCCTAGTTTTTTTAAAGGAATCTTCCATATTCTGTTTCGGAGCGCCATCTTGGTATTGATGGTCATATCGCCAATTTTAACCTGAAGGGTTTCGTATGGTTTGATTTGAAATATCTCGAGAAATCCAGTCCTTAGAATGACAAAATTCATTGCTAATTCACTTCTAGTTAATATTTTAGTGTGAAGAGTCATATTTGCAATATCAATTTGTCATATAAAAATGGGAAGTTTTCTAGTAGAGATTTTTGTCAGGTTCGTCTAGTTTTGCATTTCATATTTGCACACTGTCGTTACGACCAAATTACCTATCATCTGTCAGAAACTTGATAATATAATCTTCATCAGGCTGACCATAACAATCAATGAGGGTCTGAACAGATTTCCACCCTCCAATCCTTGATACTATAACATGATTGTATTTTGTTCTATTCAGCCAATAATGAGCCCCAACGTGCCGTAACGCATGAACCTGCATTATATAGAAATATTCTTCCTTTATTCCAGCCATTCTGTAAATTTCTCCAAATATTGCAGGCAACAAATCGTATGTCTTGTTTAATTCCTCTACAGAATCACCAAAAAGGTACTTGCAGCCCTCCCTTTTTTTCACATAATCCAAAAAAATTTTCTGATGCGGGTTGTCATTTGGAATGTACTTTGTCCAAGTATAACCAATCTTGCTCTCATAAACCCTGCAAGTAACCCAACCACTATCATGAAGAGTGACAGTATGTGCTTTTACATCGAGTCCAGCTTGTTTTCTAGCACAGGTAAGATAATAGAATACAAAAAGAGCCTGCTCTTTTGATGCGTAACCGTATTTTTCTCCAAGAAGTTTAACACATTCATCTATTTTTTCAAATGATAATCTGACATGCGAATATTTTCCGTAGCTTGTCTTTTTGCCTGACAGAATACCATTGATCCTTGGAGGTATTGCCACTCCATTTACTGCACAAAAATTTCGGACAGCCATTACGTAATTAAAAAATCGCGTACTGATATCATTGTAAGTGGGTCTGCTCCCCCTTGTAGTTGCGTACTTTACCTTACCTATCTGCATCGCAGTAGCAAAATCTCTTAATACACTTTCTGCTCCTCCATGTTGCTTCCCATTCTTTGCCGACAATAGCTCATAGGGATTTAGCTTAAGAGTATCACAGATTGTTTTGAGCTTGCTTAGGTTAGAACGGCATGCAATTACTGGTTTGCCTCCTTTTCTTGTTTGCATGTCTGCAACCCAGTCAGCTACAGCTTTGTATTTTTTTACAAATTTATCGTTATCAATAATTTCATAGACTCTGGAATCCTTGATTTGTTGCGCAAGTTTGATTCTTCCTGTTGAAGTTTTCTGTATTAGACCTAATTTTGCTGCTTCATCTAGGTATCTCCAAATAGTTGATCTGTTTTTCCCCGTGATTTCTCCGATTTTGGTTGGTTTAGTTCCTTGTAGTGCAAGCTTGACAATCTCCTTTAGAATCTCGTCATGCGATCTTTTCTTGCCAAAAATTCTGCCTCTTGACTTGATTAGAACCTTACTTGGTTTGAAAGTGGTTAGTGAACTTGCCAAAATGATCAGACTCAGTTTACACTATATTGATGGAATCAATATATAAGCATTATAATATTATTTTGATACTAAAATAACTATATCCAACGCAGCGGAGTTTGACAGGCGGGACATTTGTTTATACCTCTTCGTAGTATGTGACCACAATTAGGACAGACATACTTCCTTTCTTTTGTAATATCATCTATGATTTTGAGAACTGCTACAACACCCACTACCCCAAGAATGAACGCAATTAGTCCTCCTATAGCAGAATCCCTACTCATTTTTTGCAGCCTCGGCACTTCTTTTCAGATCGGCAATGAAGGCATCTAATAGTTTCACTATGGCATCGTTAAGAGATTTGTAAGCTCCCAATTCCACCAAGTGGGTAAGAAATAGTGCTTGATATTCTGGCAATCTCAATACGAACTGCCTTTCAGTCAGTTTTGCTTTTTTTGGGCGTTTTGATACCATAATAATACTACAAATGTTCTTCCTTAATGATTTATAACATTTGATGCCATCAATAGCACTAGCTCGTTTAGGAATTAACAAGTAATCAATATGTAATTAACATATAATCAACAGTCAGAATATATGTAATTAATAATGTTATTAATCGTTAGTAATGATTCATTAATAATTCATTAAGAGATTCTTGAAGAGGAATTAGTTTTCCTTATAATTGATTATTTAATAATTATTTAGCTAATGCATTACACAGTTCATAATCAGTATATACACAGTTCATAATCAGTATATACACAGTTCATATGTATTCATAATCTGTACATGCGCATGTCCATACATAGCCATACACATGTACATGCGCATGTCCATACATAGCCATACACATGTACATGCGCATACGCGCATACTTGTATGACCATTGTATGACAACGTCAGAATTGCGATACATACAGTGGGACATTGTGGTATATTCGTGGTACACATGTGGTACACACCCAAGTAATTGTTATTACTACAACAACAGTAATAGTAGTAACAACAGAAATGGCATCAATCACTCTCAACGTAGACAGAGAAATACTGGATGAAATCAACAAGATAAGAGACAGGCACAAATGCGGATTCAGTCAGGCCTTCAGGCTCGTATGGAAGGATCATGAAAAGAAGAAAATAGTATATGAAGACAGATTGGTACCAATGGACAGCATAAAGTTTTCCTGTCCAAATTGCAACAAACCCGCAATAGCGAACAAGGAACAAATAATCAACGCTTTACGAAACGCCGGATACGTACACAAAATCTGCGCGTGACCTGTTTGACAAACCCAGTTTATCGGGATTGTCAGCTATGAATATAGAAAATTCCGTTATGCAACATCATTTGTTGCATAATAGGCACAAAATGCCAAAAAAACAAGTCGCTAGATTTTTGTTGCAGAAATTATGGTGACTGGATTTTTTGCAAGCATCATTGTACCAGTAGAGGTTTTACGACTCTTTGAAACTGTAATTTGTGTGATGTCTATTGATGTGAATCTGAGCTTTTCAACTACATCCAAAACCGCAAACAGAGTTTCAATGAGGATAGTCCCTATCACTATTCTCCCACCTTGTTTAAGTTTGGATTCACAAAGTTTTACGATATCAGCTGTGTCACCACCTGTGCCTCCTATAAAAATTGTGTCAGCCATTGGCAATTCTAAAATTTTTTCTTTTGCGTTACCTAAAATCACTGTAACATTAGAAATTTGAAATTTGGCAAGATTTTTCTTGGTTAATTCTATTGCATTGGGATCAAAATCAATTGCAAATACTTTGCCTGATTGTTGTACTTGGATTGCAGCCTCAATTGATATTGAACCACTTCCACAACCAACATCATAGATTATCTGGCCTGGTGCAAGTCTTCCTTTACTTATCTGAACAGCCCTTACCTCCTCTTTAGTTATTGGAACTTCTTCAGCCCTCTCAAAAAACTCATCGGGAATTCCTGGAGTGCCATATTTCCACATCTAGATGAATGAAACAGTCTTGATATTTAGTGCTACCTAATAACTTGTAAGCCTACTTCTGGATGAATTATTGTATTTACAAGAATCCAGCTAAATATGAACATGAAAAAGTAGCTTCCTATACCAGTCATGATTAATTTTTTCTTATCAGAAGTGGGAATAGGTATTCGCATGGCCTTTGCTATACCATATGATACAATAAACAAAATAATTGCGATTCCAAATCCCAAAAATAGTCTTGATGTCTCTTCAATAGAATATCCAAGCTCTGCTGAGAGTGCAC